>Ga0210062_1000460_pt1 | contig 12457 bp, 11 predicted proteins | sample Muzzi_CordA_D2_FD_185528 | JGI IMG/M metagenome (GOLD analysis project Ga0210062, IMG submission 185528) | Wetland microbial communities from San Francisco Bay, California, USA, that impact long-term carbon sequestration - Muzzi_CordA_D2 (SPAdes) | ecosystem: Environmental > Aquatic > Marine >...
TCAAAGCCGGACCGGCCGCAAAGGCGGATGCTAAAAACCGCGGGCCCATCAAAGGATTGTTCCAGAAAGGCCTCGCGGGAAGCCCCTGATATAAAAAGGCCGTAACCAGGTGGATTCCAAAAGCCCAGAATATTGAAAGAAAAACAAAGGGCAGGTATTTTCTGGCATCGGGGTGGCGATGGTGGTAATGACAATACAGGATATAGGCCGGCACCATCAGGTTTAGGACCAGATAGCCGTTGAGAACGAGGACATCCCACGTCAGCAGTGATGTCGGCCAGTTAAAAAGACCGATGACCGGTATCATATGCCAGGCCTGCAAAGGGCCGCCGAGATCAACAAAAACAAACATCAGGCACATGACCAGGGCACCGATGGCCACCACTTCACCGATGATCACCACCTTGTGCAGGTCCTTGTCCTTGAAGATATAAGAAGGTAAAATAATCATAACGGCCGCCGCCGCCACACCGACCAGAAAGGACGGCCATCATCCGATCCTGTTCATGCACTGCGGCCCGATTCGATACCGGGACGACCCCAAAAAACAAGCCGAAAACCGACCCTTCGACCATTATATCATTCCGCGATTCACGTCGTTGAGAATTCCCCCGGGCGGCGATGAAAAAGAGATGTCCATCCAGGAATTATATTCTAACGTTGTTGATAGCGACACCCGAAATCAGCAAATTGTCGAAGACGTTATAGACTGCTATAAACGCGGCAGAAACTGCATTATTCTGACATTAAGAACCGCTCACGTTGAATTGCTTGCAAAAAAAATTAGAGAAGAAGTCCCGGATGTCGTGATGCTGATGGGTGGTATGGGCGCAAAAACAACACGGGAGGTGTTTAAACGCATCAAGGACACACCGGCAGACAAGAATCTAATACTAGTGGCGACAGGGTCTTTTATCGGAGAAGGATTTGACGAACCTCGTCTTGATACGCTTTTTTTGGCCATGCCGATTTCATGGAAAGGCACACTCCAGCAATACGCCGGAAGACTTCATCGACTATTTTTGCATAAAAAAGAAGTGCAGATCTATGATTATGTGGATATCCATGTAGGGATGCTGGAAAGAATGTACCAGAAAAGGCTTACAGGGTATGCCTCGATGGGATACAAAGCAAAAAGCGAGGATATCATGTCGGCATCACCAGATATTATTTTTGACAAAGATAGTTTTTTGCCAGTTTTCAGCAATGACCTCGCCGGTGCAAAGAAAGAAATCTTAATAGTAAGCCCTTTTGTGAGAAAAAGGCGCTCCATGCAAATGCTACGACACTTAAAAATTGCCCTCGATAAAGGCATCCGAGCAATTGTCGTGACCCGGTCGGTAGAGTCCTTTAAACCCAAAGATCAAGTTGCTTTGCAGGGAGTATTGGAGATACTAAAACAAAACGAGATAAGTGTTGTTTTTAAACCCAATATTCATCAAAAATTCGCAATCATGGATCAAAAAATGGTGTGGTATGGCAGTATCAATCTCTTGAGTTACGGCAGCGCTCAAGAAAGCATCATGCGCATTGAAAGCTCAAATATCGCGAATGAGTTGATTAGAAGTATCGAACACCCTTCGCCTTTATAAACACAGTTTCTCTCACCTACCTGCTTTTTCCGAATATTTTGCCTCCCCGCTCTGTCTACCCTTTGTCTAACCTTTTGTGCCGACGGCATGCGTAACTATGCGTAATTACTAACAGCATGCACACCATGCACAAAGCATGTAAAAAATCAAGTAGCCGCAGAGATGCTGTTATTTCAATAAGTTATGAGGTTAAATGTACAAGAGTCGATATAATTTGGGAGCAGGAAGTCGGAGGTTCAAATCCCCCGCCACAACGCCGGCGGATAAATCTCGCTCCGACCAGCCTTCGCTTTTGAGCGGAGCAAAAAAGCGAAGGATGCCGCGTCCAGGCCAAAGGCGAAAGCCGGAATCCAGTTAACTCAATACCTTTTCGGATGCCGGATCCGTCATCCGGGACTTGAGCGGGGATCGGCATGACAAATTCAGGACTTTTTACGAGGTTGTCAATATTGCATTTTCACAAATATCTTGTAAGTACCAATTATCAACGCTCCTGTCGCTTGAGTAAATTTTCGAGAAGCATCCAAACTCTGCTAAAGCAAAGATCAAACTCTGACCCTGTGAATCAATATTGACAATTAGGCCATAAAGCAGTAAATAGCTATGTACATTTAAGACTCTCTTTTTAATTTACAGTGATAATGGATTAAGTCCATCCCTTCTTGTACAGCCCTATTTCCCCGCTCATCGGAAAGACGATGATTGAAAACTGAGTCCTTTTTTTCCTCAATATTCCAATGCCTGTAATTTATCTTGATTCTGCTGGTTTCAGGATAAAGGAGTTAGAACATGACAGATATTTTAGTTTCCCAAAAGGTTGATGGGGTCAAGTCCGATTTGCAACAAGCCATAAAGAAATATGAACAGCCGGATCTATTGAAGGCCGTCTGGCAGCTTGCAAACACTTTTATTCCTTACATAATATTATGTATCCTGATGTATTTAAGTTACAGGGCCGGTTATTCGTATTGGATAACCTTGGGCCTTGCAATTCTAGCCGGCGGGCTGGCAGTTCGAATCTTCATATTTTTTCATGACTGTGCCCACCAATCATTTTTTGCCTCCAGAAAAGCGAATACTATTTTAGGCTACATTTGCGGCATATTAACCTTCACGCCCTATGAAGAATGGCGAAAGTCCCATGGATGGCATCACAACACCTTCGGGGACCTTGATCGCAGAGGTCAAGGTGATGTTTGGACGTTGACGGCAGAAGAGTTTCGTACAGCGTCAAAACCAAAGCGATTTTGGTATCGGTTTTTTAGAAATCCCTTTGTTCTTTTGTGCCTGGGCCCGGCATTTTTATTTCTGGTATCTCACCGATACCCCCACAAAGGGTCAAAGAGACGTCAAAGCAATAGTGTTATTATCACCAATGCCGCCATCGCAATTATTATTATCGCTGCAAGTCTCACCATCGGCTTTAAAGCGTACGTGTTGATTCAAATCCCGGTCATATTCTTTGCCGGAGTCATTGGCATATGGCTGTTTTACGTGCAGCATCAATTCGATGGGGTGTATTGGTCGCGTCATGACCAATGGGATCCAATAAAAGCCTCTCTTTACGGGAGTTCATACTATAAACTGCCGAAAGTGATCCAGTGGTTCACCGGCAATATCGGATTGCACCACATCCATCACCTTCGTTCCCGGATTCCCAATTACAATTTGCAAAGAGCCTACGATGATACGAGAGCTTTTCTGGAGGTTGAACCGCTGACCATCCGGAACAGTATCACTTGTCTTCGACTAAAGGTGTGGGATGAAAAAAAGCAAAAACTGGTGGGATTCAAATCCGCGTACGCATGAGTCGCGTGGCAGGACCATGCTTGCGCCTCTTATCAATGACAACAGGGGATACTCTCATGGCTGAATAACCAACGTGCAACGATCTGGATTGCAAAATCAAGAAATAAAAAAATGCCGCAACAAAATTGGAGAACTCATCAAAAAGACTGATTGAATTTTAAATTTTTTAGCGGGTCAGGATCGATTTGACCCCGGCACCCGCATCTCTTACTACTTCGGAGGACCCATCCGCTTCAAAAGCTCCCATACAGGAACCGCTGTCAGCCCTCCGATCACACCGCCGACATAGCTGGGCAGGTTGAAGCCGAATAGTCTATGCCAGATCAAACCAGCAAGCACACTGGCCACGACAATTGCGACGATAGTTAATACCAACCGCTGCCAAAATACCATATTTAACCTCCTATTGTAGGTTGAAATCGATAGGTTCGTTTGGATCGTTTATGTTTTTTATCCCCAAACCACAAACATTTTATCCTATGAAATTTATGATTATGACAGCAAGATGTATTTCATAGGAGATCTTATTTTTATATTTTCGAATATGGTGACCTTAACTCCTTGAGCACTGGATAAAGATGAAATAATTCCTTGACAGTTAATGCCACATTGTGCCATAAAAAATTTGAAGCCCACATACGATTGAGAACGATGCCAATTGGTTGACTCCGGACCTCTAAATATGAGAAAACAGGTTGATATCTTCTAAATTAAAAGCCTTACAAACCTCATCCGCACCGCTATCTGAATAACATAACCAAAGCTCACCCCCAATCATGCGCGAATAAGGGCTGATCTCCACCATTGATGTGACAATCACCCAATATTAGGGGGATATTCCATGGCTGCCGAAAGCTTAAAGGAAAAACTGACTGCCACCCCGCATATACCCCTCGACCACCATCTACACCGCATAAGGATTTATCTACGCTTTTTCTTTGTTCTGGCCATTTTAATCATATTCGCCTTCTGGACGGATTACTGGATAAGAGGTGAGCTGGGAATGGCCGATAAAATTATTGAAGCGCTGCAGACCCAGTGGGGACGAAGCGTTTTAATCGCCGGTGGCATAATTTACATCCTCCTGTTGAGTCTGCCGTTTGTGCCGGGTGTTGAGCTTGGCATTTTACTGATGTGTGCTTTTGGTAAAGAGGGCATCGTTTTCGTCTATCTGGCTACGGTAATCGGTTTATGTCTGGCATTTTCAATCGGCCGGTTAGTACCCAAAAACTGGATTCGTGCCGGATTGGAAAAAATTGGATTATCCCGATTCGACCTGAATCAGTTCGGCGAATTTGAAAATTTAGCGGATCAACCCCGCACCGGTCATAATTTTTTTCCCGGAAGACTTTGGCCATATTTGATAAAATATCGCTATCTGGCAATAGCGGTGCTGATAAACCTTCCGGGAAATTATATCCTTGGCGGTGGTGGTGGAATTTCATTGGCCTGCGGAACCAGTCGAAAAATATCCTGGAAATGGTTTTTGCTGACTATTATCCTGGCCGTATCACCGGTGCCGCTGCTGGCATATTCCGGATTTATTCAATTTGAAGCCTTTTTGGAAGTTTAGCGTTCGCAGTCGATCGCTACCGAACACTCTCCTGCCTGGTCGGTGATTGCTGTAATACCTTCATTACCGGATCTGATTCCATCTTTGAAGTACAAAACATCCGAATCCGTAAAACAGGCATGCTGGACATAATTTACAATTCTAGGTTCCCCTTTGATGAATCTGTAACCTTCCGCACTTTTAACGACCAAAACCGGTACGCTGTCAATACCCAAAACTCCCAGCACCAGCCGGTTAATCTCAGGTGAAAACTTGGGATTTGGCTCAATCTCAATATTGCTGATTGAATCAATTTTATCGATGGGGTTCAAATAAAGATCACAGCTGTTGCAATTGCCCAGGGTTTGAAGCACTTTCTCACAATAAGGACAGTTCGATGAAAAAATTAAAAAAATTTCTTTGGTCGGTGAAGAACAGGACTTTACGCCATAGGCGGCGGCCTTTAAAGGTTCGGTTTGGGACAGCAATCCGGTCGGCATGAAAGTTAATGTAGCAAAGGCAAATAGCGTCACGGACAAAATGGCGATCCCAGCGCCCATTTGTCGTCTGCCGTAAAAGAGGTTTAAGGTGAGCACCATAACAAAGATCAGCAGGCAATATCCACAGAAAGTGCGTGCAACAAATATCTGATAGGCCAGCAGGACCGAATCAAATACAAGACCGGAGATGAGAAGCAAGCCCAGCAAATCAGCAGACAATTTGGTCTCTTTTTTTTGAAAGCGCAAACCCCAGAAGACCAACTGGAAAAAGATTAACCCCAAAAAATTTAAATATAAGGGGGAAATCCTCGTCAGACCCTCGACAACTTTACATCCCGAGTTCGGGCAGATTATGGAACCATAGATCAAACCGATGACAGCTTGAATCGCTGTGACCAGACTGGCAACCAAAGCGATAATTTGCATCATTATTTGTAATTGCTCCCTTCCGGAAGAAGATTCAAAACCTCATTTTATCCGTTATTTAATGCCATAACAAACTTCGGTCAACCCATATCGTAATTGCAGCCAATCTATTTCCAGGGGGATCAACAAAATGATCCCTTTTTAATTGGTACTGCTCAATTTAAGTGCCTTTGTATTTTCCTTTTTTCGTGGTAAGCTGCATTTTTTTAACCGAGTCATCATTTCGTACCGGAGACATATTTTATGCACGACATCACTCTGGCATCGAGCTTGTCGCGAGTTGCCCCGTCTCAAATTCGCACGATAGCCGATGTCGCGTTTTCCATGGAGGGCGTTCTTAAACTTCATTTTGGAGAATCCAGCATGCAAACGCCCCAATATTTAAAAGATGCGGCCTATCAAGCGATGAATGCGGGGTACACATTCTACACCGAAAATGCCGGGTTGCCCAGCCTCAGGCAAGCGATTGCAGATAAATATGATGAACTTCATCAAGTCCAGGTGGATGCCGCCCACGAGATTGTCATTTCAGCCTCCGGAGTGCAGGCATTGAATGTTTCCATTCGTTGTGCGATCGATCCCGGCGATGAGGCCATTGTACTGACACCCAACTGGCCCAACGGATCAGCCATAGTCAGCCTCTTTGGAGGCTATCCGAAAGAAATCCCCCTGGTAAGGTAAGTTTTTGCTTCGAAGCATTGCACTCGATGAAACGTGTCACAGTTGCCAATCCGGAGGGCGCATTTTATTTGTTTCCGCAAATTGAAGGTGTGAAAGATTCTTATTCTTTTGCGCTGTCGCTGCTGAAAGAAACGAAGGTGGCTGTGGCACCCGGCATCGCTTTTGGCAACGGCGGCGAAGGTGAGGTACGCATTTGCTGTGCTGCGGAAATGTCTATACTGGAAGCGGCGATGGAAAGATTCGCTAAATTTTTGGCGAAAAAATAAACTCTTTTTCAGCCGCGGATTGACACGAATTTTTGCATTAGTTATAAGCAGGGGAACTTAAAAGAAATATAATATTTTCGCGATGATTCGTATGAGGAAAACGCCTGCTTCAATCCATCTAAATTGAAAAGAAAATCATAAATTGGAAAAAACACTCCGCCAAAATCATGATAACCATTCCGGTGGCCTGCCCCGCAAGGGCATTTTACTGCTGATTACCCTTAGCCTGTTTTGGGGCATGGCCTGGCCCGCTATTAAAATCTCGGTCAGTGAGATCCCGCCCTGGACCTTCCGCAGCTATTGCATCGTGTTGGGTGGAATCGGGATAATGATCCTGGCCAAAGCGAACGGTTTTAAGCTGAAGATACCGTTGCATGAGCTTAAACCTTTATTTTTTGTGGCACTGTTTAGTATCACCGGATGGCATTTGTTTTCAGCGCATGGCGTTCTAAGGATGAATGCCAGCCGGGCGGTAATCATTGCGTTTACCATGCCGCTGTGGGCAAACATACTCAGTGCGCTTCTGCTAAAAGAACGTATCACGTCAAGGCGTATACTGGCACTGGGGATTGGACTCGGCGGACTCACACTATTAATCTGGCCGGAGTTGGCTGCGGTTGGCGCCGCACCCCTGGGCGCTGTTTTTATGCTTGGCGCTGCCATATCTTGGGCGACAGGTACCGTTCTGATTAAACGCACTGAATGGAATACGCCCACCACTGTTCTGACAGGCTGGCAGCTTCTGCTGGGCGGCATCCCGGTGGTTATGGGTGCGCTGATCTTCGAACCGTCCGGGGTCTCTTTAAATGTATCAACGCGCGCGATATTCGCATTGGCGTATATTATTCTTTTCCCAATGATTTACTGCCATTGGGCCTTTTTCTCACTGGTCCGTATATTCCCCGCCAGCATCGCCGCCATCAGCACCCTGGCCATTCCGGTAGTCGGTGTTTTCAGCAGCACACTGGTTTTAAATGAGTCGGTCGGCATCCGTGAAATTGCGGCCCTGTTTCTGGTCGTTGCCGCGCTAGCAATTGCTATATTTTTTGAAAAGCCTCATTAATCCGCCCTGCAAACTAGGCTTTTAAGGGGTGTTATAATAATACTACTTGAGTGCTAATTTGGCTAATTTAGCCGCACCGGCCAGGGTAGTTTCACCCAGCTGCACAAATCGAAAGTCCCGCAACATACTTTGCTTGTACCCGGTGTAGGCATCACTGGCACCGCCGCCGACATGATAGATATCCTTTGACAGCGCGACACTCTTTTTCCATTCAGCAACGCTGTCAATCTGGAATGTAATGATCCCGTGAGCCAGGGCCAGCAGGAGATCATCACGATTGGTATTCAACGTCATGCGGGTAAAGGCTCCGCTTTTGCGCTTAATCCGGTGCCGGTCGCCTGTCAGATAAGGGTAGAACCGGGCTTCAGGGACTTTATGCGGCGTTAACACCTGCCTGAGATATTCTTCGTAAAACGTCTCCCGGGCCATTTCTTTGCAAAAATTGTTGCGAAACCACTCCAGGGAAGCACCGCCGGCGCCAACCGTACGCATTGCCAGCCATCGACCGGGATAAGCGTGGGTTCTCAACAAATGGTTCCTGGAGACGATCGGCTTTGCCAGACAGAGCACCAGGATTTCTACTGTCCCGGAAGTATTCATGATGTCGCCGGCTTCGGTGACACCGGCACCTACAGTAGCGCAAGTGGTGTCATTGGCGCCGATATTAACCGGTATATTTTCGGGCAACCCAAGAATCATTGCGGTTTTATCGATAAGTTCTCCGGCGATTGCGGTGGACATCAACACTTCAGGTAGTTTGCGCCGATCGACTCCCAGCGGCCCATACAGTCTTTCATCCCAATCGCCATAACCGACCGTATCGTACAAGCCGGTGAAGGAAGCATTCGACGGATCAATAAGAAACCTATCTGTGAGACGTTTTATAAAAAAAGTAACAGCGTGCCCAAAGCATGCATCTTTTTTTGAGTATATTGCCGGTTCGTGGTCCCTGATCCATAACAGGCTGGTTACGGAAATGCCGCCGGGTACCGGAAGATTTCCGGCAATATTTAAGAATTTATCTTCGCCGACCCTTTGCAAAGCCCATTGGGCTTGCTGATAGCTTCGGCGATCCAGATGAAGAATAATAGGACGAAGCGGATTGCCATTACCATCCATCGGCAGCAATGAAGGACATAGCGTGGAAAAGGTGATCACTTTCACCCGATCTCGATGCTTTAGTTTGCTGCAAGCTTCAACCAGCGCATCCCAGAGAGTCTCGGCATTAATTTCAACCTTATCGCGCGAAATGATCTGAGGAGAATAAGGAACCTGTTGCCTTTCCAGCACTGACAAATCTGGATCAATGACGCAGGCCCGTAGAGATTGAGTGCCGACATCTATGGCTAGTATGCAGTCCATTTAGAATTGAATAATGAAGATTTAAGATTTATGGAATTGGGAAGTCGGAATGCGGAAGTCGGAAATTCTCAAACATATCCAAATGTATCACTTATTTCCGTACGCCGAAATCCGAATGCCGCATGCCTTGTAATAATCGTCGTTCCCCTTGAGCCCTATACCTTAAACCATTGAACTTTCACCTTTCAACTTTGCTTGCCCTCCGTAGCCTGGAAAGCGAAGGGGGAGCTTTTCTTTGCTTTGAGCTTATTCTACTTCCATTTTCCGACTTCCGCATTCCGACTTCCGAATTCAAATATCCGCATTCCGCCTTCAGACTTCCATCACGCCTGCTTCCTCAATGGCTTGCCTGATGGACTGTCGGCCCTGGTCGGTTATCGGCAGCAGCGGTTTACGGGGATCACCGCCGTGGTATCCGGCAACTTCGGCGGCATATTTCACGCCGGCCACGCCGAAACTGCCCGAAACAGATTTATTCAGCTTGATCAGCATGTAGTGCAGCCGCCTGGCCTTTTCCCAGTCGGCGGCTTTACAGGCCTCGTAAAGTTCACAACAGGGCGCCGGGAAGGCATTGGCCAGGGAGACGACACCGCCCCTGGCGCCGAGCAGCATGGATTCCAAAAGGGTGCTGACCGTTCCGGATAGGATATCGAAGTCCTCACCGGCTGCAATGAGATAACTGCTCATGTTGCCCTTGGAGGTATCCTTCATCCCGATCACGTTGGGATGACGCGATATGACTTCAATCACTTGCGGGGTAAGCGTCATGCCGGTAAATCCCGGGGCGTTATAGGCCACCACCGGAACGGAAACCGCATCCGCCACCTCGGTGTAATAGCCGATCATGGCTTCATCGGTTAATCGCTTTTTAAAATACGACGGGGTAAGGATTGAAACGAAATCGGCCCCCATATCGGCAACCTGTTTGCTGAACGAAATCGTCTGACGCGTAGATTCATATCCGGAACCGGCCATCACCATCTGATGACCGGCTTTTTCCTGCAATACCGTTTCAAGCACTTTCAGCTTCTCGGAATCGGTTAGAAACATACTCTCACCATTACTGCCAAGGGCAAAAAATCCGGCCAGCTCAGTCTTGCTGTATTTCTGCATGTTTGATCTCAGCTGATCGTAAGCTACCTCGCCGTTAACAAATGGTGTGGAAATCGGGGCAGAAATACCTGATAGTTTTTTTGACATTTCAAAGTCTCCTAATTAATCCGCAGCACGGTTCAGCAATTCGGTACCGGTTGTTGCGACAGAATTCGCTTCCACCGGCCGGATTCAAGCACTTGCGGGTTAGCAACATTCTGCGGTTGGCGTCCGCCAAAAACATCCAGAACACATTGGGCCGCCTCGGTTGCCATACGTATCACACATTCGCTGGTCAGGGCGGCCGTATGGGGCGTCAAGATGACATTGTCAAGTTTTAAAAGCGGATGGTCGGTAGCCACTGGCTCTTCACTGAAGACATCCAGACCGGCAGCGGCAATCTTTTTTTTCTGCAAAGCTTTAAATAATGCCGTTTCATTGACCACCCCTCCACGGGAAGCGTTGATCAGAATAGCATCGGGTTTCATCAGTGCCAACTCGGCATCATTTATCAGGTGGTGCGTTTGATCTGTCAACGGAACATGGATGGAGATAAAATCAGATTTTGAAAGTAATTCATTCAGTCCGACCATGTGCACCCAGCTGCAACATTCGTTTTTTTTCTCGTCCGTTAAATAAGGATCGTAGGCCATGACCTGCATATCAAAAGCCTGGCGACAAATTTTTCCCAGCCCGCAGCCGATCCGACCGAATCCCAGCAGACCGATCGTTTTGCCGCTTATATCCCTCGGCAGGTTCCGGTAGCGGATGCCGAAGTTGCCCTGGCGCACCGCCTGATCCATGATCGAAAGCTTTTTTGACAGAGCCAGCACCATGGAAAGCACGTGCTCGACCACACTGATCGTATTCACCCCCAGGTTCGAGGTGACGATGATTCCTTTTTCTGAGGCCGCAGCCACATCCACGTTATCCAGTCCGCCGCCGGTGCGGGAGATGACCATCAATTTATCTGCCGCTTCCAACATATCGCGGGTAATGGTAATACCGGTCCGTAAAATCAGGCTATGCGCATCCTTGATAAGCGGTAAAATGGTCGCAGGCTCCGGATCAGGGGCAGTTGTGATCGTGCAGTTGTTCCGTTCCAGCAGATCGATCGCCTCAGATTCAATAGCTTGCGGCAACAGCACATTCATGGGTCATCCCTGGATATTTAGGCCTTCGTTTATCAGGTTAAATCAGCTTGTTATTGCAAAGGGCTATTTTCCGTCTAAAAATCGTTCAACTTTATCCGCAATCTGCTCACCCTGCAGTCCCAGGTGCGCCAGCAATTCCTCATAGGGTCCGGCATCCGCATACTGATCGTCCACGCCGATCATCTTCATCGGGGTCGGATGTTCGGTCGCCAGCAGCTCGGCGATACAGCCGCCGAGCCCCCCGGCCAGGTAGCCTTCCTCAACGGTCACAATTTTCCCGGTCTCTACGGCTGCCTTCAGAACTAAGTCCTTATCAAGAGGCTTGATTGTATGCATGTTGATCAGGCGGGGGTGAATGCCTTTGCTTTGGAGCGCTTTGACGGCGACCACGGCCTTGGACAGCAGGGTGCCGGTTGCGATAATGGTAACGTCATGGCCTTCCTCCATGACAACCCCCTTGCCGATTTGAAACAGGTAATTCTCGTCCATCAGAACCGGCATTTTGGGGCTGCCGATTTTAATGTAGACCGGGCCGATGTGCTCGGCTGCAGCATGGACGGCCTTGACGATATCGACCGGATCCCCCGGGTTGATAACGGTCACACCGGGAATGGTCCTTACGATGGCGATATCATCCAGTGACTGATGGGTTGCGCCGAGATCGGAATAGGTCAATCCGGCACTTCTGCCCACGACCTTGACATTTTGGCGCATATAGCCCACGTCATTGCGAAACATTTCAAACGGCCGGGCCGTTACAAAGGGGGCGATGGCGGCAAAAAAAGGGATCTTGCCGGTTGTCGCAAGGCCGGAAGCAAATCCCATGATCCCTTGCTCCATGATGCCGAATTCAAAATGGCGTTCGGGAAATGCCTCTTTAAATGGTGTCATTCCGGAGCCGCTCGAACTGTCAGCCGAAAGGGCTACAATTTTGCTGTTTTTTTTCGCAGCTTCCACCAA
>Ga0210062_1000461_pt1 | contig 12450 bp, 8 predicted proteins | sample Muzzi_CordA_D2_FD_185528 | JGI IMG/M metagenome (GOLD analysis project Ga0210062, IMG submission 185528) | Wetland microbial communities from San Francisco Bay, California, USA, that impact long-term carbon sequestration - Muzzi_CordA_D2 (SPAdes) | ecosystem: Environmental > Aquatic > Marine >...
GATCGGTCGTCGGCACGATCGCCATGTCCCAAAGCGGGCCCTGATCGAGGTTCAGGAGCTGGCGCAGCCGGTCCGCCGCGTCACCGATGGCCCCTTCGGCGCGGATGATCTCTTCCTCGCGGCCGGCGATCCCCGCCTCGCTCTGGACCAGCTCGAGCGGAGCGAGGGTTCCCACCTCGACGCGGATCTGGTTCTGCTCGTGGAGGGTCTTTGCGAGGCTTAGGGCCTCCTGGGCGACCACGAGCTGATTCTGCGCTTCGACGAGGCTCCAGTACGCGCGCTCGACATCCTCGATCGTCGCCGACAGCCGCTGCTCGACGAGCTCCCTCGACTCCGTGGCCCGCGCGCGGGAGACGAGGATGCTGCGCTCGGTAGCCTGCAGGCCGAAGTTCCGCAGCAACGGCTGGGTGAAGGTGAGGTCGGTGCTCGCCCGATACTGGGGGTTGACGAACACGTTCTCACTGTTCGTCTCGATGGTCGACGCCGACGTGGTCAGCTCGGCGACACCGCCGGAGGGCACCAGTTGGCTGAGCCCCAACTGGTAGCTCTCGACGGTCGACTGGATGATCGGCACGCCTTCGGTCACCTCGACCGTCGGCTGGGTGGTCTCCCGGTAGCTGCCGCCACCGAAGAGCGAGAGGTCGTAGATCCCCAGGCTCTGAAGCACCCCGTGGTGGGACTGGATCCAGTTGTAGCGCTCGATGACCAGGCCCAGGTTGCGCTTGAGGGCGATGGCGATCGCCTGATCGAGCGACAGGTGGAGGCCGTCCTCCTGGATCTCCAGGTCGGGCTCCGGGAGGTTGGCGGCGCTCGTCGGCCGCAGGTCCAACTGGGCGGCCGGCAGGGCGGGCGCCAGAGCCGCCAGACCGGCGGCCGTCATCAGCGCGATCAGGAGAACGCGGCCGGCCATGGCCGGGCGCGGAAGCAGAGAACGTCGAATCGGTGTCATGCCGTGTCTCACCCTTGTCGTTGGACTCGAATTGGTATCGGTAGGGATCGCGGCCGATCCTCGCGACCGGCTCGATCCGCTCGGTCGATCGTAGGCTAGTCGTCGAGGTACGCGCTGTATCGCTCTACGTCGCGGACCCCCGAAGGTTTCCACACTCTCGTGCAAACCGCGCTCCATCGAAACAGTGTGCCCGCTCCGTGCGGAACCGGTGAATCCGGCGGCTCCAGGCCCCCAATCGCGGTGCAACGGCGTCCGGTTTCGAGACAGAGCCGTCCGCTGCCGAACGCTCCGCAAAGGGCGCGACCATCCGCGATTCCGGAGCATTTCAGGAACCCGACCTCTCCGGAGCGTGCGACGGGGCCCCCGGAGCCCCTGCTCCGGGCGACCGGCCGCGCTCTGCCGGGTGGAGCCGGGGAATCGCCCGCAGCAGCTCGGTCGTGTACGGATGGGAGGGGCGGACGAAGATCTCCTCGGTCGGCGCCTCCTCCACGATCCGCCCGCGGTGCATGACCGCGACCCGGTCCGCGAGCTTGGCGACGGCGGCGAGATCGTGGGCGATGAACAGGACACCGAGCCCCAGCCGGCGCTGGAGATCGCGTATCAGCCGGATCACCTGGGCCTGGGACAGGAGGTCGAGGGCCGAGACCGGCTCGTCCGCCACCAGCAGCTCGGGCTCGGTCGCCAGGGCCCGGGCGATGCCGATCCTCTGTCGCTGGCCGCCGGAGAACTGGTGCGGGTACCGGTCGACCGCGTCCGCGTCGAGCCCGACCAGCTCCAGCAGCTCGAGCAGCCGGTGGCGCCGATCGCCGGGAGGCACGATGCCGTGCGCCGCCAGCGGCTCGGCGATGATCTGCCCCAGGCGCATGCGCGGGTTGAGGCTCTCTTGGGGATCCTGGAACACCATCTGGAACCGGCGGCGGCGGCGGCGCAACGCCGAGCTCGACAGCCCGCGGAGCTCCTCGCCCTGGAACCGCACGCTGCCCGCGTCCGGCTCTACCAGCCGGAGCAGGCACCGGCCCAGCGTCGTCTTGCCGCTCCCCGACTCCCCCACCACCGCCAGACACTCCCCCGCTTCCAGCCGGAGGTCGACGCCGTCCACCGCCCGGACCAGCTCCGTCCTGCCCCGCAGCCGGTCGAGCACCGGAGCTCCGGGCAGCGGGAAGCTCTTGACCAGCCCCCGCGCCTCGAGCAGCGGCTCCGGCCCCGTCACGGCGCCGCCCCCCCGGGTGCCCCGGTGGCGGGCGGCAGGCGCTCGATCGACAGGGCCGCCGCTGCCGCCAGAAGCTCCCGGGTGTGCCGCCTGGCCGGGTGCAGGAAGACCTCGGCCACCGGGCCCTCCTCGACGATCTTCCCCTCCTCGAGCACCAGCACCCGGTCGCAGGTCTCGGCCACCACCGGCAGGTCGTGGGTGATCAGCAGGACCGCCAGTCCGAGGTCCCGGCGCAGACTCTCCAGGAGATCGAGGATCTGCGCCTGGGTCGTGACGTCGAGGGCGGTGGTCGGCTCGTCGGCCAGCAGGACGTCCGGGCGACAGGCGAGGGCGCCGGCGAGGACCACCCGCTGACGCTGCCCGCCGGAGAGCTCGTGGGGATAGGAGGAGAGCCGCCGCTCGGCATCGGGAAGGGCCACCCGGCGCAACAGCTCCACCGCCTGGCGCCGTGCCTCGGCCCGGCCGATCGACCGGTCGTGGGTCCGGATCGCCTCGATCACCTGGAAGCCGACGGTGAAGGTCGGGTTGAGGGCGGTCGAGGGGTCTTGAAACACCATGGCGATCCGCCGGCCCCGGATTCGCCGAATCTCCGGCTCCGAGAGCGTCAGCAGGTCGCGCCCTTCGAGCAGCACCCGCCCTGCCGCTACCTCGACGCCGTCCGGCAGGAGCCCGGTCACGGCGAGGGCGGTGAGGCTCTTGCCGGCTCCCGAGACACCCACGAGGCCGACGATCTCGCCCGCGTCGAGGTGGCAGGTGAGCTCCCGGACCACCGGCCGCGGGCCGCCGGGGGTCGGTACGGTGATGGTGAGATGGTCGATCTCGAGCAGCGGTGCCATCGAGCCTCCCCGCTCGCCATGGGCGGAACGGGCGCCGCCCCACGCCTCGTCCATGCTCAGGAGACCAGGCTGCGCAGCCAGTGCACGATCAGGGCCACGCCGTAGCCCGTGGCCCCCTGCGAACCGTTGTTCTCCTTCGGGATCTGGGCGGGTCCGGCGATGTCCAGATGGGCCCAGCGGTCGAGCTCGCCGACGAACTGTGACAGGAAGGCCGCCGCCAGGTTCGCTCCGCCCCAGCGTCCGCCGGTGTTCTTGAGGTCGGCGTGCGTCCCCTGCATCTCCTCGACGAACTCCTTCCACAGCGGCAGACGCCAGAGGCGCTCGCCGCCGTCGGAGGCCGCCGCCAGGAGCCCGTCGGCCAGCTCGTCGTCCGGGCTGTAGAGCCCGGCGCCATGGTGCCCGAGGGCTACCACGCACGCCCCGGTCAGGGTCGAGAGCTCGAGCAGCGCGTCCGGCTGCTCCTCGGCCGCCAGAGCCATGGCGTCGGCCAGCAGCAGGCGGCCCTCGGCGTCGGTGTTCATGATCTCGATCGACCTGCCGCCGTAACAACGGATGATGTCGCCCGGCCGGTAGGCGGCGCCGTCGGGCATGTTCTCGGCGAGCGGTAGGTAGATCCGCAGCCGGATCGGGAGCGCGAGATCCGCCACCGCGCGGCCGATGCCGAGCACCGTACAGGCGCCGGACTTGTCGTACTTCATCTCGTCGAGCCGCGCCGGGGGCTTGAGCGAGATGCCGCCGGTGTCGAAGGTCACCCCTTTGCCCACCAGGGCGACCGTGGGGCCCTCCTGGCCCCAGGCCAGGCGCACCAGCCGGGGCGGGCGAGAGGAGCCCTTGCCCACCGCAAGGATGCCGCCCATGCCCCGTTCTTCGAGCTCGTCAGGGCCGACCACGGTCACTTCCATCCCGGCGTCCCGGGCGAGCTCACGGGCGCGCTGCTCCATCCACTCGGGGTCCGCGACGTTGGCCGGGCTGTTCGCCAGATCGCGGGTGAAAGCAACGCCCCGGGCGACGGCCCGGCCCACGCCGAGCATCTCCCGATAGAGGTCGGACTCGCCGGGTGGTGGCACCAGGGCGATCTCGCGGAGCCGCACGGGCGAGGTCCGCGCTTCCTCCCGGTACTGGTCGAACCGGTACCCCGCCAGGCTCAGCCGGCGGCAGATTCGCTCGGCCGACGCCGGCCCTCGGGTCTCGGGGCAGTCCGGCAGAGCGATCACGGCCCGCTCCACGTCGTTGGTACGCAGAGACTCGACCACCCGGTCGCACCAAGCGGCCATCTTGCGGGCGTCGAGCTCCGTCCGCTTGCCGAGGCCGTGAACCGCCACGGCGCTCACCGGCGTCCCCACTCCGGAGGCCTCGACGCACTGCTTCTCGCGGCCACTGAAGGCCCGTTTCGCCACCGCGTTTTCGACCGTTCGGCGGACGTCTTCTGGCAGCGCGTCGGCCGCCGGCTGCTCGCCCTCGAAGCAGGCGACGACGAGAACTTCCGAATCCGGCAGGCCCGACGACGCCGGCGGCCGGTCCGGTTGCACCGCGGTCACGATCTCCAAGTGGACGAGCTTATACATCGTAGGTGTTCTCCTCCGCGAGAAATTGCCGCAAGAGTGTAGCAGTCCTACGGAACCTTCCTGGACCCTCGACGTGGCGGGTATGCTATACCTCATCGCGCCCCGATTTCCGTCTCTGACCGAGCTTCCACCGAGACCGTATGAACGAGTCCGCAATCCTGCAGAACCTTCAAGGACCCTTCAACTTCTTGCGGCCCGAGCCGGAAGAGCTCCGGCGCCTGGTCGGCGACGGGCAGCTCTCGCTCCCCCGGCCGCAGAGGATCTACCTGGAGGACGAGGTCGCAACGCCGATCCACGGCTTCCCGGTGCTCGTCTCGGAGCGCCTGAAGAGCCTGCGCCAGGCGCTGATCAACTACGTGGTGCAAGAAGAGCGGCTGCAGATCGGGATCTTCCGCCGCCAGCCCGCAGACCGCGCGGCCTACAACCAGGCGTGGGAGGTCTACCGGCAGCACCTGTGCCGGGCGGTCGAGAACGTCACGATCTCGAGCTACGGCCGCAAGTTCCCCGCCCTCTTCTGGCTCAACCATTCCCTCGACCTCTCCGCCCTGCTCAAGGAGACCCCCCGCCGCGTCTCCCGCGAGAGCCACGAGCTCGGGCGCACGCGCGGCGACGAGATCAAGTACAGGGTGTACGACCGGTATGTCGATCGTATCCAGTCGACGGTCTACGACCTCATGCAGCGCCTCGCGAGCGACACCGACGAGTTCGAGGAGGAGCTCTTTCCGCGGCTTCTGACGCGGATGGTCGACAACGTCCTGATCCTCTCCGAGGACCACATCAGCCCGAACCTGGGCGAGCTCGGCAGCTACTTCACGGGCCACCTGAGGATCGACGGTCGCGATCTGCGCACGCGGCTCGAGACCCTGGCCGAATGGCACCGGGAGCAGCTCGAGACCGATCCGGACCTGGGCGTGGCGGTCAGGAACCTCCTGGGAGCCGACCCCGCCCGCGCCCGCGACCTCCTGGTGCGCCCCGGATACGTGGCGTTCCTCTCCGCGCGCCCGGCGTGGAAAGCCGACCGGCTGCTCTCCCCGCAGTTGATCGAGGTCTGGGAGAAGCTGCTCGTCAAGCTCAAGGAGTTTGAGCTGTTTCACGCCCTGCGGCGCATGATCTTGCCGGTCGAGCCCGCGGGCGAGGGCTACGTCGCCAGCCGCAAGTCGCTCAACCGGACCATGGTGGGACGCACCGACCTGCACCTCTCGCCCACCATTCGGCCGATGGACTTCATGGCGCCTTGGGTGGTCGATCCGCTGGTCCACCGCTTCGGCATGATCTACGACATCGCGGACTTCTCCGAGGTCGTCTCCGTGCTCCGGCGCTCGGGAAGCGACGCGCAGGACAGCTCGTTCCGCCGGATGTTCCGGTTCCAGCGGCGGGTCAACCGGCTGGCCGAGGACCGGCGCCTCAAGCTCGAAAAGTACCTCGGGGACGGCGCGTTCTACTCCAGCCGGCGGGGCAGCTCGATCCTCGTGTCGTCGGTCCAGATCCAGCGCCTCTACGCCCAGGCGATCGCCGACGGGTTCCCGTTCGATCACGGGCTGCGCGTGGCGCTGAACTACGGCCAGTACCGGCTCATCCCGATCCACACCGGCGGCTTCGGAGGAGAGCGCTACGAGTTCTTCGGCCACGGCCTGGTGGAGCTCTCCCGGCTGACCACCGGCAAGGCGACCCGAGAGATCGAAGAGATCAAGACCATGCTGGTCAACCTCGGGTACAAGCAGGAGGTCGTCCACAAGTTCTTCGCCCCCGTGCTGCAGAAGAACGTCGACGTGATCAACAAGCGCGAGGAAGAGCGGAGCTACTTCGCCTACATCAATCAAAACGGCAACCTGATCAACGAGGGTGTGGTGGCCACCGCTTCGTTCATCGAGCAGGTCGACCGGGAGAACGATTTCTCGGAGCTCTGGCAGGCCGAGGCCTGGAACCGCACCTGGGTCGCCGTCGAGGTGCCCGACATGGCGGCCGGCCGGGGCGCCGTGCCGCTGCTGATCGGGTTCCGCCGGTTGGGGATCGCGTCGCTCAAGGGCCTCGACAAGCTCGTCGTCTTCGAGGTGGTGGATCTCGGGGAGCGCGAGGGCGAGTCCCCCTGCGCCGACATCAAGCCGATGCACGGCCCGGGGCTGATGGCCGCGATCGAGCGCCAGGCGACCAGCCGCTTCGCCCAGAGCGAGGATCTGCCGGCGGCTTCGTCCTAGCCCGGTCGACCCCGGTCCGGGGTCACATGCCGTCGGCGGTCGGCTCGGCTATGCTTCGCTCATCATGAGCAGCGAGCCCCTCTCCGCGACCCATCTGTCCGATCTGCCCACCCCGTTTCGGGGGAAGGTGCGCGATGTCTACGACCTCGGTGACGAGCTGTTGATCGTCGCCACCGACCGAATCTCCGCCTACGACCACATCCTGCAACCCGGAATCCCCGACAAGGGGAAGATCCTCCACCAGCTCTCCGCCGTGTGGTTCCGGCGGCTTGCCCGCGTGGTGCCGAACCACCTGCTGGCGACCCGGGTCGAGGACTTCCCCGCCGCGCTGCTCGAGCGCCTCGGCCCGGAGGCGCCATCGATCGCCGGCCGTTCAGCCCTGGTGAAGAAGGCCCGAGTGGTCCCGTTCGAGTGCGTCGCCCGGGGCTACCTGGCCGGGAGCGGATACCGGGAGTACCGGGAGGGGGGCGCCGTGTGCGGCGTCGAGCTCCCCGAGGGCCTCGAGCGGGCGAGCCGCCTGCCGGACCCGATCTTCACCCCGGCGACCAAGGAGACCGACGGGCGCCACGACGTCAACGTGCCGTTCGAGACCATGGAAGGGGCCCTGGGGCCCCAGCTCGCCCTCCGGCTGCGGGAGCTGACTCTGGAGCTCTACCGCCAGGGGGCGGCCCACGCGGCCGAGCACGGCCTGATCCTGGCGGACACGAAGTTCGAGTTCGGCCTGGTGGATGGCGAGGTCACCCTCGTGGACGAGGCCCTGACCCCGGACTCGTCCCGTTACTGGGAGGCGGAGACCTGGCAGCCCGGCGAGGAGCCGGCCTCGTTCGACAAGCAGTACGTCCGCAACTGGCTCGACGAGAGTGGCTGGGACCACGAGTCGGCGCCGCCGGAGCTGCCCGCGACCGTGGTCGAGGGCACGCGGCAGCGGTATCTCGAGGCGTTCCGGAGGCTGGCGGGGCACGAGCCCGAGCTGTGATCGGATCGCCCGTCAAACCCCTCGGTCCCCACCCGACCCGCTGCTGCGAACGGCGCCCGACCGGCTGAACCCCGACCGCTGTCTGGAGATCGCCGCTCGGAAACGTCGTCTGGCTCGGGGCCGGATTCCGTGTAGGGTCGCGGAGGGTCGCTCGCTCCGCTCGCAATTCGGCCGGCTGAAGCCGGCCGCTTCATGCCGGGCGGTGTTCTCGAACCACGATCTCGAATGAAGTCGGCCGCTTCATGCCGGGCGGTGTTTCCGAACCACGATCTCGAATGAAGCGGCCGACTTCAGTCGGCCGAGCGTGAGCGAAGCGAACGACCTCAGAACCGCGGCAGCGACCCCATCAGGTACTTGAGGCTGTCGTCGCGCCAGCGGATGCCGGCGCCTATGAACAGGCTCTGGCGCTCGTCGATCAGCAGGTCGTCGACACCGGCCTTCAAGTAGACGAGCTGGTTCAGCCGCCAGCTCCCCGACAGCCGCAGATGGGGATCGAGGTCGTCCTCGCGGTCGAAGTCGAACGCTTCCGCCGAGAGCAACAGGCGCCGGTCGAGGAGCGGGTAGTCGAGCTGCACTCCGCCGGTCGATTCGATGACGCCGGCGTAGATCCTGGCATCGTCGAACAGCCGGAAGCCGACCAGCGCCGAGAAGGTGAGGTCGTCGGTTTGCTGGAAGGTCTCCTCGATCGTCGTCTGGCTGGTGCCGTCCGGCTGGGTCACGGTCACCCGCTTGAGCTTGGTGTCGGTCTTGCCGGTCGGCGAGTCGACCACCCCGACCCGGTAGAGGGGGCCGCCGCTCTTGGTGTCGATGTCGACGTTGAACGAGCTCCGGGCCTCGTCGAGCTCGTCGATGTAGTAGCTCTCCATGCCGAGCTCGAGCTCGAGCCGCTGGATGCCGGCGAATGCCTCCTTGAGCGAGTCGACGCCCGATTCCACCGAGCCCAGGGCCCCGATCAGCTCGTCGTGGACCTCGTCGGAGGTGAGGAGCTTGCCGACCGTCCCTTCGCCTCGGGCCAGCCGCCCGGTCACGGTGTTCATGTTGTCGACCGACTCCTGGGCCCGGTCGGTGAGGTCCCGCACGTTCTCGAGCGACGCCTGGAGGTCCGGGCGGCCTTCCTCGATCACCGCCTGCACCTGGACCAGGGTCCGGTCCACGCGCTCGAGGACCGCGGTCATCCGTTCGGAGAGCCGAGGGAGCTCCTGGGCGAGGGTGGCGCTCACCGAGTCGGCGTTGGCCAGGGTGGAGTCGACCCGGTCCCGGTTCGCCTCGACCATCGACCGGAGCTCGGCGCTCATCGCCTCGAGATTGCGGATCAGCCGGTCGAGGGGCGTCTGCCCCCCGGCCTCGGTGAGCGAGCTCCCCAGCCCGCTCAAGCTATCGCCGAGCTGGTTGAACTTGACCAGGGTCTCGTCGAAGCTGGGCGGCGTCGATCCGGGAACCTCGGCGCCGTCCGCCAAAGGCGGCCCGCCCTCGGGACCCGGCTCGAGCACCACGTACTTGTCGCCGAGGAGCCCCATGTTGGCGATCCTGGCGACCGTTCCCCGGGGGATCGGTGTCTCCCCATCGAGCAACAGCCGGACGCGGGCCCTGCGGTTCACGAGGGAGATGCCGTCCACCCTCCCCACCCGTACCCCGGCGATTCGAACGGCGGCCTTGTCGTCGAGGCCGGCGACGCTGTCGAAGACGGCGACGATCGTCCGCTCCGGTCCGCTGAACAGGCGGATGTCCTCGATCCGGAGGATCATTCCCCCCAGCACCAGGAGCGCGACGGTGGCGAACAGACCGACCTTGAGGGCGTTGGACATCAGCTCTCCCCTTCCGATCCGGCGGTGACGTGGGCTCTGTTTCCCGAGGTGGCGGAGCGCTCCGGCCCGGTGAGCGGACCTTCGGCCTTGCCGTGAATGAACTGCTGCACCCGCGGATCGTCCAGCCGCCGGAACTCTTGCGGTCCGGCGAGGGCCACGATCCGCCCATCGACCAGCAACCCCAGGCGATCGGCGATGCGGAACGCGCTGGTCATGTCGTGGGTGATGGTGATGGTCGTGGTGTGGAGGCTTTCCGAGAGGTCGATGATGACCTCGTCGATCAGCGCCGTGATCACCGGGTCGAGGCCGGTGGTCGGCTCGTCGAAGAGCAGGATGCTCGGCTCATGGGCGATCGCCCGCGCGAAGCCGACCCGGCGCCGCATGCCTCCCGAGAGCTCCGAAGGCATCTTGTCCTCGACGTTGTCCAGGCGCACCAGGCGCAGGCACTCCTGCACCCGCTCCCGGATGCCGGCGGCGGAGAGATCGGTCAGCCGGCGCAGGGAGAAGCCCACGTTCTGGGCCACGGTCATCGAGTCGAAGAGTGCGCCCTCCTGGAAGGCCATACCGAACCGGCGCCGGAAGCGGGTGAGCTGCCGGTGCTCCAGGGTCGCGAGGTCGACGCCGTCGACCACCACACGCCCGCTGTCCGGGCGCATCAGACCGATGATGTGCTTGAGGAGCACGCTCTTGCCGACCCCGGAGCCGCCGATCACCACCATCGACTCCCCCTGGCGGACCGAGAGATCGAGGCCTTCGAGGACACGCAGCGAGCCGAAGGACTTGTGGAGGTCCTCCAGGATCACCTCGTACTCGCTCTCCGGACGCCCGGAAGCTTCTGCCATCACGACAACACCTTGGTGAGGAAGAAGTCGGAGATCAGGATGGCGATCGATGCGGTGACCACCGCCCGGGTCGTCGCGCGGCCCACTCCTTCGGCGCCGCCGGTGGTGAAGAAGCCCTTCTGGCAGCCGATGACGCCCACCAGAAGACCGAAGAAGGCGGCCTTGATCAGCCCCTGGAAGAGGTCCCAGAGATCCATGTACTGGAAGCTGTTCTCGATGTAGACGACCGGGTTCGAGCCCATCAGCACCACCGCTACCAGGTAGCCGCCGACCATGCCGATGACGTCGCCCAGCAGCACCAGGAGCGGCATCATCGCCGTCAGGGCCCAGACCCGGGGCACCATCAGGTAGTGGATCGGGTCCGTGGCCATCACCTCGAGCGCGTCGATCTGCTCGGTCACCCGCATGGTGCCGATCTCGGCCCCCATGGACGACCCCACGCGGCCGGCGATGATCAGGCCGCCGATCACGGGCGAGAGCTCGAGCACCAGCGACAGGGAGACGAGGGAGCCGACGAAGCCTTCCGCGCTGAAGCGCGCGAGCACCGTGTACGACTGGAGCGCCAGCACCGCGCCGGTGAACATGGCGGTCAGCAAGATGACCGGGGTCGAGCTCACTCCGACCCGCACCATCTGGCGGATGAGCTCCCGCGGGTCGTACGGCCGGCGGGGGGTCCAGGCCAGAACGCGCCAGAGGACGACGAAGAACCGCCCCACCTCCTCCACCGCACCGATCACCGGCGCCAAGAGCACCATCACTTGAGCCCCCCTTCGAATCGCGAGCGGACCGACGTGCCGTTGCCGCCGCCCACGTAACGCCGCGCGAGCCGGAGGCCGAGGAGACAGAGGAGCTCGTACGGGATCGTCTCCACCTCCCGCGCCAGGTCGTGGGCGGTGATCCACTCCTCGCCCTGGGAGCCGAGCAGAACGACCTCCTCTCCCACGCCCACGGGATCGTCCTCCTCGACTGGCAGGTCGGTCAGGTCGACGAAGATCATGTCCATGCTCACCGCTCCGACCACCGGCAACCGGTGCCCACGCACCAGCGCCTCCGCCTTGCCGGTGAGGCGCCAGGCGTAGCCGTCCGCGTACCCCACCGGCAGCACGCCGATGCGGCTCGCACGGCCGGCGGTCCACCGCCCGCCGTAGCTGACCCGCGTGCCCGCCGGGATGTCCCGCACCAGGACGATCCGCGTCTTGACCGACATGACCGGGACGAGCCCCTCGAACACGCCCGCCGGATCGTAGCCGTAGAGCGCCAAACCGACCCGCACCAGGTCGTACCGGCTGTCCGGGAAGTGGAGCGCGCCCGCGCTGTTGGCCAGGTGGACGAGCGCCCGGGAGCGCTCCTCGGCCGTGAGCGCCTCGACCATGCCGGCGAACCGCCGGGCCTGGTCACTGTTGCGGGGGCTCTCTAGGATGTCGGCGTCGGCGAAGTGGGAGAGGAGGCCGGCCAGCTCGAGCTCCTCGCTCTCGCGGATGATCGCGAGCGCCTCCGGCAGCTCCTCCTCGAGGATCCCCAGGCGGGTCATGCCGGTGTCGACCTGGAGATGGACCGGCTGCACGTAGCCGCCCGGGCCCGCCAACCAGTCGCGCCAGAGGACGAGCTGGTCCATGGCCGAGAGCACCGGGGTCAGGCGGTAGCGCCGGAAGTACGGGAGCTGCTCGCGCTGGGCGACACCCAGCACCAGGATCGGCAGCTCCACCCCGGCCCGGCGCACCTCGGCCCCCTCCTCGAGGAGGGCCGCACCCAGCAGATCGACGCCGGAGCGCTCGAGCGCCAAGCTCACCTCGGAGGCACCGTGGCCGTAGGCGTCGGCCTTGATCACCGCGAGGATCGCCGGTCCGCCCGGCCCCGCGGGGCCGGGCCTCGAGCCGGTCCCGGCGAGGGCCGCTCGCACCGTCCGGAGGTTGCTGCCGAGGGCGTCCAGGTCGATCTCGGCCCAGGCGGGCCGCAGAGCTTGGTGCAGCGGATCGCCTCGCCTGCCGATGGCGCCGGCCCGGGAGGCGGGCTTCGGCAGGGGGCCGTCGGTCGGCGTCCCGGCCACGGCCCGAGCCTCTTCCGTCCGAAGC
>Ga0210062_1000463_pt1 | contig 12409 bp, 9 predicted proteins | sample Muzzi_CordA_D2_FD_185528 | JGI IMG/M metagenome (GOLD analysis project Ga0210062, IMG submission 185528) | Wetland microbial communities from San Francisco Bay, California, USA, that impact long-term carbon sequestration - Muzzi_CordA_D2 (SPAdes) | ecosystem: Environmental > Aquatic > Marine >...
GGGGGACTCTGGGCCCACTTCATTACATCTTTTTCTCCAAATGCTTTCTATTTGCGCGAAACCTTTGTCATATTGGGTATGCTCGTTATCGGCGGCGCTGCCACAGTATCCGGCGCCGTTTTTGGAACCTTTGCCGTAACAGCCGCTTTCGAAGGACTGCGATCGTTGGAAAATACGATCAATGCCGCCCAAATCCTGTCTAGGCCGGTAGTGGGCCTGACAGAGATTTCCCTGGCATGTGCCATGATCGGAATATTAATTCTAAAGCCGGGGGGGATCATCGAAACCAGCGAGATCGGAGAGCTTGCCTGGCGCAAAAATGCATTAGGCAACAAATCAGATTGACTGCATAGAGAGAAATACTCAGAACCGATAAAGTCTGAAAGGAGCTTTACCATGTCCTGGAAAACAATGTATCGTTCTTTCTACTACCAGGGGGCACCCGAACCCGAAGACATCGTCTTAAATGCGGCGGAAACCGCACTTCTGGTGATCGATATCCAGAATAAATACATGCAAGTTCCGGATGATCCCGCAGAAAGCAAACGCTGGGGGCCTTTTTTCGAGCGCATGAATTCCGTAGTTATTCCCAACACGGCCTCGCTGATCGAGAACTGCCGCCAAAAAAATGTCGAGGTGATGTTTGCCCGCATCGCCTGTTTGAAGGAAGACGGCCGCGACCGTTCGCTCAGCCAGAAGAAACCAGGCTGGAATTATTTGCTGATGCCCAGGAATAGCGAGGAATCCCAGCTGGTCCCTGCGCTTGTTCCCAAGAAGGAGGAAATCGTTTTCACCAAGACCACCGACAGCGCCCTGACAGGCACCAATCTGCGTTTAGTTCTTGCCAACATGGGCATAAAAAATGTCGTTGTTGCGGGTATCTTTACTGACCAATGCGTATCTTCAACCGTCCGCAGTCTGGCGGATGAAAGTTTCAATGTGATCGCGGTCGAAGACTGCTGTGCGGCCGGCTCCCACGAGCTTCATGAAAAAGAACTCGAAATCATCAACATGATCTATTGTCACGTCGCCTCTTTAAATGAAACGATTACGTTTATTCAATAATGTAATTTGCTGTTGAGATCTCAATTTTCTATCATCCATTGAACCGGCTCCATTTCATACCTACTTTCAAAAAGGCGAAATCTTTTATCGAATCGCCAAACCCCTACCGAAAGGAATGAAATCATGCTGTTAGACAGCTATCCATATTATCTGGCGAACCAGAGCCGTAAACCCAATGCCGATCTTGAAGTGACCGATAAATATACCGGTGAGGTCGCGACCCGGGTGGCCCTGGCGGATGAAGCCGCCATTGACGAGGCCATTGCCCGGGCCGTTGACGCAGCCCGCCCCATGCAGGATCTGCCGGCCTATGCCAGACAGAATATTTTGCAGCACTGTGCGGATCGCTTCAGCGAGCGGGCCGAAGAACTGGCCCAGTCGCTGTGTATTAAAGATGAAAGTGTCTTTATCGGCCCCATGATTTCGGAAAAAGAAGCGGTCCGGCTGGAATTCTGGATCAACCGGGCCAAGGAAAATGGTGCCCGGATCCTGTGCGGGGGCCAGAGAAAAGGCTCCCTGCTGTCGGCCACTCTGCTGGAAAACGTTCAACCCGATGAGCCGGTCTGGTCCCAAGAGGCGTTCGGGCCGGTAGCGGTGCTGAGCAGTTTCGATCATTTTGAGGAGGCTCTGGCCATGGTCAACAACAGCGCTTTCGGTTTGCAGGCCGGAATCTTTACGCGGGACATCTACAAAATCAACAAAGCCTGGGACACTCTGGAAGTGGGCGGCATTGTCGTTGGCGACGTACCGTCCTGGCGGGCGGACCATATGCCGTATGGTGGGGTCAAGGACAGTGGCCTGGGCCGCGAAGGAATTCGATTTGCCATGGAGGAAATGACCGAAATCCGGCTGATGGTAATGAGACAAATGCCCGGTAATATCTGAATTTGGCACGCAAAAACCATCAGTGAAGTTCGGGATCGAGTTCCCGCAATTGAATGGGTGCGGTGATTGGTGCTCTAAAATTCAGGTAATAACTCCGATTTATTTTAGCTCAATCGGGATTAAATTTTTTAGGGAGGCAGCCCAATGAAAAATTTCGATGTTTTTATATCCTATGCCAGATCCTCTTCTTTTGACGAGGCCCACCAACTTGCCAATTTATTAAACGACAACGGCGTTTCCACTTTTATTGACGATCGAATGATACCTGCAGGTAGTGCGTTCCCCAAAGATATTGCAGAAGGGATACTACATTCCAGGGTGATGGTTGTTTTCGTTGAACCTGGGTATTTTGAGCGTCACTGGTGTGTTTGTGAATATCAGCTGGGCGTATCGTTGTATCGAAAGAACGCCCTCCCTACGACAGCTGATGACAGCCTGAATCATATGGTCATCGCGCTTCCCGCCAAAACTGACCTTGATGCTGTCATCGCCCATCTGCCGCCACCCCTGGCAACCCTCTCGTGGCCTCAGGCGGACGATACAAATAAGCTTGTGTCCTTAGTCGAACAACGATTGGCCAATACGTCCATCCCCATTGGTAAGCAGCTGGAGGGCTTTGACGATTACGCCGTTAAAATGTTAATTGATGGTGGATCCATACCCGCTGCCTCCTCGCTAAAAAACATTCCCTGCTACCAAAAGAATATGCCCGACGGCCTTGGCCACGATTTTGTCGGCCGTCAGGATATCTTATGGAAAATATTTCATTCATTAGAAACCAATGCGGTTGCCGGTAATGCTGCCAGTTGTGTGTTACAGGGCGTTGGCGGTAGCGGGAAAACCCAAATTGCAGCTGAATACGTGTGGCGCTACGGCGCGCTTTATTACACCGGAGGACTCATTTGGCTAAACGCGGATTGCGACGATGAAGAATTGGTTGAGCAACTTTATGATATTGTGAAATTGTTTATCCCCGCAATTGCCCCGCTCAATGAGCTCGGCAGCAATATCAGCCAGCAGTACACTGCCGTATCTTCGCATTTAACCAAATTCTTCAATGAGAGAGAGGGTAATCAGGCCATTTTGTGGGTGGTGGACAATTTGCCGGAACCCCGCAAAGGGAAAAGCCTGAAACCTCTGAAGTATTGGTGCCCGGTCGAGCCGTATGTCAGGGTGTTGAGTACGACGCGACGTTCTAAAGTGAAAGCAGGGACTCGTGTCACGGTGTCGGAGTTCTCGCCTGAAAATGCAATTGAAATGCTGACGCGGGCCGGGGTTGAACGTTCCTGGTTGGCGGATGATGAGTGGGTTGACATTGTTAAATGGGTTGGCTGTTTGCCATTGGCTTTGAAAATAATGCATACCAGCCTGAGCGAAAAATTTATATCGGCTCATTCGCTGTTAAAGAAAACCCGTGGCGAGGAACCGGTGAGTTATTTAACTGAAGAGCTTGAATCGTTGCGAGAAGAGGTGGAAGAAGCTTATTTGCAAGGGGTTACGGAAACCTTCCATATGTCCTATTCTCTGCTTGCCGAGGATAATGAGGCCCTCACAGCCCTGCAGCTTTTTGCCTTTCTGTCTTTTGTCGCTATTCCTGATTCCTTGCTAACACTCGTCCTATCTGAAAAAATGCTGGGCAAATTGGCCAATCGAAGCTGGATTCAATTTGCGGAGTCAGCCAAAGCGGCTGAGGGTGAACGCTACTGGCAAATGCATCGGATTGTTGCCAGTTATGTGCGTTCGCAAACCACCGAGCCGATCGTCGTAATCGGCATGATGGCCGACTGGTTGACCAGGGCCTTTGAAAGCGATTTGAACTGGCGCACATTAAAGCGGTGTAACCCACATTTATTTCGGCTGCGCAACAACGCGCATGCTTTTTTGGTCGACGATACGCCGGAGACATACGCTACCGTTGATAAAATTAATGTCTGTGGACAAACGGTGGCCACATCCCGGCTGGGAGATCGGGAACTTGACGGCGCCCGCTATCTCGGCGCAGGGTTGGTTTACTGGACGGACCATGTTACACCATTGCTCGATCAACTCGAGTTTGAAATCGCCAAAAATGACCCCGGAATTTCATGCCAAATACCTCATATATTGCAGGTATTTCCCAAAAATGAACAAGCCGCGCATCTTTTTGTCAAGCTGTTGTCGAGTGAAGATTTAGAGGTCCGGCGCAAGGCGATGGTTTATCTCGGCAGTTCCCAGCGCCCGGACATTGTCGCCTTTGCATTTCTTGAGGCCCTGATTGATCCAACCCATGAAAACATAGTTGACCATGTGATCACCGGTTTTGAGGCGCTGTTTTCAGCAACCAGTCCGACGCTAGACCCGATTTTGACCCGGCTGCTTGAATTGGTGGATGGCGGCTTGTACCGCGGAGGCGTTGCGGCAATGATCCTGTCGCGTGTATTTGCCTGCTTCGGTGTCGAGTTGGCGACGGATAACTTTGATGGCATCGGACTGGCGCGAGAAATGATGGTGAGAATGAAAAATTCTGCGGATGAACAGATCGCCTTGCAGCTTGCCGATGGTCTGGGTCGAGTCGACAACGATGATATTTATGCGGGAGTTATTGATTTACTATCAGATGAAGATGAGCCTGATACTGAATTACGCTGTATTAAAGTCGTCGACAGATATTTGCATACCCGGACCTACCCGCCGACACCTAAAATTTCGGTCGAGTGGACAGAGGAAGGCGGGATGGTTCTGAATTCTTCAGACGGTGGATTTTTCCCTTCGAAAAAAGCCCGTCCGGAATTAAACCGCCCCCTGGGTGATTTTGTAATGAAAGCCGTAAATCCTGATCTCTTTGAACAGGCGCTGGAGATCATATGTCAAAGCAGTGTGGGAAAATATGGTCTTATGGAAGCCGTCTACGAAGCGATCGATGCCGGCGAATATCAGCGTGTAATTACCACCGCGGAAAAAGCAATCGAATACTCACCGGATTTTTCCAGTCCCTATATGTGGCGCAGTGCCTGCTATGAAGCATTGGGACAATTTGATAAAGCGCTCAGTGATCAAACCATGCTGATTAAAATGACCGCGGATTTGCCGGTCGATTATCGAGCCGAGTATCTGATTACCAGAGCAAAACTTTTTGAGCGTTTAAACGACATTAACGGCGCCATCGATGACTATTCGGCTGCGATTGAATTGCTGCCGGAAGACGGTCAGCTGTACCAATACCGCGGTTATCTATATAACTTGATAAATTCCAGGGATAAAGCGGTTGCAGATTTTAGCGAGGCGGTCAAACTGAATCCGGAGGATACCTATTCGCTGTATAATAAAGCCATGAATTCCTACGAAAGGGGTGAATATGGCCTTGCACTGGAAGATTTTGCGAAACTTTTGTCGGTCGATAAAACCCATCACGCTGCATGGTATGCGAAAGGCGTTTGTCATTTGAACCTGCAGCAGAATGCGGAAGCCATCGAAAGTTTGAGTCACGCGATTCGGCTCGACGAGGGTAACGCTGAATACTACTATATTCGCGGTGCGGCCCGATTTCGTATGGGGTTAAAAAATGACGCTCAACGGGATGCGGAATATTGCATTAACCTAAAGCCTGACCATTCACAATGCAGCAAATTATTAAACCTTATAAAAGGAGCTTAGGCGTTATCGAGTTGTTTATTCTTTTTTCGGTTTTTTCCTGTACTTTTCAACAAGGTCTTTGATGGCTTCTTCCAATAGACGGCCCAGCGACTTGTCCGTATCGACTGCAAGGTGTTTTAGTTCCTTGATACAGTTTAATTCAATGCTTGTTGAAAATACCTTTTTATGGCCCATGGTCGGTATAATACACCGACTTAATAAAAAGTGCAATAAAGATTATAAATATAATTTATGTAAAGAAATAAAGAATTAAATAAAAAATTAATTAAATAATAATTTGTAATTCACGCTAAAGGGTACCGTCTGCCTCACTCTTCCTGATTTTCGGACATTTTGACATCCACCCCCAATTCCCGGGCATTCGTCTTGAACATCTCCACCAGCCGGCTGAGTTCCTGGTGATTTTCGTCCGTATAGGTCAACATTAAAGTGGATATCTTCCTTTTTTCAGCCGTTAAACGGTCTTCCGGCAGTTTGAATTCCTTCACAAGCGGTCGGATGGCCGCTATGGCTTGATCCATATCCTGGTATCGCTGATCCGGGCTGCAGCGTGCACACGTTACAATGAATCTTCGCAGTTCACTGGGGATAGCCGGATTTATCTGCCCCGGATCCATTATATCCCGGGTTAGGTGCAGATCGAGTAATTCTTTGATACTGTTCTCCGGAAATGGGCGCTGACCCGTTACCATTTCATAAGCCATAATCCCCAATGCGTATATATCGGTTCTTGGATCCACCGGATCGCCCTGGATTTGTTCCGGTGCCATGTAGTGGGGAGTCCCGATATTCGAAAAATCCTCAGTGCCCGGTTGACATGCCAGACCGAAATCTAAAATTTTAACCTGATCATTGGGTTGAACAATAATATTGGACGGATTGATGTCGCGATGAATGATACCGCTGCGATGAGCGTAGGCCAGGGCCGAACAGATTTGACTTAAAAATCTAACAGCCAACAGCGGTGGTATGACCCTTAAATGACCGATCATTTCCTTGAGCGAGTCGCCTTTTAAGTACTCCATGATGATGAACAACGTTTTGTAACGTTCATCGAAATCAAAAACTTTGACAATATGCTCGTGGGTCAGGCTGGCGATGGTTCTGGCTTCGTTGCGAAAACTTTCTAAAAAATCCGGATACAATGCCATATCATGGCGCATCATTTTAATCACCACCGTCATATTCAGGCTTGTGTGGACACCTTTGTAAACGATGCTAAAAGCGCCTCGGCCGATAATGTCAGTTGTCACATATTTGCCGATGGTCCGATAGGCCGTCGGCCGGCGGCTATCCAACCGGTCTGCTACAAGTTCGGTGATAAATTCCAGCAGATCGGGGTCTTTGTCGGCAATCTCATCGTACCGGTCTTTGGTCATGATCCAGAGATCCATGTCCGTTTCCGCCTCAACATGCGCACGACGGGGTTCTCCGGTCAGAATTCCCAATCCGCCCACGATATCCCCCTCGCCGTAATGATCCACCGGGTGCAGTTCACCGTCTTTTTCAACAATCACCAGACACGAACCCCGCTGAATGATATAGGCTGTATCTTCTATGGCACCCTGGACCACGAAGCGCTCGCCCGCTTTAATATGCCGGTAGGTCAATTTGTCAAAAAAGGGGCTGCGGTCTTCCTGGACGACAAAATGCAGGAATTTGGTACGCCGATCCGCCATCCCTTCTTCTTCCTGCACCATCTGATAAAAGTCGCAGTTTAGACAGGAGGGCCGTTTTTCGACATACGAACCCTGGGTGCATCCGCCGCAGAAGGTCCCGGCCACTGCCCAGCAGATCCGCCCCCCGCACCGGCCGGAATTAATTCCCTCCCAGGAACGATCCGCGGCAGCCGGACAAATACCGGATTCGGCGGTGTTCGATCCTCCCTGCTCGCGACCGCACATCATGACTTCCCAGCAGTTAAGCTTTTTTTCAGGGGCGCTTTTTTTATCCTGATCGTTGCCCATGGTATTTTCGCCGTGGCTTTGTTAGCAGTTGTTTACCGGACGGCTCAAACGACAAGCATCCATTATGGCATTATATACACTAAAAGTCGCCTATTAAACATTGACTTAAGTCAACTTGACGAATGACAATCCGGCATTAACATTCAAAATTATATATGCCCTCGATCCGAAAAATAATCCATATCGACATGGATGCTTTTTATGCCTCCGTCGAGCAGCGGGATAAGGCCGAACTCAAAGGCAAACCGGTAATTGTCGGCGGTGATCCAAATTATCGAGGAGTGGTTGCTGCCTGCTCATATGAAGCCCGAAAATACGGCATCCACTCTGCCATGGCCTCCTCGACGGCGTACAAACTTTGCCCTGATGCGATCTTTATCCGGCCAAGATTTGATGTCTATCAAGCGGTATCCTCGGTGATTCGAGAAGTATTTCAGGAATACACCGATTTAGTTGAACCGTTGTCTCTGGATGAAGCCTTTCTTGATGTGACTCAAAATTTCAAAAAGATGGCCTCCGCCACCCTGATCGCAAAGGAAATTAAGAAAAAAATCTATAACCGCACCGGCCGGCTAACGGCATCAGCGGGTGTATCATTTAATAAATTCCTTGCGAAAGTGGCATCAGATATCAATAAGCCGGATGGAATTACGGTGATAACCCCTGAGATGGCCGACAGCTTTATTGATCGGCTGCCGATAAGGAAATTTTTCGGCGTCGGGAAAGTCACTGAAGAAAAAATGATTGGACTCGGGATTAATACCGGTGCCGACCTTAAAAAATTAAAAAAGGAAAAATTAATTCAAATCTTTGGAAAGTCCGGCAGCTATTTTTACAATATTGCCCATGCCATGGATGACAGACCGGTTGAGCCGAACCGGATCAGAAAATCCATCGGCAAGGAAACCACGCTGCTGGAGGACATTGACGACCGGCAACAGATGCTGGAGATTCTGGAAGACATTGCGTTGAAGCTGGAAAATTTATTAATCCGGCACGAAGCAAAAGGAAAAACCATTACGCTGAAAATTAAATATTTTGATTTTAAGAGCATCACGCGCAGCGTTACGATCGAGGAAACGGCTGATACGGCCTCGGTTATTATGAAATACCTGACGCCACTGCTGGCTAAAACCGAAGCCGGGGAGCGCAAAGTCAGATTACTAGGCATCTCAATTTCAAATTTTCATACGCAAGATATCGGGGTCGGGAAACATGGTCAGCTGCTTCTGCCTTTCAAGTTTACGGGGGACGGTAAGATGGAACAGCAACTCTGGTAAGGGACACGGCTTCAACCGGCGTTTAATGGATAAGCATAATTCAAATAGTGAAAGGAACTGGGTCGTTTATCTGATTCGATGTTCCGACAGCTCTTTATACTGCGGGATCAGCAATGATGTTCGTCGCAGACTGATTGAACACAATTCCGGCACGGGGTCCAAGTATACTCGATCACGAAGGCCGGTGGAGTTAATTGATTTCAGCCCTGAATTAACAAAAAGTGAAGCACTTAAACTGGAATATCGTATTAAAAAAATGTCGGCCGATCAAAAAATAGCTGGATTAAACCAGGCGCAGCGCGAAATATTAATCCGGTACAGTCTCCTGACACTGCGGCAGGACATTAAAGCGCTTGTCAAATTAATTGACAAACTTTTAAAAGAGATTTAAATGTTCAAGGAGTCCAGGTTGTGAGAAAATTGGTGTCTTCGATCCGCTTCCGGCGAAACAGTCCGACTTTGGAGGGATGCCACGCAACCAAAAAGAAAAACCGAATAGTTATCGGAACGTAAACTAAAAAAAACATATTTCAAACGGAGGTAATCGATGAAGGAAGTGCAAAGTTTGTTAAAAATGGTATCTGATGGTCTCAAGACCCTGGCGCAGGGTGTTGAAGCCATTGCAGTCAAGGTTGACGAAGCTTCAAAAACCAAAAGGGCCGGCAATGCAAAAAGTAATCAAAAACCGGCACCTGTTAAAAAGGCAAAGACCGTCGGCAAAAAAACTAAGGCTGCTAAAAAGCCGGCAGTCAAAGTCGTCTCCAAACAAACAGCCAAACCGGCTGCAGCAATTGATACGGTGATGAATATAATTAGCCACTCCAAAAAAGGCGCCAATGCAGCGGCAATTAAGGCCAAGACCGGCTATGATCAGAAAAAAGTAGCCAATATAGTTTACAAGCTTAAAAAACAAGGCAAGATTAAGGCAATACAGAAGGGTGTTTATGTGAAATCATAATTTTTATGGAACGTGTTCAGGTGTCAGGTTTCAAGCCTCAAAACTGCTCAATCTTGGCACCTGAAAACCATAATTTTTCAAAGTGCCCGGGAACCTCGCAACCAGTTGCCTATCTGTCGCTGCTCAGCGCCCAAGAGAGGAAATATATGTCTGATATTCTGGAAACCATCAAGGCAAGAGATCCCCATGAGCGGGAATTTTATCAGGCCGTAATGGAAGTCTTGCAAAGTGTTAAACCGGTGCTGGATCAAAATCCGCAATACCGTCAATCTGCTGTTTTAGACCGAATCGTTGAACCCGAGCGGATCGTTACCTTTCGGATTCCCTGGCTGGATGATGAGGGCAGCGTTAAAGTCAATCGCGGGTTTTGTGTGGAAATGAGCAGCGTCATCGGGCCTTACAAAAGCGGATTGCGTTTTCATCCCTCCGTTAACCAGAGCATTTTAAAATTTTTGGCCTTTGAGCAAGTATTTAAAAACGCTCTGACGACTTTGCCGTTGGGTGGGGGCGCGGCAGGCTCCGACTTTGATCCCAAGGGCAAGTCGGATGATGAAATGATGCGGTTTTGTCAGAATTTTATGACCGAACTCTATCTACATATCGGCGTCAATACGGATATTGTTGCCGGTGATATCGGGGTCGGATCCAGAGAAATCGGCTATCTGTTTGGCATGTACAAAAAATTGAGCAACAAGTTTACCGGCGCATTAACCGGCAAAGGCCTGAACTGGGGGGGCAGCTTGATTCGAGCCCAGGCCGCCGGCTACGGCTGTGTCTACTTCGCCGCCGAAATGCTTGCCACCCGCAATATGACTTTTGACGGTCAGAAGTGCCTGGTATCCGGCTCCGGCAATGTGGCCCAGCACACCGCCGAAAAATTAATCGAGTTGGGTGCCAAAGTACTGACGCTGTCCGATTCCTCCGGGTATATTCATGATCCGGAAGGTATCGATAAAAACAAGCTGGCCTATGTCAAATTGTTGAAAAATGTCAGGCGCGGCAGAATTGGGGAATATGCGGATAAGTATCCCGCGGCTGTTTATAAGGCAGTTGATCACCACCTGGATTACAATCCCCTGTGGAGCCACAGAGCGGCCTGTGCCTTCCCCTGTGCCACCCAGAACGAAATTTCCGAAAAAGATGCGTATAATCTCATCAACAACAATATCAAGCTGGTTTGCGAGGGAGCCAATATGCCCTGCACGTCTGAGGCCACGGAAATCTTTTTAGATAAATCCATGCTGTATGGTCCCGGCAAGGCTGCCAACGCCGGCGGGGTTGCGGTTTCCGGTCTTGAAATGGTACAGAACAGCATGCGTCTTAACTGGCTTGGAGAGGAAGTGGATCACCGGCTCAAGATTATTATGAAACAGATCCATCAAAGCTGCCTGGATGCTGCTGATGCCTATGGAACTCCGGGAAACTATGCCAGAGGAGCGAATATCAAGGGTTTCGTGAAGGTGGTAGAGGCCATGCTGGACCAAGGAGTTATTTAGGCGTATACTGACATCATATTGACAATTGGTTGACGACTTTGGCGGGTGCTTAGAAATTTTTATAGGTTTCAGGTGTCAGGTGTCAGGTTTCAGGGTCGAGTACTTTCGAGGTCTGACATCCGAAACCCGGCACCTGCTATCTGTCTTCTGTCCTATTGTCAACTTCCGCATTCCGACCTCATTCCCCTCTGTCTTCTGTCCAATTTACCAACTTCCGCATTCCGATTTCCGAATTCATTGCCGGGTCCGCCGCCGATAATAATCAGATCATAAAATTCTCGATTGGCCATATCGACTCCCCTGTTTCCGGTTCTTATCGTTGGTTTGACCAGCAGATTATAATCTGTTTTGTTATCACCATTTTACCTGTGATTTCCCCCCTTGACAAGATGTTATCGGTGATTACTTTTTTGCCAAATAACGATCCATAAACTGTATAACAGCTTGATATAGTTGAAATAAACTTATTTATCAACTGTACAAATCTTTTTGTGTCGGCTTCTTTTCTGATCGGCCGCATTATAAGTGGAAGGTTGCCATGAAAAGGAAATCTACCATGGACGATGGTATTCGAAATCTGATTACATATTACCGGAAGGCATTTCAAATACCCGAAAATATAAATCATTACTCTGATAGAGACTTCAGAAACGCTGAAAGGCAATTCACCAGATTCATGCTTCGTTCCAGAGGCCTTTCGGACGCCGCTTCCCAACACCCTGTGCCGCAATAGCGTAACCTATCGATTTCGGGTAAACCCCGGCGACTCATCGCCCCTGATTGCAGATATCCAATATCGGTGTTGCGCTTGGTGATCATCCGGCAAGTAATATACCCGGCTTTGTTTAAACGGGACGGGTAAGATGCAAAACAACAATCAAATGAATTTCGATACAAGGAGGCAAAAGATCATGAAGATCAAACCACTCAACGATCGTATTCTGGCGCTGCGAGTTGATGAAGAACAAAAAACCAGCGGAGGGATTATCATTCCCGACACCGCCAAGGAAAAACCCCAGGAAGGTAAAGTCATGGCTGCCGGTCCCGGCAAGATGGGTGACGACGGCCAAAGGGTGGCTATGGAGGTTAAGGTCGGCGATCGCATTCTTTTTTCCAAATATGGCG
>Ga0210062_1000465_pt1 | contig 12393 bp, 10 predicted proteins | sample Muzzi_CordA_D2_FD_185528 | JGI IMG/M metagenome (GOLD analysis project Ga0210062, IMG submission 185528) | Wetland microbial communities from San Francisco Bay, California, USA, that impact long-term carbon sequestration - Muzzi_CordA_D2 (SPAdes) | ecosystem: Environmental > Aquatic > Marine >...
TACTACGATGGTTCCTGCCTCAAATATGCGGGCCGGGTCGGTACCGGCTTCACCGAGCAAGAGGCAGAAGTGCTTTGGTCAGGACTTCAGTCGATCCGCATGTGCGCGTCGCCAATCGACGAGAAGATCTCCCGCCAGCAGCAAAAGGCTGTCACCTGGGTGTCGCCTGTCCTGGTAGCGCAGATCGAATACCGCGAACTGACGGCAGATGGTGTCGTCCGACACGCAACCTTCAAGGGCTTGCGCAGCGACAAGGAGGCTAAGGGTATTCGTCAGCCGAATGCCAGCTATTAAAGCTTAGCTTAAACGGAATGCCCCCATGGGTAGGCCGACGGGCCAGTAGTTCTGCGAGCGTGTGATGGCCAGGCAGTGTGTTTGGATCCGATTTGTCGTTCTGTTTCGGTCCCGTGGTCACGTAATCGATGCGCCGAAAACCGTCACCCAAACCGTCTAGTGCTCTGAACGTTCGGCGAGAGCGGTCTGTCAAGCTTCACTAGGCATTGGCACCATCTCTGCTGGAGCTGATGGTTCGAAGTGGCAGGGAATTTCAACGATTCTGACGTCCTTGAAACCAGCCGCGTCCATTAACGCTGAAGAAACCTAGGGATCGCTCAGCATGAACATACTTGGCACCTTCGCGGGTGCTAGAGAAGGTTCACATTATTTCTGGATGACCCCGCCTATCAAACCAAACAGGTTTGCATCTTCAGCGTTTCACCAGACGGTAAATGCGTATCGTCCCTTGTGCTAACCGCACTGCAAACCGTTTGCTCGCCGACGAGACGAACATGTACGCATACGCCTGCTTGCATTGGGGCATATCGAAATGCTGCTTAATCATTCAGCCGCTATCGGTAGGGACTGACGGCGATTTCTCATTTGGCGGTAAACCAGGAAGGCCAATATGACTGTGTTTGCAACATTGAAAATGAGGCCTGCAGCAAAGGCAGCGGCGTAGAACGCCACCTGGTCGAATATGTAACCGGCGAACCAGCCGCCAAATGCCATGCCCGTACCACCGAGCAGCAGTTGGGTGGGAACGCGCCAGGACGCTTGCTTGGCAGGAAAGAATTCACGGATTGCGAGAATGTAGGTCGGGATCAAACCGGAAAAACCAAGCCCGAAGGCGGCGGCGACAAGGTAGAGTCCGGCTTCGTCCTGGGTGAGGGAGAATGCCGCTATTGCACAGGCTTGAGCCAATGAGCAGATCAACAACGTGATGAGGCTGCCGACGCGGTCCGCCATCCAGCCCCAAAACTGGCGCGAAATAATCGCGCATCCGAGCAGGAGCGATAGCATTGTGGCGCCGGTGCGCGTAGAGAGCCCGACATCACCACAGAACGCGACCAGATGTGCACTTGGCATGGCCATAGGCACGCAGCACAGGAAGTTTGCCATCACGAGCAGGGCAAATAGCGTTTTCGGTTTAAGGCCGAGATCGCCCGTAGGTGACTTCGCAGAGAGGCCGGTTGCGCCCAATGCATCGGCGGGTTCGGGCGGTCTGTTGCCGAGGAAAAGCAAAGCAATCGGCAAGATGACCACGGCCTCAAGGAAGCCGTAATAGAGCATCGTTTGTCGCCAGCCAATATCGGCGATGACACGCTCGAAAATGAGCGGCCAGACGGCGCCGCCGAGGTATTGTCCTGAGGAAACGAGGGCAAGGGCAGTGCCGCGGTTCTTGTCGAACCAACGCGTCGTGTAAATGAGCAAGGGCGCGTTGATACCGGCATTGCCCAAAGCACCGATCAGCAAGCCGTGCCCCAAATAGAGCTGCCAGATCTCGCCTTGGGCCGACAGGGCGAGGCCCGATGCGGCCATGACGGCGCCGCAAGAAACCGTCCATCGGACTCCGATCCGCTCAGCAAGCGGCCCCATTGCGAGGCCGCCGACGGCACCGCCGAACCATGCGAGTGAGTAAGCCAGTGCCGGTATCGCTCTCTTGTTGTCATACTCTTTGGCCATCTCGGCGAGTGCGACCACCGAGATAAAAATGCTGCCGTAAGCAACGAACAAAAGAGTCAGAGCGATCGCCGCGATCCACCAAGATCGCCTGGTTTCAACAGTCATAGAATTGTGCGGCCTGGGATCGGTTGGTTAGTCGGTTGGAGCACATCGGGGATCTGCCAAACGAAGTGGCTGACGGCGGGGTGACCCGCAATCATCCGGCAGCATTGCCGTGACTTGTCTGCAGCGCCTGGCATAGTCCTGCTGTTGCACCGGCTTTGACGAGCTCTGATATCCGATCTTCCGAATACCCAATCTCTCGCAGGACTTCGAAGCTGTGCTCGCCAAGTCGCGGCACGGGTCGAGTGGGATTTGGCTGCGTCAATGACCATTGGGCCGGCACTGCCATTTCACGTATTCGGCCTTCACTCGGGTGGTCAATAAAGGAGAAGAAACCAGCGTCTTTAAGGTGGTCGTCATCGATGAGCGTTTCCAGTGTATGCAGTGGAATCGCGGGTATGTCGGCATCTTTGAAAAGAGCCATCCATTCTGCGTTGGTCCGCGTATTCAGAAGCTCAGCCAGTTCCTCATAAATTGCATCAATGTTCTGTGTCCGAGTGGTCATGCTGGCAAAGCGGGAGTCATTTTCGAACTCTTGCTCGCGACCGAGGGCCGCAAAGAAGGACCGCCAATGCCGGTCGGTATAGATCATGACGCAGAGATAGCCGTCTTGAGTGCGATATGGTCGGCGATGAGAGGTTAGCATTCGAGCATATCCCATGTCACCAATGGGTGGCTCAAACGTATGCCCTGCGAGGTGGTCGGCCAGTACGAAACTTGCCATCATTTCAAACATTGGTAAGTCGATCCTTTGACCTTGCCCGGTGCGGTTCTGATGATAAAGCGCAGCTGTAATCTGGCCCACCGCCCATAACGCTACGCCCCTGTCAATAATCGCTGTTGGTGCATAGATCGGTTCACGGCCGTCCGCCTGGTGGGACAGCCACGGAATCGCTACTGCTCCCTGGATTAAATCGTCAAATGCCGGTTGCGACGCGTAGCGCCCACCCTGTCCATATCCGAACAGGCCAGCGTAGATTAAGCGCGCGTTGATTTTTGCTAGCTTACTATAATCAAGTCGGAGCCGCTCCATCACCTGCGGGCGGCGATTGTAGAGGAGTATGTCCGCCCCCCTGATCAGGTCCAGCATGACCGAATGCCCCGCATCGATTTTTAGATTGAGGATTATACTTCGCTTGCTCCGGTTTACATTGAGGAATATTGCACCCATGCCGGGGTGCCGGCAGGGCCCGATGCCTCGGATGGGATCACCGTCAGGCGTCTCGATTTTGATTACGTCAGCGCCCATGTCGCCCAGAATCTGACTCGCATATGGCGCCATTAGCATATTTGAGAAATCAATCACTTTGACGCCGTCGAGTGGTCTGGTCATATTTAGATCCAATCTTTCACGTGTTAGCGACAGCGCAATCGTAATCAAGCGACCGGTCGTTGTTCTATCGCCTGGAAGAGCGCGCTACGGGTCAGTATGATTTGGGGAGCCCAAGGACGCGCTCGGCGATGTAACACAGGATGAGATGAGGTGTGATCGGCGCGATGCGATGAATAATAGCTTCGCGCAGATACCTTTCGACGTGAAACTCCTTCGCGTATCCCATGCCGCCGTGGGTCAGGATTGCTGTGTTGCAAGCTTCAACGGCGACTTCGCCTGCAAGATATTTGGCAGCATTTGCCATCGCGCCGCAGTCCTCACCGCGATCGTAGAGTTGGGCGGCGCGGAAGGCCATGAGATTGGCAGCCTCGAGTTCGGCCCAGCTTTTTGCCAGAGGCTGTTGGATTGCTTGGTTCATGCCGATTGGTCGATCGAACACGACGCGCTGCTTAGCATATTCGGTTGCCCTGTAGAGCGCTGCTCGGCCAAGCCCAATGAGCCCTGCAGCAATTAGTATCCGCTCTGGATTGATGCCATGGAGAAGATAGCGAAATCCCTTGCCCTCTTCGCCAATTCGATCTTCGATGGGAATTTCCATGCCATCGAAAAAGACCTGGTTTGAGTCAACACACTTCCGGCCCATCTTCTCGATCTCGCGGATCTCAACTTTGGACCGATCCAGGTCCGTAAAAAACAGACTTAGGCCGTCGATCGGTCGCTCAGTCTTCGCTTCTTCCGTGGTGCGTGCGATCAAGAGAATTTTGTCCGCCACCTGGGCAGTGCTGATCCAGATCTTCTGACCGTGGACGATGTAGCGATCGCCCTTGCGCACCGCTCTCGTTTTCAAGCGGGTTGTATCAAGACCAGCGTCCGGCTCGGTCACACCAAAGCACGCCTTGTGTTCCCGCCTTATGACGGGTGGCAGCATACGTCTTTTCTGTTCTTCCGTTCCGTACCGAACAATGGGGTTTAAACCGAATATGCCGAGACTCACCGAAGATACGCCGCCGTTGCCGGCACCCGACTGAGAGATGGCCTGCATTAGCAATGCCGCTTCCGTTATACCGAGACCTGAACCCCCATACTCCACCGGCATCGCGATACCCATGTAGCCTTGGTCTGCGATGGCACGGCAGAATTCCTCAGGAAACCGTCCATCGGAGTCGCGGGCAAGCCAATACTCATCACCGAATTCTGCGCATAGCCGTTCAACGTTATCGCGGATCTGCTGCTGTTCTGGGGTGAAATCGATACTCACGTGACTGGTCTCCCGGCGGATAGCTCCAAGGCCGGTTTGCGTCGTGCCCCGCGCTGATTTGGTTCTTTGAATATACTCATTGAGACTCTCCCAATAGCCGCAAAAGCTCAGATGCTGCACGGCAAGGTTTCACCTGGCTAAGGTTCTTTGCGTCGCCGACCCGACCGAAGCCCTCGCGCTATCGCGCTTGCGCGTCCCGCCAAACCAATGGCGCGCTACAAGCGAAGCAGATAAAGGGACGGGCATGTGTCACTCACCTCATACGAGATCTCTGCCAAAGTTTTTGTCTCATACTGCTAGTTCAGTGTTGGACGGCAGGCATGATCGATATCATGGAGCGAGCTATGATTGGCAAGAGACTTATACGAGGTGGAAAGGCGTTCCTAGCGGACGTTCGCAGCTTTGAGCGCCGTGACATCCTCGTTGTTAACGGCAAGATCGCGAGAATTTCGCAGTCAATTTTGCCAGATGCCGATACAGAAATAATTGAAGCCGACGGTCGGCTCGTTGCACCGGGCCTAATCGATTTTCACGTTCATGCCTTTCGTTATGGTCATTTCTTGAGCGTCGACGTCGATGATGTTGCGCCCGAGTCCGGCACGACCACGTTCGTCGATGCCGGCTCCGCAGGCTCCTTGCACTTCCTGGCATTTCGCGAATACGTTATTAAACCGGCCTCGGCAAATATCCTTGCTTTCCTCAACATCTCCGCAATCGGTCAGACGACCGATGGCGTCGCAGGCCTCGGATTCCACGACAACGACGACGATCGCCTCCTGCACATAACGTCGGCCGCCGAAACGATCGAGAAAAACCGCGACATCATCGTAGGGATCAAGGTGCGCGCCTACACCGGGCTGCCCAATATGCGCGCGATGGAGCGTGCCCGAGAGTTGGCCGATCTCGCAGAACTCCCGATTATGGTCCACACCGCGCCCGCACCGCCGACCTTCGATGAGGTCGTCCGCTACTTGCGTCCAGGCGATATCATCACGCATCCTTACCATGGCGGGTCAACGAACATTTTGGATGCCGATGGGCGCATTCGGCCGGAATACATTGCGGCGCGCGAACGCGGTATAAGGGTCGATCTCGGTCTGGATCGCTTCCATGGGCTGTTGCCGATCATGAAAGCTTGCATCGAGCAGGAATACTATCCGGACTATATAAGCACCGACCTCACGACGACGAACCGACACACGGTTGTCTTTGACATGCCGACGACCATGTCCAAGCTGATGGCCTGTGGAATGTCCCTTGAAGAGGTGTTCGCTCGCTCCACCATCGATCCGGCGCGCAAGCTGGGGCTGGCTGAACAAATTGGTGTTCTACGCGAGGGCGCCTCAGCGGATCTTGCGCTATTCCAACTTCAGGACGGAGAGTTCATATTCCATGACTACGACGGCAATACGCTCACGTCCGGCTACAGAGTATCCGCGGAGCAAACCTTCCGTCGTGGCGAGCGCATGGCCCGGCCGAATCGTGAAACCGAAGTTCCTGACTTTCTGAATATGGGCAATCCATGGGCGAACTATCGCTGAACTCCCGGTATAGCAGGCCACACAAGCGATAGAAGGGAAGCGCTTGCGGGGCAATCACACGATAGGACATTGAATACATGGCACGCGCAGGCGTCGACATTGAATCAAAATTCTACAAAGAGCTGCCATTTGCCTCCGCCGTGAAGGTCAGTGGTCAGCTCCTTTTTACGGCCGGCATGACGGCGCGAGATGATGAAGGCGAACTCGTCGGTGCCGGAAATATGGCAAAACAATTCGAGCAAGTATTTCTGCGACTGTCACAAGTGGCATCGGCTGGAGGAACAAACTTCGATCACATGGTAAAAGTGACAATTTTCGTGACGGACATAGGCCGGGCCTATGCAGATCCCAGCCAATGGCGTCGCTATTTTACGGCGCGCCCGGCGTCGACGCTGGTCGAGGTATCATCTCTCAAAGGCCCCGAGGTCATGGTTGAAGTTGAAGCAGTGTTCGAGATACCTGACCAAAAAATTGGGGCCGAACGATGAATCATGCGCTTTCGTGGCCGGATGAGTACAATCTCGCAGCGCTTGGTCATGGTGCGCCATGCCCCCGGTTTGCATCACGCATCCGCTATAAACCTGCAATCCGAGGCAATCCCTGCTGCCACGGCAGACGGCGTCGTTGCCAACGTGACCGTATTCGATCCTATTGGGCGGGTGCATACGGCTTGATTGTAAAACCAGTTATGGCTCGCGCCGCGTGTGAAAGCCGAGGGAGAAACGCACTAAATGACACGTACTGCTGCCACGGTCCTCGTCGAGGGCCTTGCCGCCCACGGCGTCGATATCGTCTACGGGGTTCCAGGAGAAAGCTATCTGCCGATCCTCGACGCGATCCGCGACACGCCCTCGATGCGCTACATCAGCTGCCGGCATGAAAGCGGAGCTGGCTTCATGGCCGTCGCCGACGGAAGAATGGCTGGACGTCCGGGGACTTGCATGGTGTCCCGTGGTCCGGGTGCGACGAATGCGACGATTGCGATTCATACCGCAGAGCAGGGCGCGACTCCATGTGTATTCTTCATTGGGCAGGCTGATCTGCCGGATCTCGGCCGTCGAGCTCTTCAGGAGATGGACTACGTCAAGACCTACTCGGACATAGCCAAGTTGGTTATCGATGTGCGCGAGCCGGACAGGATAGGCGAAGCTGTCGCGCGCGCCTATCTGGTCGCCGCTGCCGGCACGCCTGGACCGGTCATCGTGGTGCTGCCGGAAGATGTGCTGTTCGCGCCAAGTGCCTCTCCGGTTGTGCCGCCGCAGAAGCTGGCGCGGTCGGCTCCTCGGGCGGACGACTTGGCTAAAGTCCTGGCACGGATTGACGATGCAGAGCGGCCGGTAGTGCTGGCCGGTTCGGCATTATTTCCGAAGGATGCACATCTTCTCCAGAAGTTTGCAGAGGGTTGGGGGCTGCCAGTTGTGACAGGCAATCGGCATCCGCATCTCTTCCCGAACCGCCATCCTCATTATGCCGGCAATATTGGCGGCCGTATCGCCAAGCAGCTTCTAGCAACGGTTCGGGACAGCGATCTGGTGCTTGTGCTGGGTGAGCGGCTTAGCCAATCGGCCACACAGGGATATGCGTTCCCCAAAGCGCCTGTCCCCGACCAGCCGATGATCCATATCTATCCAGACCCGCAGCAGATCGGACGGATCTGGCATTCTGAAATTGGCATCGCTAGCGATCCTGCATCCTTTCTCGAGGCAGCACTGGAGGCACCGATGCCAGCCTCCATCACGCCAGGTCGACGTGACTGGATCAAAAGGCTCCACAGCCTCGACCAGTCACGGCGACGATACGAAACGCTCACCGCAAATGACGGTGTCGTGTTTGGCTCGGTGGTGGCCGAGATCGGGACGCATTTGCGCACCGATGCGGTTGTCACCTGCGACGCAGGCCGCTTCTCCAGCTTCGTATTCAGGCATCTTTCCTATGATCCCGACGGCTGGATGCTGGGTGCAGCTCAGGGGTGCATGGGAGGTTCCTTGCCGCAGGCAGTTGCAGCCGGGCTCAGGCTGCCCGGCCGTCAGGTAGTTGCCTTCAATGGCGATGGCGGACTTCTCATGACCGGCGCCGAACTTGCGACCGCCATCCAGTATGGAGTACCCGTCAAGCTCTTTATCGCAAACAACCGCAGTTACGGCAGCATTCGCGCGCATCAGGAAGGCGCCTTTCCTGGGCGCGAAATGGGCACCGAGCTAGTCAATCCGGATTTTGTTGCGATGGCAGACAGCTTCGGCGTGATCGGGATGCGCATCGAGAATGACGGTGACGTCGTTCCCGTGGTCAAGGCGGCAATGGCCGCGGACAAGCCAGTACTGGTCGATGTCGCATCAAGTCTCGCCTGGATGGACGCGAGTTTCGATGCACCCTTGCCTGTTTGAGCACCGTGCAACCGGCCCCCGCGATAGCCGTGCCTGCTGACGCTTTGAACGCCTTTGAGCGGAGAGAACGGACGCTCACTTTGGTTGCCAACGCGAAAATCCAACAGTCCAACTGTTAGCCCTGGTCTCTCGATCATCTGGCGCGCGAGGCAACGATCCAAAATCCTCCTCTCAGATTCGCCTCAGATTGTCTCATGGTTGCTAACGGCGGACACATAGGATCGTAAGGCGGCGCTGAGTGCACCAGTTGTCGTTTACGATCCAGGCAATTCGGTGAACTTCGCGGTGATCGGCCGGTAGATTACGACGTCGGTCCGGTCAGCAAGGCCAGTGGTATCCTCACCCGCGTCGAAGATGATCAGGCCGCGCAAAAAAATACTCTGATCCAGGCCGGCGTTGGAGAGCCAGGTTACGCGCTTTTCCAGATCGTCCGGCAGAGATGCGTCGGCGGCAATGAACGCCAAGCGTTCGTCGAAACCAAGCTCACGCAAGTCATCATACCCTTCAAAAAGATTACGGTGCCAGTTGGTCATCTTCGTCCGCCACTCGCCGGTGCCCGTTGGGCCGCCGACGGCACGATAGGCACTGCTCTCGAAGAGCTCCGGCGCGTCGATGTTGTGGATGGCGAGAAACGGTGAGGGGGTTGGACTTACTGCCTCGAAGCGCTGGGCACCGTGGTAGCCGGGGACCTTGAGAAGCTTGGCGATGTGCGCATCATACCAAGCCTGCCATCGGTCGATCTCTGAGCGATCCGGCAGATCCATCTCCACCATGTAAAGCATGTTTTGCCACCTCATTGCGGTTTCGTGGATTCAACAGGGTCGCGTAACGACGGATCGGAACCTCAGATCTCAGATCGAAGGACCCAGAAGGCAAAGAGCGGAGAAGTCCCCGAGCGCATGGCATGGAGTATGCCCGGCGGATTGTAAAATGAGCCGCCGACGCCCGGCGCGAACCAGGGCCCGTGCTCCTGACGGAACTCGCCCGCACTCATCACGAGATAGGTCTCCTCCGGCGTATGTGAGTGGTCCGGGTAGCGAATGTTTGGCGCGAGCAGCGAGACGCCGAACCAGACGTCGTGTCGCAACTCCAAGCCAGCCGGCCCCAAAATCATCGCGTTTGCATGCCCGTCGGGAAAAGATGTGCTGGCGGAGGGCACGTCGCCACCACGACGGCGCCAGGTGAGTGACGGCTCAACGGCCAGAAATGCTTCGACCAAACCGCGCAGGTCCTGACTGTCGAAACGAGCGGGATCGGCCACCGCTGCGAGATACTCACAAACGGGCGGACGTGTCTCGGGCGTGCGATTGAGCTCACCAACCCGGTCAAGCGCGGCCTCGATCCTCGCAAGCGAAGCCTGTGCCTGCGGATCATTCACGCGAGTCCGATAGGCCGTACCAGCGGCGTCGAGTAGCATTTGCAGGTTCGCGGGTCGGATCGTCATTAGGGGCAACCATGTGATTGAAAAGCGGGACTGCAAGAAACCTTTGGAACACGGTGCCCTTCCAAAGCGTTGCAATCGCAATCTATAGTGCTTGGCGATCAGGTCAGCCACAAGGTATTGCGTCATGGCGAAAAAGCACCGAGCCTATTGGAAAGGCTATCTGCGGTTGAGTCTCGTGACCATCGGGGTCGAGATCTACAACGCGGTCGAAAGCAAAAGCGACATCAGCTTCCGACAGATCCACCAGCCCTCGGGCAAGCGCGTCAAATATGAAAAAACGGTCCCCGGTGTCGGCAAGATCGAGAACGCCGATATCGTCAAAGGCTATGAGGTCGATACCGACACTTATATCATTATCGAACCCGAGGAGATCGATGCCCTCAAGCTTGAGAGCAAGAAGACCATCGACCTCGTCCAGTTCATCGACGCCAAAGAGATCGACTACCGCTACTTCGAGCGACCTTATTTTGTGGCACCGGCTGACGAACTCGCGGGTGAGGGTTATGTCGTCATCCGCGACGCGTTGCAGAAGACGGGCAAGCTAGGTCTCGCCCAAGTCACGATCGGCGGCCGGGAATGGTTGGTCGCAATCGCACCGATCGGCGACGGCCTCATGATGGAGATGCTGCGTTACGCGGAAGAACTGCGCGATCCGGCAGTTTTTTTGGGCGAAGTTCCCGACGAGACACCGCAAAAGGAAATGGTCGACCTCGCCGTCCAACTCATCGAAAAGAAGTCGTCCACGTTCAAGCCTGAGGCATTTCAAGACCACTACCAGGAAGCGCTCAAGGATCTCGTCCGGCAAAAACGCAAGGGCAAGAAGGTGGTTGCGCCGGAAGCGGAAGGCGCCCGCCCAACTGGGGCGAATGTCGTCGATCTCATGGAGGCTCTGAAGAAGAGCGTCGGTCAGGGTGGCAAGAGTTCGAGTTCGCGGACGCCCGCAAAGAAGAAGGCGTCGTCGAAGTCGTCAAGCCGGCCACGACGGAAAGCCTGATGGCCCCCACCGCATATCGAGCACCTGCGCATGTCCGAGCGGCTCAGCGCGTACCGCGCAAAACGCGACTTTGATCGAACACCGGAGCCCGACGGTGCCGGTGGTTCAGTAAAGGCGGCTGAGCACCTTCGCTTTGTTGTCCATAAGCACGATGCCCGGCGGTTGCATTACGATCTGCGCCTCGAGCTTGGCGGCGTCTTCCATTCCTGGGCGGTCACGCGAGGGCCGTCGCTTGATCCCGCGGAAAAGCGATTGGCCGTTGAGGTTGAGGAGCATCCACTCGAATACGGCGACTTCGAAGGCACCATCCCGAAGGGCGAGTACGGTGGCGGCACCGTGATGATCTGGGACCGCGGCTACTGGGCTCCGGAAGGCGACACGAACCCGGTCAAGGCGCTCAAAAACGGCGAGCTGAAGTTTGTATTGGCTGGTTCGAAGCTCGCTGGCAGCTGGGTTCTCGTCCGCCTGAAGCCGCGTGAAGGCGAGAAGCGCACCAACTGGCTGCTGATCAAGCACCGCGACCGATGGGCAACGCCAGGTCGCGACACCATTCTCGATAAGGCTCGGTCGGTCGCGTCAGGCCGGGCCATGTCGACAATTGCCAAAGGCGAGGGGCGCGCACCCGCGCCGTTTATGATCGAAGGCATGCCATTCGGCGCCGCTGCCAAATGGCACTCCGGGTCGTCAGTCAGTCTATCTGGTCCATCAAGATCTGTTGTGCTGCCAAGATTGACGAACCCCGATCGCGTGTTGTGGCCAGAGGCGGGGCTGACGAAGCACGACTTGGCCGAATATCTTTGTGAAGTGGCCCCGTGGATGGTTGACCACTTCGTTGGGCGACCATGCTCGTTTGTGCGCGCGCCGGATGGGATCGACAAGGAGACGTTCTTTCAACGCCATCCGATGCGGGGGCAGCCGGCAAGCGTGAGCAGTGTGACGATTGATGACGAACGAGAGCCCTACATGTCTCTCGACGAGGCGCAAGCGATCGTCGATGTGGCACAAATCTCGGTCGTCGAGTTTCATCTTTGGAATTGCGCACCATCCGATCCTGACGTGCCAGGGCGCCTCGTGTTTGACCTCGATCCGGCACCCGACATCGAATTCGGCGGTGTGATTGATGCGGCCCGACACCTGCGCGACCGGCTCCAAGACCTTGGGCTTGTCGCGTTTTGCATGACGACGGGCGGCAAAGGCCTGCACGTGGTCGCACCACTCGAACCCGACAAAGAGATGAATTGGGAGCAGGCCAAACTGTTCGCGCAAACGGTCTCGGCACAAATGAGCGAGGACAACCCCAACCGTTTCGTCATCAACATGTCAAAGCGCGTCCGAAAGGGTCGCATCTTTCTCGATTATTTGCGCAATGACTTTG
>Ga0210062_1000470_pt1 | contig 12364 bp, 10 predicted proteins | sample Muzzi_CordA_D2_FD_185528 | JGI IMG/M metagenome (GOLD analysis project Ga0210062, IMG submission 185528) | Wetland microbial communities from San Francisco Bay, California, USA, that impact long-term carbon sequestration - Muzzi_CordA_D2 (SPAdes) | ecosystem: Environmental > Aquatic > Marine >...
CGACCGCCGCAAGGACGTCGAGAAGAAACTCGACGCGCGCAAGAAATGGCTGATGGCGATCGACGGCTACCGCAAGGAATGGGACAAGCTGGTTGCGCCCGGCTTTTCCGACGACAGCCAGCCGATCAATCCGCAGCGCGCGGCAGCCGAAATCGACAAGGGTCTGACCGACGATGCAATCCTGGTCAGCGATATCGGCGTGCATCACAACTGGCTGCTCGGCTACTGCAAGCCGCGGCGCCCGGATTCGCTGATCGGCTGCATGGGCTTCGGTGCCATGGGCTTCGGCGTTGCGGGCGTTCTGGGCGCCAAGGTCGCCGCGCCCGACCGGCCTTGCGTATCGGTGTGCGGCGACGGCGCATTCTTCATGCACGCCAGCGTGCTCGGCACCGCGGTCGAGTACAATCTGCCCGTCGTCTGGGTGGTGTGGAACAACTACGCCTACGCTTCGATCCGCGGCCTGCAGCGCGGCTATCTCGATGGCCGCGAGCTGGCCACCGACTTCCATGACCCCAGGACCGGCGAGCGTTACAATCCGGACTTCGCCGCCATGGCGCGCGCGGCCGGCGTCGAGGGCGTGCGCGTCGATCGTGCCGCCGATCTGGCCGAGGCCGTCCGGAAGGGTATTGCCGCCAACAAGCCCTACCTGATCGATGTCGATATCGCCGCCGACATCAATCCGGCGGGCGCCGGCGTGTGGGAACTGCCCGGCCTCGGTGTGAGCAAGCCCTCGATCGGCAAGCAATACGTGCCGGGAGCGGCGTAGCGCGCCTATTCCTTCTCCGCCGAACGATAGAACTTCGCGGCGTCCGTGCTGAACGCCCTGCGCGAGCTCGGGTCGAGATAGAGCATGTGCCCGCCGCGATAGAGCTTGAGCGTGATGCGGCCGGGCGGATCGAAGCTCGGCATGTGATCAATCACGTAGCGCGACATGCCGTAGGGTGTGACCAGATCGGCGACGCCGTGCGCCACCAGCACACGGAACGACCTGTCGAAGCCGAGCAGCACCCGCAGGTCGCCTTCGGCGTCGACGCGAACGCGGCCGCCCTTCCAGTTCCAGCCCTTGGTGACATCGTTGGCCAGCAGCTTGTAGGTCATTTCGGTCTTGAAGCCGAGTTCGTTGCGCGCGTAGGCAGCGAAGGCGCCGCCGTAGGCGCGGGCGACATGGTCGAGCACCGGGTCGGGTCCGTGCGCCGACTTGCGCTCGGGGAACGGATCGTCGACCGCATAGCTCGCGTCGTAATGGCTGACCAGCTTGCCCTCACGCAGGTTCTTGACGACATCGTGCGTGACGAACCCGCGCTGCCGCGTCACCGGGTCCAGCGGCAGGCCGCTCACCTCGGCAACCTTCTTATAGAAGGCGTCCGCCGCCGCACCTTGCGGCGTCGGGCCGGCAAGCGTCACCAGGTAATCGGTCATGGCGAATTTCTCCGCCTTGGCCAATGCGTCGCGGCTGAATTTGCCGCGACGCTCGAGCTCGGCCGCCGCCAGCGACGGCAGAACCAGCGCGGAACGCAATGCGGATTCGTCGTCGCCGAAGACGAGCCAGCCCTCCAGCAGTGGCGACAGCATGACGATGCCAGCGGCGGTGATGCCCTGCTCGCGCTGCAAGGCGCGCGCCACCTTGGCGGCGCGGAAGCCGCCGTAACTTTCGCCGAGCAGATATTTCGGCGACGCGCTGCGGTCGTTGTGGGCGACGTAAAGCGCGATCACCTTGGCCATGGCGCCGGCGTCGCTCTCCACGCTCCAGAAATGCTTGCCGTCCTCCGGCTTGACCGTGCGGCTCCAGCCTGTGCCGATCGGATCGACCAGGACGAGGTCGGTAAAGCGTAGCCAGGTATCGGAGTTGTCGATCAGCCTGGCATTCGCCACCTCGCGTGCATTCGGTCCAAAGTCGAGAACGCGCGGGCCGACCAGGCCGAGGTGCAGGAATGCGGAGGCCGCGCCCGGGCCGCCGTTGAACACGAAGGTCAGCGGCCGGTCGGCGCCTTGGTCCTTTGCCACATAGGCGGTGTAGAAGACGGAGGCGGAGCGTTCGCCGGATTGATCGAAGAAAGCAAGCGTGCCGGCGGTTGCCGTATAGGCGAGCCTGCCCTGCGCGGTGTCGATCGCGTGCTCGGTGACGGCGTCGGGCGGCAGCAGTTGCAGCACGCCCTTGCCGGGCACATGCCGCTCGACGCGGCCGGCCTGATCTTGCGAAGACTTTTTCGACTGTTCTTGCGCGGCGGCAATGCCGACGGTGCCGGCGACGGCCGCCGCCAGCGCGAGACGCAAGAAGGAGGAGAGTTTCACGGGCACGTCCGGCACTCCAAGAGGTTGGACAAGTGCGTGCCCCCGGACGCGCGAAGCTGCCCCGGACCGGCTCGCCGGGGTCGATTGAGGTCGCTAACGGCGGCGGAAGTTTGGCCGGCGCTGCTGTGGATTCGGGGACGGTGCGTCGCCCTTGTGGCGGAAGCTGATGCGTCCGCGCTGCAGGTCGTAGGGCGACATCTCCACGATGACGCGGTCGCCGACGCCGGTGCGGATGCGGAACTTGCGCATCTTGCCGGCGGTGTAGGCCAGCACCTCGTGCTCGTTGTCGAGCTTTACCCGAAAATTGCCGTCCGGCAGGACCTCGGTCACCGTCCCGTCAAACTCCAGCATTTCCTCTTTCGCCATCCAGTCTCCTCCAGCAGCTCAAAGTCCGGTCATTCAGATCGAGTCCGATCAATCTCTAGCATTTTGTCCGACGCATGATCTTTTCCAAAAACCGGTTCCCACTTTTCGGGATCATGCGCTAACGCTGCGCGCGCCAGCCGGCATGGCGGCGTGGCTCGTTCGGGCGTTGCATGAATGTAACATTTTCCATGCCCTTTGGCTCCTGGGTCGCGCTCTCCGCCGGGGCCGTCTGCGACCGGCCGTTGTGGCGGCCGTTGCCGCCCTGATGGCCGCTGCCGCCGTTGGCGCGGCGTGGCTGATGCTTGTTGCGCTGCGGCCGGCCGTTCTGGCGCTTGGCGGCGTGATGCGGCGCCGGACGAGGCTCCGGATGCCGTCCGGTGCGCCGGTCGGTGGCCGGGATCGCCATGCGGATCATCTTTTCGATGTCGCGCAGATAGGCGGCTTCCTCGTGATCGCAGAACGAGATGGCCACGCCCTCGGCGCCGGCGCGCGCGGTACGGCCGATACGGTGGACATAGCTTTCCGGGATGTTCGGCAGATCGTAATTGAACACATGGCTGACGCCGTCGACATCGATGCCGCGGGCGGCAATGTCGGTGGCGATCAAAGTGCGCAACTTGCCGCTGCGGAAGTCGGCGAGCACGCGCTCGCGCTGGTTTTGTGACTTGTTGCCGTGGATCGCCTCGGCGGCAAAGCCCGCCTTCTGCAATCCGCGCACGACCTTGTCGGCGCCATGCTTGGTGCGCGTGAAGACCAGCACGCGCTCGACCGGTTCGCTCTTGAGCAGTTCGGCCAAAAGCGCCTGCTTGGAGGCTTTCTCGGTGTGGATCACGCGCTGGGCGATGCGCTCGACCGTGGTGGCCTGCGGCGTCACCGCCACGCGGGCGGGATTGCGCAGCATCTGGTCGGCGAGCCGGGTGATTTCCTGCGGCATGGTGGCCGAGAAGAACAGCGTCTGCCGCTCTTTCGGCAGCATGGCGACGATCTTCTTGATGTCGTGGATGAAGCCCATGTCGAGCATGCGGTCGGCCTCATCGAGCACCAGCACTTCGATCTGGTTCAGGTTGACCGCGCGCTGATGCACGAGGTCGAGCAGGCGGCCGGGAGTGGCCACCAGCACTTCGACGCCGCGGGCCAGCCCACGGACCTGCCGGTTGATCGGCACGCCGCCGATCGCCAGTTCGACCGCCAGCGGGCGGATATGCCGGCCATAGGCGCGGAAGCTGTCGGCGATCTGGCCGGACAATTCGCGCGTCGGCGAGAGCACCAGCACGCGCACTGACTTGCGCTCGGGCCGCTGCCGCTTGTTGAAGAGGTGATTGAGGATCGGCAGCGCGAACGCCGCGGTTTTGCCGGTGCCGGTCTGCGCAATGCCGACGACATCGCGGGCTTGGCATGCAATGGGAACGGTTTGGGACTGGATCGGAGTGGGGGTTTCGTATTTTTCTTCGGCGAGGGCGCGAAGGATCGGCTCTGCGAGGCCGAAGTCGTTAAAAGAAGTCAAAGAGTCTCTTTCTTATGCGGCGACCCGGCCGGCACGCGGATGCGGCGGCGGAATCGCGGGGTTTCAAGACATCCCGCGTTGCCAGGGTTGTCGTCAGGTTGGAGAAGCGGAAGAGGCGGGGCGAAATTCGTCGTAGAAATCGAGTTTCGTGCACGCGGCCCGCAAACCCGTGAGTCGGGTTTCTTCATCCGCACGGCTCATATGACAGGCCGCCGTGTTCTTTTCAAGGCGGATGACCGCATTATTCGGCCGGATGATGAACAAACCGCATGGATGCCGCCCTTTTCGCCCGATGGACAAGGCCAGGGAGATCGGGGATTGTCGGGCGCGAAAACGCCGATTTATAGCGCCGGAGCTGTCGAAATGCCGTTTCCCCGGGCCTCCCAGGCTCTCACCCGCTTCACCGTCCTGGATCTGACGCGCGTGCGCTCGGGGCCGACCTGCGTCCGCCAGCTCGCCGACTGGGGCGCCAACGTCATCAAGATCGAGACGCCGCGGCACCTGGAAAAGGGCGAGGCGCCCGGCGGCCCGCGCGAGAATCCGGACTTCCAGAACCTGCACCGCAACAAGCGCAGCATGACTCTGGACCTGAAGTCGCCGCAGGGCATCGCCGCCTTCCGCCGCATGGTGGAGAAGGCCGACGTGGTGGTGGAGAATTTCCGCCCCGACGTGAAGGACCGCCTCGGTATCGACTACGAGTCCCTGAAGAAGATCAACCGGGGCGTCATCCTCGCCAGTATTTCGGGCTTCGGCCAGGACGGGCCTTACCGCGACCGCCCCGGCTTCGACCAGATCGCGCAGGGCATGGGCGGGCTGATGTCGATCACAGGCCTGCCGGGGCAGGGGCCGGTGCGCGTCGGCATTCCGGTTGCCGATCTCTCCGCCGGGCTGTTCTGCGCGCTCGGCATCATGGTCGCGCTGCTCGAGCGCGAGGCGTCGGGCGAGGGGCAATGGATCGCCACTTCGCTGTTGCAGGCGCAGATCTTCATGCTCGACTTCCAGGCCGCGCGCTGGCTGCAGGCGCATGAGGTGGCCGGTCAGGCAGGCAACAACCATCCGACCAGCATCCCGACCGGCGTGTTCAAGACCGCCGACGGCCACATCAACATCGCCTCGACCGGACAGGTGATGTGGGAGCGGCTGTGCCATGCCATCGGCACGCCCGAATTGATTGACCACCCCGACTACAAGACCAGCGCGCTGCGCTCCGACAACCGCGACGCGCTCAACGCCGAGATCGACAGGCGCACCGCGACCAAATCGAGCGTGGAATGGATCGATGCTTTCAACGAGGCCGGCGTACCCAGCGGGCCGATCTATACGATCGACAAGATGTTCGCCGACCCGCAGGTGCAGCACCTCGGCATTGCGCAGGACGGCAAGAAGCCGGACGGCGAGACGCAGACCTTCGTCGGCCAGCCGGTGTCGCTGTCGCGCACGCCGAGCAGCATCGCCGCCACGCCGCCGGATCAGGGCCAGCACACCGACGAAGTGCTCAAGGAATTCGGCTTTGCCGCGGACGAAATCGAGGATCTGCACCGCGCCAAGGCGGTCTAGGAATGAAGACAGGGAGCGAGTGAATGAGCCAGACCGACAACATGCTGTCTCGCAAGGAGAGCGGCGTCGGCTATCTGATCTTCAACAATCCGGAGCGGCACAACGCCGTCTCGCTGGAAATGTGGGAGGCCGCCTCCGGCTATCTGGAAGAATTCAGGAACGACAGGAACATTCGTGTCGTCGTGGTCACAGGTGCAGGCGGCAAGGCCTTCATTTCGGGGGCGGACATCTCCAAGTTCGAGAAGGAGCGCTCGACCCAGGAAGGCGTCGACCGCTACAACGCCGCCGTCGACCAGGCCAACAATGCATTCTATTACTTTCCCAAGCCGACCATCGCCATGATCCGCGGCTATTGCATCGGCGGCGGCGTCGGTCTCGCGTTGTGCTGCGATATGCGCATCTGCACGGAAGAATCCAAGTTCGCCGTCCCGGCGGCGAAGCTGGGCCTCGGCTATCGTTACGACGGCCTCAAGAAGCTGGTTGATCTGGTTGGACCGTCCTTCGCCAAGGAAATCTTTTTCACCGCGCGCCAGTTCACCGCCGCCGAGGCGCAGATGATGGGGCTGGTCAATCGCGTCGTGCCGGACGCCGAGCTGGAATCCTACGTCAAGGACTATGCCGAAACCATCGCCGGCAATGCGCCACTCACGGTCGATTCCGTCAAATTCATTGTCGCGCAGGCGGTCGCCGACGAAAGCAAGCGCGACCTGAAGACATGCGACGAGATGGTGCAGGCCTGCTTCACCAGCAAGGACTATACCGAGGGCCGCAAGGCCTTCATGGAAAAGCGCAAGCCGCAGTTCACCGGGTCTTGAGGGCAGCTACCCGCCCAGAAACAGCCGCGCCACGTCGGGATCTTCCAGGAGCGCCTCGCCCTTGCCGGCCTTGGCGAGCTGGCCCGAGACCAGCACGTAGCCGATATCGGCAAAGTTCAGGCCTTTCTTGGCATTCTGCTCGACCATGACGATGGTCTTGCCCTCGTTGTTCTGCAGGTCGTCGAGGATCTCGAACACCATGTCGATGTAGCGCGGTTCGAGGCCGATCGACGGCTCGTCGACCAGGAGCACGTCCGGCTCCATCACCAGCGCACGTGAGATTTCAAGCAGGCGCCGCTCGCCGCCCGACAGGACGCGCGCCGGCTGATTCCGCCGCTGCGCAAGCCGCTCATATTTGGCGAACACCTTGTCGGCAGCCGCGTGCGATTCCGCGGAGTGCGGCTTGAGGAAGCCACCCATCCAGAGGTTTTCCTCCACCGTCATGTCGGGGAACACGGAATTGTCCTGCAGGATATAGGCGATGCCGGCGTCCCTGAGCTTCTCGTTGGACGACAGCTTGGTCACCTCCTTGCCGTCCACCTGGATGCTGCCGCTCATCACCGTGGCGAAGCCGAAGATGGAATGCAGTACCGTCGACTTGCCGGCGCCGTTCGGGCCGATCAGGCAGAGCGACTGGCCCTTGCCGACGCGCAGCGAGAAATCGTGCAGGATCTCCATCTGCCCGTAGCCGGAGCGCATGTCGTCGATGATGAGAAAGCTGTCGCCCTCGACCAGCGCATCGAGTTGGCCGATCGACGGCGCGTTCTCGGCGATGCGCTCAGCCTCGCGCTGCATGTCGTCGACCGACATGACGGAGCTAACGTCGCCGAAGCCGTGACCCTTGATGCCCTGTTTGCTCATCTCAGTGGGCTCCCAGATAGGCGTCGAGGACGTTGGGGTCGTTGCGGATCTGGTCCGGCGTGCCGGCGGCGAGCAATTCGCCGTGCGCCAGGCAGTAGATGTGCTCCGCCAGGTTCATGATGACGCGCATGTTGTGCTCGATCACGAACAGCGTAATGCCGAACTGTGCATTGGCGCGCTTGAGGCGGTCGATCAGCCCGTTGATCAGAGTCGGGTTGATGCCCGCGGTGGGCTCATCGAGCATCAGCAGCCGCGGCTCGTTCATGAGCGCCATGGCGAATTCTAGGAGTTTCTGCTGGCCGAACGACAGCGAGCCGGCGCGCAGCAAGCGCTTTTCGTAAAGCCCGACGAATTCCAGCATGTCCTCGGCATGCTTGCTGACGGCCGGATCGTGCTGGCCGTGAAACATCTCGCCGAAGCCGCGTTTGCGCACCGAAGCCGAGATGATCATGTTCTGCATGCAGGTCATCTGGCCATAGATGCGCGTCTGCTGGAACGTGCGCAGCAGCCCGAGCCGCGCGATCTGCGGCACCCGCAGCCTGGAGATCTCCTCGCCCTCGAAGCGGATCGAGCCGTTGTCGATCGGATACTGGCCGACGATGGAGGAGAACAGCGTGGTCTTGCCCGAGCCATTGGGGCCGATCAGCCCGACGATCGAGCCTTCCGGCACCATCAGCGAAATGTCCTTGTTGGCCTGCACGCCGCCGAAGGCCTTGGATACGCTTTCGACTTCGAGAAGTGCACTCATTCTGCCGGCTCCCGTGCCGTCTCGCCGGTTCGGCTACGGTCGATGCGGTGGCCGAACCACTCGGGAAATTTCTCCCGCGCCCAACCGAGGATGCCTTGCGGGAAGAACACAACGATGACCACGATCATCAGTCCGAGCGCGACCCGCTGCCAGCCGAGCAGATAGGTCCAGAACACTTCCTTCAGAACCTGGAAGACGGTGGCGCCGATCACCGGCCCCCAGAGCGTGCCCTTGCCGCCGAGGATCGCCATCAGCACCATCCACACGCCGTAGGTCTCCCCGGCGAAAGCGACGTCGATCGGATCGATGAAACGCTTGAGATTGCCGAGGATGCCGCCGGAAATGCCGAGCATCACCGCTGCCATCGCCCAGGCAGTCACCTTGATGTAGATCGTTGGCAGGCCCATGGCCTCGGCCTTGTCCTCGTCGTCACGAATGGCGTTGAGCGCCAGCCCGAAACGGGTGGACAGCAGTGCGCGGATCATAATGAACGTCAGCACCGCCAGCCCGAAGGCGAGGTAGTAAAGCAACACCGTAACGTCGCCGAGACTGGCCGGCGTGTTGGGCGACGACATGCCGCCGCCGGCGCCGATCCAATCCCAGCCGGCGGCGATCTGGCCGGCGGCGACACCGAGACCGAGCGTACAGATGGCGAAGTAGTGCCCGCGCATGCCGAGCACAGCCGAGCCGAAGACAATCGCGACGAGGCCGGCCACGACGGCCGCGACCGGCAGACCGACCGCCAGGCCGGTCAGGAATTGGGTGGCGTCGAAGACGTAGATCGTAAGATCGCCGCCGTCGGAAGAGGTGTAATTGGCGACGTTGTAGAACAGTCCGACCTGCACCACTGCGCAGGCATAGGTGCCGACGCCGATGAACAGCACATTGCCGAAGGAGTTGTAGCCCATCTGCCCGCCGACCAGATCCCAGGTCAGCGCAAACACCACGAAAAGCCACAGCTCGGCGAGCTGCGAATGATAGGCGGGAAACAGATAGGGTGCGGCCACACCGAACGCGAGCAGCGCGGCGTAACCGACGAGTTTCCGGACCGGGACATTCATTTCAGGTACTGCCGTTTGGCCGCGAGCCGCGTGTTGCGCCAGACCAGCACCACCACCAGCAGGCAGAAGGTAAAGGCCAGCTGGAATTCGGTGCCAAGTACGAAGCTGGCGACGTTTTCAGCGGCGCCCAGGCCCAGCCCCGCCAGCACCACGCCGGCGATGTTGCCGAGGCCGGCGACAACGACAATCATGAAGGCACGGATAGTGTAGGGCAGCCCGATATAGGGGTGGATGCTGTAGGCCATCGCGACCATCGCGCCGGCGGCGCCACAGATCGCCGCGTTGAGCCCGAAAGTGACGGCGTAGACCTTGTCGGTATCGACACCGAGCACGCGCGCCGCCCGCGCATTCTGCGAGGTGGCACGGATCGCCTGCCCGAGCCGCGATTTGCGCATGAACACGACCAGGCAGCCGCCGAGTATGATGGTAAAGAAGAAGGCAACGACCTTGATGGAGAGGATTGAGATCGAACCGAGCTGGATCGTGCCGAGGCCCGACTGCGCGGTCTGGATGTTGCCTGTGAAGACGGTGTTCATCAGCTGCTGCATCAGGATCGACAAGCCGAAGGTGGCGAGCAGCGAGACGAACAGGTCGCGGTCGACTACGCGGAACACCACCAGCTTGTAGAGTGCCCAGCCGACGAAGAACAGCACGAACGGCGCTACCGCCACGCTGAAAAGCGGGTGGATGCCGTTCCAAAACAGGATCATGGCGACATAGCCGCCGAGCATGACGAACTCGCCCTGGGCGATGTTGATGATGTTCATCACGCCCCAGACCAGCGCCATGCCATAGGCCGCGAGCGCGAAGATGGCCCCGATCAGCAGGCCGTTGATTATCAGGTCGGCGCTGATGACCGGCGCCTGGAACAAGAGCATAAGATTATCGATCACGGGAATGCTCCCGTTCGTAATACGGCCACGTCGCCCCCCAAGGAAGTTTAAAGATTTGGCCGGGATCCATCCGGATCCCGGCCAGTTCTCGCACCGTGAGGGTTAGTTCATCGGTTGCCGCGGAAGCTTCGCCTTGGCTGCGGCGAACTTCGAGGGCGCCACCACCACGAGCTTGCCGTTCTGGATCTGGTAGAGCGCCATCGGCTTCGCGATGTTCTTGCCGGTCTCGTCGAACTTGATCTGCCCGTAGAAGGTGGCGAGGTCGGTCTTGGTGAGCGCCTCACGCACGGCTTCCTTGTCGAGCTTGCCGGCCCGCTGGATGGCGTCGGCATAGACGATCACGGCCGCGGCCGACTCGGCCGCCTGGTAGGGCGGGGCTTCCTTGTACTTCGCCACGAACTCGTCATGGAAGTTCTGGGCCTTGCCGAACACCTTGCCCGAATAGGTCAGCGTCGGGGCCCACTGGGTCGGGCACAGGAAGCCTTCGACGTTGCCGCCGAACTTCTCGATGATCTTGCCCGAATCGCACTGGGTCATGGCGACGATCGGCGTGTCGACCTTCATCTCGCCGATCTGGCGGGCGGCGGTCACCGCGCCCTTGGTGTGGCCGGAGGTGACCAGCACGTCGGGCTTCAGCGCTTTCACCTTGGTCAGCGACGGCGAAATGTCGCTCAGGTCGCGCGGCATCAGGTCGTCGACGACCAGCTTCATGCCGTACTTCTTCATCTGCTCGACAACACCGGCGCGGATGTCCTTCGAGAAGGGATCGTTTTCGACGATGACCGCGACCCGAATATCGCTCGGCTTCTTCTTGCCGAGCGCTTCGGTGTTCTCGGCGGCGAGGTCGATCACGCTGGCCAGATACTGGTCGGCCGTCGACAGCGTGGCGAAGATGTATTTCCAGCCGTTGGTGAACAGCGAGCGCGCCGCGCCATTGGCTTCCACCATCGGCGTCTTGAGCTGTTCGGTCACCGGCGCGATCGCCTTGGTGAGGCCGGACGAATAGGGGCCGAGGATGAATTGGATGCCGTCCTGCTTGATCAGGCGATCGACCAGCTCGGCGCCGCGCGCCGGGCTCGATTCATCGTCGTAGTACTTCACGGCCAGCTTGTAGGTCTTGCCGCCGACCGCGACCCCGCCCTTGGCGTTGACCTCCTCGGCGGCCAGCTTGAAGCCATTCAGCTGAAACTTACCCGGCGCAGCCAACGGACCGGTTGTCGCCGATACAATGCCGATCTTTAGCGTCTCGGCTGCGCTCGGGCTCGAAAGGGCCAATGCGGTCGCGGTTGCGCTCGCGACGAGGCCAAGGAATGTTCTGCGTGTTTTCATTGCTCTCCCCCTGTCCTGGGACGGATGAACTGTCTATTCCCGTGTAGGCTATCGAGCATGTGCTCAAACCTGCCAAGATTAGACTATTGCATCTGACCGGCCCCCGAAACAGACGAGGTCGACGCGCATGACCACCCACCGCGACGCGCAACCCAGCGCCGCCGACGTTTTGCTCGACCGGCTGCAGGCAAAAGGTGTCCGCTACTTCTTTGCCAATGCCGGCACCGATTTCGCCCCGATCGTTGAGAGTTTGGCGCAAGCCCGGCAGGCGGGCCGCAAGACCATCGAGCCGATCATCTGCGGGCACGAGAATGCGGCCGTCTCGATGGCGCACGGCGTGGCCATGGTGACGGGCGAGCCCCAGGCCGTGATGGTTCACGTCAATGTCGGCACCGCCAATGCGCTCTGCGGGCTTATGAACGCAGAGCGGGAACAAATTCCTATTCTTTTCATGGCTGGCCGAACCCCGATTTTAGAAGAGGGCCTGCCCGGCAATCGCAGCCTCAACATCCACTGGGCCCAGGAGATGTTCGACCAGAACGGTCTCGCCCGCGAGACGGTGCGCTGGGACTACGAGCTCCGCCACGCCTCGCAGACGGCGTCCATCGTCGAGCGCGCGCTCGCCATCGCCAAGAGCCAGCCCCGTGGCCCGGTCTATCTTTCCCTGCCGCGGGAAATCCTGGCGTCGCCGGTCGAGGACGGCGTTGCGGACGCACCTGCAACCGTCGCGCCACGCGGCCTCGGCGCCCCTGATCCAACCGCGATCGATGCCGCAGCAGCGATCCTGTCCCGTTCGGAGAATCCCCTCATCGTCACCGCCTCGGCGGGACGTGACCCATCCGCCGTCGACGCGCTGGTCCGCTTCGCCGACCGCCACGCCATCCCCGTCGTCGAGTTCCGGCCGCGCTATCTGAACTTTCCCGCGATCCATCCCATGC
>Ga0210062_1000472_pt1 | contig 12361 bp, 10 predicted proteins | sample Muzzi_CordA_D2_FD_185528 | JGI IMG/M metagenome (GOLD analysis project Ga0210062, IMG submission 185528) | Wetland microbial communities from San Francisco Bay, California, USA, that impact long-term carbon sequestration - Muzzi_CordA_D2 (SPAdes) | ecosystem: Environmental > Aquatic > Marine >...
AGTACTTATAATCGACAAAAGTACCTTTCCTAGAGATAAGCTGTGTGGGGGGCTGCTCACTTTAAAAAGCATCAAAATACTGGAAGCTATTTTTTCAACCTCTGTTGATGAGTTAAAAGCCCGGCGGATAATCACCTATCAGAGTTTTGGCTACAAAGTCTGCAGCAGCAACGGTGCATCCATCACAGGTCAATTGCAGTTTCCTTTTCATTTCGTGCATCGCCAAACCTATGATCATCACTGGTTAAATATGGCCCGGGAGGCAGGTGCCGAATTTAAACCCGGTGAAAAAATTGCCGCACTGGACCTCACAAGAAAACAGATCACGACCGAAAACGGACGGAATTTCTACGGCAGGTTTATATTGGGTGCCGATGGTGCCCTTAGTTGGACCAGACGCTTTCTGTCCGCCCAAGGCGTCATCAGGCCGGAATGGAAACCGGAACTGGCCACCTGCCTGGAAGTATTTATTCCAAACCGGCTAAATGCCAATTTGCCGGATTATCCGGAAATCTATTTTGGCTATGTTCCCTGGGGCTATGTCTGGAATTTTCCGGGAGAACAACACCGGGTTCTCGGCATCGTGGGCTTAAATCAGAAGGCGGGTAAGCTTCTCAAGGGGGGGTTTGATACCTTTCTCAAAAGCCTTCACATCTCAGGGCGGGATTTTCCCAAGGCCAAAAGTCACGCCCTGCCCTATGGCAACTATCTTATCCGGCCCGGATATGGAAATGTATTATTGTTGGGAGATGCCTGCGGCCTGGCAGACCCCTTACTTGGCGAGGGTATTTACTATGCTCATAAAAGCGCGCTCTTAGCCGCAAGAGCGGTTATGAAGTCACCTAGTAGTTCACAAGATGCATTAAAAAGATACACGCGCGATCTAACTCGGGAAATAATTGCCGAGTTCCGATATATCCGACTTGCCCGCCAGATCATCTTTTCACTACCGCGAAACTGGACGCATAAAATTTTATTTTCCCTTCTCAGAACCATACCTCGGCTCTGTGAAGAGACCGTTCAGGGGCAACGATCGTACCGGTGGTTCCGTCCGATTGAGTTTGAAAATAAAAAGCGGAGTGGCCCATCCTGAGCCCACTCCGCTCGCCGAATCAAATCGTCGTACCTGAAACCGCGTGTCGTGTCCCTCCGCGGCGGAAATTGTGCTGCAGTAATCAATCAGATTACTGAAAGGAATCCAGTTCGGTGCGCGGAATTTTTGTAGTCACTATTCTGACACCAATAAATCCTCCGCCCAGAACCAAGCGGGTCGCAATTTTCTGCCGCACAACCACCATTTCGATTTGACTGTTTGCCGCCTTTTTCTCTACCTCACTGACAAGCTGCTGAGCGCTGGTGATGGGGACACCGTCATACTCAAGAATAATGTCACCTTCCTGTAGACCGGCCGATTCAGCCTGCGAAGCCTCAACGATGCTCTGTATTTGTGCAATGCTTACGAGTTCATTTTGTCGGCTTTGAACTTGCGGAGATTTATCAAATGAAGGGATATCACTAGTTGACTCCGGTACCGCAACGAGACGTTTAAGCGTTGCATCAGTGAACTCAAATGCGTAGTTCCTGATTCCGATGTGTCGCAGCAGTGCTTTTAATAAATCCTCCGGTGAGTCGGCAATGTAGGAAAAGGTGATTTTCTCAGCGTCCCTGTGCTCCAGGCCCTTTACCTCTATATTGTAATTGTCAAATAATTTTTTAACAATTTCCCCGAGAGTTGAATCTCGTGCTTCAAAACGGATTGTCCCGTTCAGGGTCCCGCTGATATCGACGACAGCAACGCTCAAATCAGCTGTAGTAAAGGTCGTCCAGGACAGAAAAAGAAATAATAATCGAATGCTTTTCACGGTCATATTAACGCCTGTCAACAGCCCGACATCATTTGTTTAGGGCCGGCATTAATTGGTGAAAACTGCAAAGGCATCTCTATGCCCCGACATAGATTCCTCGACCGGACTTTTTAATTCGCCCCTCTTTGGCTGCCCTGAAAACGATATTGCGCACTTTTTTATCGTCAAAGCCGGTTTTTTTCTTCAGGGAAGGTACATCAACACCTTTTTTCGATCGTTTGATGATATTCAGGATCTGATCCGTTGCAGTTACCTGCGCAGCCTTTTTCTTTGCCGGCGCTTTTTTCGCTGCCACTTTTTTGGCCGTAGCTTTTTTAGCAGGCGCTTTTTTAGCCGGGGCCTTTTTAGCCGGGGCCTTCTTAGCAGTTACTTTTTTAACGGTTTTTGCTTTCGTGGCTTTTTTTGGTTTTGAACTGGTTTCAAATGCTTTTAATAACTGTCCCATTTTCTTCTCAAGTGCCTTTAATTCTTTTTTCAACGCATTTACATCCTTCTTTAAAATAGCCATTCTGGTAATCCTCCTCAAATGTTTTAGTACTAATAATTCTTGTTTGAAAAAATAATTTTACCACCAAATATTATTTTGATGGACTCCTACCGTTTTCTTTGCGAAATTGGTTAAAGAAAATACTATATAGATAAATTACTTTATAGAAGTAATTTTGTCAAGCAATAAGACAAAAATAATGATAGAATCTAGTCGATTAGATGATTTTCAGGGAATAATTAAGGCTTAAATAGAGCGGGCAAATTTTATAGTTATCATTTTCAATTTCGGTGGGAGATAAACAATAGCTCGCCCGAACAGCCGGCGATGGCGGATCCACACGTAAGGAACAGGCAGTTTCTGATAGAGTTCTTCACGATTTTACTATTTTTAAAAACTGCACCAAGCTATTTATACTCTTTTAAATTATCTAGTATCAGTACGCATTGGTCAAATTCTCAAATCGAGTGAATGATTTGACAAATGCGAGGTTTAGGGTTCCGGTAGGACCATTTCTCTGTTTAGCAAAGGTAATTTCGGCAATGCTCTCATTGGGCATCATATTCCCCTGATTATAGACCTCATCGCGGTAGATAAAAACAACCAGATCAGCATCCTGTTCTAAAGCGCCGGACTCTCTCAAATCGGACAGAATCGGTCTTTTGTCCCCACGTTTTTCCAGCATACGGTTAAGTTGAGAAAGAGCTATTACCGGAATCTTCAAGTCTTTTGCCAGACTTTTCAAGGTTCTGGAGATTTCTGATATCTCCAGATCGCGCCGCTCTGCCGACTGCCGGCTTTTGATTAGCTGCAGATAATCAATGACTACCAACCCGATATCTTCCTCTCTTTTGAGCCGCCGTGATCGTGCCCGGATATCCCAGGCAGTCAGGTCCGTTGAATCATCGATGAAGATCGGCGCTGCGGCAAGGTTCCCGGCCGCATTATTTATATTCAACCAGTCATCACGGCTGATATATCCGCCCCGCAAGCGTCCGGCATCAACTCTGGATTCGGCTGACAAAAGACGTTCCGCTAATTGTTCCTCGGACATCTCCAGTGAAAAAATTGCGACGGGAACATCTGCCTCCACCGCGGCGTACCTGGCAATATTCAAGGCCAGAGCTGTTTTTCCCATGCTCGGTCTGGCAGCCAGAATGATTAGATCTGACTTTTGAAATCCGGCCGTCATGCGATCCAGGTCTATATAGCCGCTGGGTATACCTGTGATAACGGCACGGTTTTTCTGCCTTTCTTCCAAACGATCAATGACTTCAACCATCAACTCGCCCACCCGCCTGCAGGTCGCCTGGGCACTGGTAATCGATAGTTCCATAATGCTGCGCTCGGCAAAATCAATGGCTTCTTCCACTTCATCGCCGCACTTTGAACATCGATTGATAATTTCATTTCCCGTACGGATCAAAGATCTCAAAGCGGCTTTGCGGCGGATGATACCGGCGTAATGGGCGGCATTAACGGCCAGAGGAACCGCATCAACAATATTGGACAAATAGACGGCACCGCCGATTTTTTGCAGTTGGTTTTTGTTGCGCAGCAAATTGACCAGTGTCACCAAATCTGCCGGTTTACCTTGTGAGTTAAGCTCTAGTATCGCTGCAAATATCTTTTTATGTGCGGTTGCATAAAAATCAATTGATAATTACAAAGGCTCAGAACGGCTTTTTTAATTTAACCTAACAGATGGTCAACTATTTCAGAGGCATGGCAGAACTCAAAGGGCATTTTAACAGGGGCCGATATTTCGATTTTTTCCAATTTTCTACAATTTTCGGACTTTTATTCTTTAAGAACATGCAAAACGATGCAAGGAATAAGGGGACGGGATCCCAAATGTCCCTGCCCGTATGTCGAGTGCGCTATTGAACAGTCGGGTCTAAAGGGAAATCGAACGGTCAACCTAGGAACTTATAGTCACAATTCTAGTAAGTCGGTTACATATCTCCTGTCACGGAACAAGGTTGTCATTTAAGCATCTATTTGAAAATATAATGTTTAATGTATTTATCGAAATTTGGCACATCTCTTGCTTTTCAGCTTAATAACCTGGCCAATCGTTCAGAGACCAAAAAAACTGCTTTTGTCATGAAGCCTTTTGATAAAACATGAGGCACAAATGGTCGGGTCTTCTTTTGCTGCGGGGCGGATTTTTATCCGCCCCGTTTTTTTGTGGTGCGCCGGGCAGGTTTTGAATCTATCTCAGGCGGATTTCGCTGACACTCATTGCTCCAGATGTGCACAAGTCTGCTGCTTGGTCCGAAATCCTGCCGGAAGCACAAAAAAAAAGCAGGTTGTAACTCCTTAAAGCTACACCTGCATATTTTTGTGGTGCGCCAGGCAGGATTTGAACCTGCGGCCTACGGATTCGTAGTCCGGCGCTCTATCCGGGCTGAGCTACTGGCGCATGTGAAAACTGATTGAAATTCAGGGGGAACATAAGCTAAAGTGACGTTAATGTCAACGGAAATGAATAACAATTACCAACATTTCATGGAACTTGCGCTTGAAGAGGCGAAAAAAGCTGGACAAATAGGTGAAGTTCCGATAGGTGCAGTACTCGTTGCCGAAAACGGCGAGGTTTTAGCGGCTGCTCACAACCAGACGATTAAACTGGTTGACCCCACGGCCCACGCCGAGATTCTGGCGCTGCGCCAAGCGGCTGCCAAGCTTCACAATTACAGGCTGTTAAATACCTCATTGTTTGTTACGGTTGAGCCGTGTATTATGTGCATGGGTGCCATTGTACATGCCAGGGTAAAAAAGATTATTTGCGGTGCTGATGATCCCAAATGGGGTGCTGCCGGTTCGTTATATAATCTTTCTGAGGATGTGCGGTTAAATCACAGGGTGGAAATTTTAAAAGGCGTATGTGAGAAAGAATGCCGGGAACTGATGCAGGCATTTTTCCGGGCTAAAAGAATATGAAACCATTCAAAGGAGAAAAACGTGGCAAATGTGGTCATTGTCGGTACGCAATGGGGTGACGAAGGTAAAGGCAAAATCGTCGATCTGCTGGCAGAAACAGCCGATATGGTAGTCCGGTTCCAGGGCGGGAACAATGCCGGCCATACCATGGTCGTCGGAGGGGAGCAATTTATCTGTCATCTGATTCCATCCGGAATTTTGCAGCAGAAGACCTGTGTTATCGGAAACGGTGTCGTGGTGGATCCGGCTGTTTTACTGAAGGAAATGGACACATTGAGCAGCCGGGGTGTTGATGTCGGGCCGGATAGGCTTAAAATATGTGAAAAAGCCCATCTGATCATGCCCTACCATCAAGCCGTTGATCACGCCCGGGAAAAATTCAAAGGGGCCAACAAAATCGGAACTACCGGCCGTGGCATCGGACCGGCCTATGAAGACAAGGCCACCCGCAGAGGCATTCGATTTGCGGATCTGCTGGATCCGGAAGATTTTGCCGAAAAAGTAACCACGATTCTGGACGAAAAAAATTTTTACTTGAAAAATTACCTGTCCGCCGAAACCCTGGATCCGGGTCCAATCATTGACCAGTATCAGACCTATGCCCAACGTCTGGCACCCCACGTAACGAATGTTTCAGTGACCATTAACGCTGCTATTAAAAATAACCGGCAGGTCATGTTCGAAGGCGCCCAGGGCACCCATCTGGACATTGACCACGGCACCTATCCTTTTGTAACATCCTCCAATACCCTGGCAGGCAATGCCTGCTGCGGCGCAGGAGTCGGTCCGAAACAAATTAATGACGTTATCGGAATTGTTAAAGCCTACACGACGCGAGTCGGCCAGGGCCCCTTCCCTTCCGAGTTGTTTGATGATATCGGCGACAAAATTCAGGAAAAAGGAGCTGAATTCGGCGCCACTACCGGCCGAAGACGCCGCTGCGGCTGGCTGGATACCGTAATGTTGAAAAATGCAGTCCGACTTAACGGATTAACCGGCCTGGCTATTACCAAACTGGATGTACTCGACGGACTGGAGTCCATAAAAATTTGTACCGGTTATGAGCATCAAGGAAAAATATTGGCGGATTTTCCGGTGAGTCTGAAGGTGCTGGGGGATTGTAAACCGGTTTATGAAACGCTGCCGGGCTGGTCCGAAAATATTTCCGGTATTGGAAAACACGAGGAATTGCCGGTCAACGTCAAAAGCTATTTAAATCGTATCGAAGAACTCACCCAGACACCGGTTGACATCATATCCGTCGGACCTGAAAGGGATCAGACGATTGTTCTGAAAAATCCGTTCAAATAAGTGTCAGACGACTGACAACCGACTACTGGCTTTAAAAAATTCAGCTCAAATTCCAAAACATTTTTAATTGACAATTTGACATAAAAACTATACAAAATGCAACCTATGTCGGGACGTGGCTCAGTCTGGTAGAGCACAGCGTTCGGGACGCTGGGGTCGCTGGTTCAAATCCAGCCGTCCCGACCATACATCATTTTAAAATTTCGTATAATATTCAAGACAGCCTGATTATTGGACCCATTCCGGGGGCCGATTTTCAGGCTTTGTTTTTGACGGCAATTAAGATTTTACTTGACATATCATCTGCAGACATTTGATATTTATACTAATCAATTACTTGTGGACTTCTCGACGTGTAATTTCAGCCAATCCTTCCAGCCCCAGCAGGTATCCATGCGATCCGAAGCCGGCGATACGGGCGGTTGCAATATCTGCGATCATAGACTGATGCCGGAAGGGTTCTCGCTTGTTAATATTGGACAGGTGTATTTCGATAATCGGAATATCCAGCATGGCCAGCGCATCCCGGATGGCGACGCTGGTATGAGTGTAAGCGGCCGGATTGATGATTAAGCCCTGGCAGTTACCCATGGCCTGCTGGATCTTATCAACAATTACCCCTTCATGATTGGATTGAACGGTTTCAACATCAATTCCAAGTTTTTTGCCCAGCGCTATGAGTTGATCGTCGATCTCTTCAAGACGCTGATGGCCATAGATGTGTGGTTCCCTTTTTCCGAGCATGTTCAGGTTGGGACCGTGTATGACCAAAATTTTCTTCTGAGGCGTTTTGTCCGGCATTTTTTACTCCTCTTCATTCTCCATATTAAAGCATGACTATAACAGCTGGAATATTGGTATAATGGAATTTTGAAATGATGGGGTTGAATGCTACTTTCGATCAACCTAATTAACTCAATCAACTAACTCAACTTTTACCCCGTTAAATATCGATAAATCAGCGCAGCGGATTTTACTGGGGCAATCAACCCCTTCAGCTAATCTGCCCAATCACCCTGCTCCAGTCTCGAAATTATGCTCTGCATAACTTTCATAAACTCGATGCGTTTCTTTCCGGCATAGGCATTATAATGGTGCATGTCTTCGAACAGCTGCCAGGTATCGCGTTCAACGACTTCCAAAATGTGCAGCAATCTTTTGTAACCCTCCGTATCGATATCAAGCTGGGTGGCACCGGATTCAGATAATGTCCGGCCGATTAAATGCGTCAAAGCCAGACTGCTGGCAATCTGCTCATCATGTTGAGCGGCTGTTGCCTCGATGACTTCCAGTCCTCTGGAAGATAGATATTTTCTGATTTTGCGATATTGATTTTCCGCAATATTCACTTTGCACAGGCAAATTTTTCTTCCTTCAAGGGAATCGGATGCACTGTCCGGCCCGAACATGGGATGGGTCGCTAAAATTGAAACCGAGTCCGGCAGGATTTCCTTCATCCAGCGAACGGGATATTCCTTGACCGAGCATACATCGATTATCAGGGTGGAGGGCCTTATCAGCGGTGCGATACCTTTTAAGAAATCTTTAAACACTGAAATGGGGACGCACGGAATAACGATGTCCTGCCGGCAAACTTCTTCAAGCGACACAGCCCGGGCACCAACCCGGCTGATTTCAGCAGCTTTATCTGCTCTGGTGTGAACCAGGACATCAAAATCTTTTGATAGATAGTGGGATGCAAGTTTGCCGAAACGACCAAATCCAATAATTCCAATCATAGGGCCTCTGCTATTTTTTCTAAACCGCTCACAAGATTATCCTCGGAAACGGCATATGATATTCTGATGTGACCGGGCATGCCGAATTCTTCTCCGGGCACGACCGCCACGCCAAAGTCTTCGAGCAGGCGTCGGGCAAAATCAGCCGACGTCGTCCCGGTATCAAGTTGGCGCGTTACATCAGGGAAAAGATAAAACGCCCCCTGGGGTTTGATACAGTCAAACAGGCCACTGATTTTGCCGTATGCGTAATCTCTTTTTCTTTCCAGGTCAAGTCGCCATCTTTCCTGTTTCTCTTTTCCCAGGCCCAGTGCTGCCAGGGCGCCATACTGGGCAAAGCTGCAGACATTGCCGGTCACGTGGCTCTGCAGTTTGTTGAGTGCTCCGATGACATCCCGGGAGGCGGCAGTATAACCTATTCTGAAGCCGGTCATATTAAAGCTTTTTGAAAAACTGCGGGTGACAATCAACCGCGAGCGGATTTCTGCAACATTGAATATACTCGCGGGTTGGATTCCGTCATAAACATATGCGCTGTAAGCTTCGTCCGATAGAATAAACAGGCTGTGTTTCAAGGCAAGCCTTGCAATTTTTTTTAGATCTTGCGCCGGGTAGACTGCACCTGTCGGATTATTGGGCGAATTAATCAGAATGGCGCGGGTTTTTGAGGATACCGCCTGTTCTATTTTATCGACAGCAAGCTGATGATCGCGGGTGTCCACAAAAATCGGGCGGCCGCCGGCAAGTTTGACCTGCTGCGGGAAGCTTACCCAATATGGTCTCGGAATGATAACTTCATCCGACGGATCACAAATGGCCTGGAACATGGTGTACAGGCACTGTTTTGAGCCATTTGAAATAATGATGTTTTTTGCATCATACCCTTCAAATTGCCGGGCCAGGCGGGATTTCAACTCCTGCAACCCGGCCACAGGGCCATATTTTGTCTGACCCTGGTCCAGCGCCTGCTTGGTGGCATCAATGACCTCTGCAGGCGTGCCATAAGCTGGTTCGCCCACGGCCAGGTCAATAACATCCTTACCCGCTTTTCGCAGTTGCTGCAGCAGCAGGGTAAATTGCACGGTCCCGGACTCCTCAATCTTGTTGACGCGATTAGCTAATTCCATTTTTATCTTTAACTTAGAAATTAGTTCCTTGAGATAGAATCCATTCCTTCATTATTAATCAACATTATACGATAAATTATAGATAGATAGAATTCCTTTTTCCGACTTCCGCATTCCAACTTCCGACCTCATCTTCCCCGGCTCCTTTGTCTCAGCGCCATATCGGCAATCACCAATGCGGCCATACTTTCGACTATCGGCACGGCCCGCGGAACTACACAGGGGTCATGGCGTCCCTTCGCTTCCAAAATGGCAGGGTTACCGTCAAAATCCACCGTGTCTTGAGTCTGGCCGATGGTTGCCGGCGGTTTAAATGCCACCCGGAAGATAATCGGCTCACCGTTGGAAATTCCGCCCTGAACTCCGCCGCTGTTATTGGTGAGTGTTCCTAAACGATCTTCTCTCTTGACAAAGGGATCATTGTGCTGCGAACCGGCCAGCCGGGTGCCGGCAAAACCGGAGCCTATTTCAAAACCTTTGGTGGCTGGAATCGACATCATGGCCTGGGCCAGACTCGCTTCCATCTTGTCAAAAACGGGTTCCCCCAGCCCGGCAGGAACATTGCGGCATACGCAGGTTATGATGCCGCCCAGGGAGTCCTGAGCTTCCTTGGCATCCTTGATTGCTTTGACCATTTGCTCGGCATCAGGTTCACAAGGACAGCGGACTATGGTTTTATCGACGGCCTCACGGGTGATGCGGTTTACATCAATTTCGGAGGCCGTAATTTTGCCGACCGCTATCACCCAGGCCACGATTTCAACACCGTATCGTTCATAGAGATATTTTTCAGCAATAGCGCCCGCAGCCACACGTCCGATGGTCTCCCTGGCGCTGGATCTGCCGCCGCCGCTTGCGGCCCTTATTCCATATTTCATCTGATAGGTATAGTCAGCGTGCGAGGGGCGCGGAATCGACCGCATCGCAGCATAATCACCCGGTTTCTGATCCCGGTTGGCCACGCTCAACGCGATGGGCGTGCCCAGGGCCCGCCCACTTTCGACGCCCGAAAGTATGGTAACCCGGTCGGTTTCATCCCTGTCGGTCGTCAAACGGCTCTGGCCGGGACGACGGCGGTCAAGCTGGGGCTGGATATCCTTTTCGCTGATAGTTAAACCCGGAGGACAGCCGTCAACCACCGCACCCACACCCTTGCCGTGGGATTCTCCGAAAGTTGTTACTTTGAATACAGTACCAAATGTGCTTGACATATATTTTGTCTCCCAATCTTCTTAAGACAGTTTTTTTTATCTTATATCCGATCAAGACCCGGCAGCTCAAACTGATGTCGTTCGGGGACATAATAGTTGATAGCTCAGAGACTATCATCCAGATTGACCTCCTTTGGCTCTTGACCTGTGAGCTATGACCCGTGAGCTTTAAACTGCTTCGAATCTAATACCCGAAGTTGCCGAAAGATGGTATCACAGATCTCATCAATCCGGCGGCCGTCCGTTTCCACGTAAAAATCCATGGCCGCGTTATATATGGGATTCCGTTCAGTCAGCGTTTCCTCAATTTCGAAAAAACTGTCTTTTGCTGTCAACGATGGACGAAAGAACTCAGTATCCTGATCCTGCATCATCCTCTTTTTAATGGTTTTTGGAGCCGCCTTTAGCCAGACAAGCCTTCCGTTTGATTTCATCAGCTTCACATTCGCATCATTGATTACAATCCCGCCGCCGGTCGCCACTACGCGACGATGGAGCATGCAAACTTGTTCTACAGCCGCATGTTCCATTTTGCGAAAGGTTTCCCAGCCTTGGGTCCCCACTATTTCTTTTATGCTCTGGCCACTTTCAGACACCAGCAGTGAGTCCGTATCGATAAACGGCCAACCCAGCCTTGCGGAAAGCAGTTGGCCCACTGAGGATTTGCCCGTACAGCGGAATCCGATTAAAAAAATGTTGTAATGGGTTCCGAGTTCAAAGTTCAACGATAGAGCCCCTCAAAGACATTCCAGAAATCAGGGAACGATTTCTCAACACAATTTTCATCCTGGATAAACATCCCCGGGACGACGAGTCCCCCAACTGCAAAACTCATGGCGATCCGGTGATCGCCGTAGGTTTCAATTTCGGCTCCATGGGGTTTGCCGCCCCTCACGATCAACTCGTCGGCGCTGCAGCGAGCATCAATTCCCATCTTGACCAGTTCGTTTACAACCGCCGACAGGCGGTCACTTTCTTTGGCTTTGAGATGAGATACATTTCTGATGATGGTTGTTCCCTCGGCAAAAGCGGCAACGACCGCCAGGGTCGGGACCATATCCGGCATGTCGCCCATGTCCGCATCTGCTGCCCGCAGGTGCCTGCCGGAAACTGTGATTCCGTCGGGTTCAGAAGTAATTTCACAACCCATAGCAGCCAGCAGTTTCGCAAATTTGACATCCCCCTGGCAGGAGTCTGCCGTCACCCCTTTAACTTTGACGTCTGTGCCGCAAACAGCCGCGGCCGCCCAGAAATATCCGGCCTGGGATCCATCCGGTTCAACCGTATAGGTTCCCGCCCGGTAAACTTGTTTGCCGGCGACCTTAAACCGTTCGTAGCCTTCACGGCTGACCGCCACACCGAAAAAATCCATAACATCAACCGTCATATCCACATAGGGTCGCGATACGGGCCCTTCGGTCACCAGGATTTCCAACCCCTTTTCGGTATACGGGGCGATCAAAAGTAAGGCGGAAAGATATTGACTGCTCCTTCGGCAGTTGATGTTCACGGTTCCGCCCCTAATTTTTTCCCCGACAATTTCAACCGGCGGGCAGCCATTGTGATGCGTTGAACGAATCCGGACACCCAGCTGCACCAGTGCGTCGATGAGCTCCTGAATCGGCCGTTCAGCCATCCGTTCGGTTCCGGATAAGGAAAAAGTCCCCTGACCAAG
>Ga0210062_1000474_pt1 | contig 12344 bp, 9 predicted proteins | sample Muzzi_CordA_D2_FD_185528 | JGI IMG/M metagenome (GOLD analysis project Ga0210062, IMG submission 185528) | Wetland microbial communities from San Francisco Bay, California, USA, that impact long-term carbon sequestration - Muzzi_CordA_D2 (SPAdes) | ecosystem: Environmental > Aquatic > Marine >...
CCGCCGCTCTCCTGAACCGAGGCCGAGCCCTGTGCCATTCGACCGCCGAGCGCAGGCCGGTCCCCGGCCGGGAGGCCCCGAGACGTTCCCGACCCTGCCCCGGCGAAGCGGAGACGAGGAACGGAGAACGGAGAAGACGCGGCCTACCTCTGCGCCATCAAGGACTCAGCCAGGGTCTGGTGCGCTGAAGCGCACCCTACGCTCGGTCTCGGTACGTTCGCGTCATGACCCCGAGACGCTTCCGACCATGCTCCGCTGAAACGAGGAGACCTGGTCTATCGCTGCCAGATCAGGAGCTCAGCCGTGAGCACGAGGGCCGGCGTGAGAACGAGGGCTGGGCGGTGGCGCCCCTCTCTCCCCCTCGGGGTGAGAGAGGGGACGGGGGTGAGAGGGGGGATGAGAGACGTCGGCACCGCGGCCTCTGGTCGGACCTCGCGGGTCGCTGGCGGCTTCGGTCGTGCCATCGGGGAGAAAGCGGGCGGCGTTGACCTTGGCCGTGGCCTCGGTGATCTCGACCTTGTGCCCGCGCCCTTCGATCGCCCAGAGGGTCTCCGGTGCCAGAGTGTCCGGCTCTGCCTGGAGTCGGTCGGGGAGCCATTGGTGGTGGATGCGCGGACGGTCGAGGGCCTGCTGGAGCCCGTCGCCATCGACGATCACGTTGAGCAGTACCTGAGCCGTGTTGGTCGGGATCTTCGAGCCGCCCCGCGCACCCGCCACCACGATCTCGTTACCGGCCTCTCCCGCGCGCCAGGCAATGGCCGGGCTCATGGAGGAGAGCATCCGTTTACCGGGGCGGACGGCGTTGGCCTCTCCCTGGACCAGGCCGTAGAGGTTCGCCCGCCCCGGAGCGGTGGCGAAGTCGTCCATCTGGTTGTTGAGGAAGCCGAGGCCCGGGACCCAGACCTTGGAGCCGAACAGGCCGTTCAAGGTGGTGGTCAACGCGACCGCGCCACCCGCGCCGTCGACCACCGAGAGGTGGGTGGTGTCGGCCGACTCGGCCGGGCGTGCCGCGAGCGCCGGCGGCGGCCCCGGGAAGGCGGGGGTCTCTCGCGAGTCGAGGGCGCGCGCCGTGCGGAGCGAGCGCTCGATCGAGGCGGTCCGGCGAGCGAGCCAGTCCTCGGACAGGAGCTCGGCCGTCGCCACCTCGGTCACCGCCGGGTCGCCCATGCGGTAGCGGTCGGCGAAAGCGCCCCGGAAGGCCTCGGCCAGCAGGTGGGTCCGGTCGGCGCCGAAGCGCGGCCGGTCGGCCCAGCCGAGGCGCTCGAGCACCTGGAAGGTCTCGCCCAGGATCGGGCCGCCGGAGGACGGTAGGTCCATGGAGAGGAGTTGCCAGCCGAAGGCCTCGAAGCGGACCGGATCGCGCCAGACCGGGCGATAGGAGGCGAGGTCGTCCGTCGTCAGGATGCCGCCGTGGCGGCGGGAGATCTCCTCGATCCGCTGGGCGACCGCGCCTTCGGTGATCGCCGCCGGGCCCCGCTCGGCGTAGGAGCGGAGCGTGGCGGCGAGCTCCGGCAGGCGGATGACGGAGCCGACGGCCGGGGGCTCGCCGCCGGGCAGCCAGGTTCGGGCGCTCTCCGGGAAGCGGGCGAGCAAGTCCCGCGTCTGGACGAGGTTGTCGTGGAGGTTCTTGTCGACCACGAAGCCTTCCCGGGCCAGCCGCTCGGCCGGAGCGACCACCCGTGGCCAGGGCAGGGAGCCGAACCGGCGATGGAGCTCGTAGAGCCCCGTGGGCGAGCCGGGCGCCCCCGCCGCCAGCGGGCCGACCAGGGAGGCGCCGGGAACCGGCTCCCCCTGCTCGTCGAGATACATGGTCGCGGTTGCAGCCGCCGGCGCCTCTTCGCGGAAGTCGAGGCTCGCCACCGTCTCCGCACCGTCCTCGCCGTCTTTGCCAGGGAGGCGGACCACGGCGAAGCCGCCGCCGGCCAGGTTCCCCGCCTCCGGGAAAGTGACCGCGAGGGCGAGCGCCGTGGCCACCGCGGCGTCGACCGCGTTGCCCCCGGCGCGGAGGATCTCGATGCCCGCGGCGGTCGCCGGCACGTTGTCCGAGGCGACCGCGCCGCCCGTTCCCCGGGGGGCGGCGGGAGAGGCGGCGAAGCCGGGTGTCGCAGCGAGGGTGGCGAGAAGGGCCAGGCTGACGAGCGTGAGCGAGGCCTGGAGCCGTCGAAGAATCTTCATGGTCGTCTTGCCTCGGGCAGGGGGGGATGGTTCGGGTGTGGGCACGCGGCGATGCGATGGCGGCGGGGGCTCAGGCTCCGCCCCGCAGGCTCTCCTCGAGCAACTGCGCGGCCATGGTCATGAAGTCCCGCTCTGTGACGATGCCGACCAGCCCGCCGTCGTCGTCGACCACCGGCAGGCAGCCGATCCTCTCGTGCTTCATCCGTTCGATGGCGTCGAGCACCGGCGTGTCCGGGGTGACGGTGGTGACGGCCCGGTGCATGATGTCCGACACCGGGATCGGCTTGGCCGGGTCGAGGCGCCCCTGGGCCACCAGCCGGAGCAGCGTCCGGTGGGTCACCAGGCCGACCAGCCGGTGGTCGTCGTCCTCCACGGGGACGTGGCGGATGTGTTCCCAGTCCATGAGCGCCGCGACCAGGTCGACCAGCTCGTCCTCGTGGACGGTGAACAGCTCCGTGACCATGAGCTGGCGCACCTCGGAGAAGTGGCGCCGCCAGCCCCCGGACTCGACCAGGTTGGCGATCGTCCAGTCGGCCACCGGGCGGTTGTCCGCCTGACGATGGATGGTCGCCAGCGTCAGGGCGGCCATGCGCTCCGCCCGCGTGCCCTCTTCGCCCATTCCGGTCACCGAGTCGATCATCCACTGGGAGCCGGTCTGGAGCCCCTCGACCCGCGTTTCGATCACTCCCAGGTAGCGGTTGACGTCCGCCGGCGCGATGCCGAGCTCCTCGAGGCCCGAGCGGGCGAGCGGCAGGAGCTCGGTCAGGATCAGCTCCTGGGCCGGAACGTTGGGTCGGTCGGGCCAGGTGAACTGGGCCTGGAGACCGAGGCGGGCCGCGGCGAGGAAGTTCTCTTCGGCGGCCTCGAAGCTCATCACGTCGGAGATAGTGCCGTACTGCCCGGCGACGCCGTTGAGCAGCCCGAACCAGAACGCGGCGTTGGCGATTTCGTCGACCGGGGTCGGTCCGGACGGGAGCACGCGGTTTTCGATCCGCAGGTGGGGCTTGCCGCCCGAGATGCCGTAGCAGGGCCGGTTCCAGCGGTAGACGGTGCCGTTGTAGAGGCGGAGCGCGTCGAGCTTCGGCGCGCGGCCGGCGGCGAGCTCGGCCGCCGAGTCCTCTTCGATCTCGGCCGCCAGCAGCACCCTGAGCCGCGCCAGGTCCTCGCGGAAGATCTCGAGCACCGAGCGGTCGATCCAGCCGCGCCCGAAGGTCACGCGGGCGGACTGCTCGCGCACGTGGGTGGTCGGCTGGCGGGTGTCGATCGATTGCTGGAAGAGCGCGATCCGCGTCTCGCGCCAGAGGCGCTTGCCGAACAGGAACGGTGAGTTGGTCGCCGCCGAGAGCACCGGCGCGGCGACCGCCTGGGCCACGTTGTAGAGGTGCGCGAACTCGGACGGTGCCACCTGGAAGTGGACCTGGAAGCTCGTGTTGCACGCTTCGAACATCAGGCTCTCGGCGCGCATGATGAGCTCGTCGAACCCCTTGACCCGGATGTCGAACGGTCCGCCCCGGAGGCGCAGGATCGCGTCGTTCAAGGTGCGGTAGCGGGGGTTGGGCGTGATGTTGTCGAGCACCAGGTCGCTCGCCTCGGCCGTGGGCAGGACACCGCTCAGAAGGATCTGCGCGTCGCAGGCGACCGCCCCCTTGCGCGCCCTGTCCAGGAGCTCGACGAGCTGGGTTTCGAAGCGCGACAGGCAGTCGGTCTCGAGGGTCAGCGGGTCGAGGTTGCACTCCAAGTTGAACAGGCCGAGCTCGTGGGTGAAGTGGGGGTCGTCGATCGCCGCCATGACCCGGTCGGCGACCGGTGCCGGCCGCCCCTTGCGGTCGACCAGGAACATCTCCTGCTCGGCGCCGATGCGGCGCACCCCGGTCTCGAACGCGCCGCTGTCGAGCATGCGCTCGAGCGTCTGGAGATCGGTGAGGACTTTCTGGGTGAAGATGCGGCGCCCTGCGGCGTCCTCGCCCTCGGGCGCACCCTGCGGATGGACCTGTTCAGCCATGATGTCGCCCGAAGCTTACAGGAGGTGGCCCACCGGCGAGAAAAGCAAAAGGGCGGGCCCGATGCGATCGGACCCGCCCCTTCGGAGCACGTTGCTGATCGAGTGACGCGATCAGGCAGCCAGGGCGCTCTTCATCTCCGAGACCATCTCCTGCAGCATCTTCTTGGCGTCGGAGAAGAGCATCATGGTGTTCTCGTACTCGAACAGCTCGTTCTTGATGTTGGCGAAGCCCGGCGACAGGCTCCGCTTGATCATCATCACAGTGGAGGCTTCCCAGACCTTGAGCACCGGCATGCCGGCGATCGGGCTCGTCGGGTCCTTCTCCGCGGCCGGGTTGACCACGTCGTTGGCGCCGACCACGATCACCACGTCGGTGTTCTTGAACTCGGGGTTGATCTGGTCCATCTCCTTGAGCTGCTCGTAGGGCACGTCGGCCTCGGCCAGGAGCACGTTCATGTGTCCGGGCATGCGGCCCGCCACCGGATGGATGGCGTACTCGACCTTCGTACCGTGCTTCTCGAGCAGGCTGGCGAGCTCCTTGACCGTGTGCTGTGCCTGGGCCACGGCAAGGCCGTAGCCGGGGACGAAGATCACGCGCTCGGCGTTCTCGAGCACCAGGGCGGCATCCTCGGCCGTGTAGGAGCGGACGGTGCCGTAGTCCGAGGCCGCGCTTCCGCCCGAGGTCGTCTCGACCGCGCCGAAGCCGCCGAACAGCACGTTGGCCAGCGACCGGTTCATCGCCACGCACATGATGTTGGTGAGGATGAGGCCGGAGGCGCCGACCAGGGCGCCGCTGATGATCAGCACGTTGTTGTTGACCACGAAACCGGTCATGGCCGCGGCCAGGCCGGAGTAGGAGTTGAGCAGCGAGATCACCACCGGCATGTCGGCGCCGCCGATCGGGATCACCAACATCACGCCGAGGATCAGGGAGAGCCCCAGGACCACGACGGCGAAGAGACCGATGGAGTCGGGCACCGTGGTGAAGAACGCGAAGAAGGTGCCGAGCCCCAGGGCGCCGAGGATCAACAGCACGTTGATCACGTGGCGGCCGGGGAGCAGCACCGGATCGCCCTTGACCACCTTGCCGGCGAGCTTGGCGTAAGCGATCAGCGAGCCGCTGAAGGTGACGCCGCCGATCAGGATCGACAGCACCACGGTCAGCGCGGACGAGCTGCTGTCGAGCGCGTGGGCCAGCGTTGTCGAGGTGCCGGGCTCGATGCTCTCGGTCCAGACCACCGACATGGCGACCAGGGCCGAGGCGATACCGCCGCAGCCGTTGAACAGGGCGACCATCTCGGGCATCGAGGTCATCTTGACCTTGACCGCCGCGATGGCGCCGACGCCACCGCCGACGACGATGCCGGCGATGATCCAGCGGTAGTCGATCACGCCCATCAGGACGAGGGTCGCGACGATGGCGAGCAGCATCGCCACGCCGGCGATGCGGTTGCCGCGGCGGGCGGTCCGGACCCGGGTGAGGCCCTTGATACCGAAGATGAAGAGGACCGCCGACAGCAGATAGAGGATCGGTACGAGTTGCGCGCTCATGGCAGCCACCTCACGACTTCTTCTTCTTTTGCCCGAACATCTCGAGCATCCGGTCCGTCACCATGAAGCCGCCGACGACGTTGACGGTGGCAAAGGCGATGGCCAGGAAGCCCAGGATGTTCGAGACGGTGACCGCCGACGTCTGGGCGGCGATGAGCGCGCCCACGATGGTGATGCCGGAGACCGCGTTGGCACCCGACATCAAGGGGGTGTGGAGCGTCGGGGGGACCTTGGTGATGATCTCGAAGCCGACGAACATCGCCAGCACGAAGACATAGATGCCGAACAGGAGCTCTTCGGTCATGCGCTCACCTCCTGGAGGGACTTGGCCGTGGCTTCGTGGACGACCTCGCCGTCGTGGGTCAGGAGGCTGCCGGCGATGATCTCGTCCTCCATGTCGAGCTTGAAGCCCTCTTCGCCCTCGAACAGCTCGATCAGGGAGTGCAGGTTGCGGGCGTAGAGCGTGCTCGCGTCCTCCGGCATCGAGGCCGGGATGTTCGAGGGGGCGACGATCGTCACGCCGCCGTGCCGGACGATTTCGTCGGCCTTCGACAGCTCGCAGTTGCCGCCCTGTTCGACGGCCAGGTCGACGATCACCGCGCCGTTGCGCATCTGGTCGACCATCTCCTTGGTCACCAGCCGCGGCGCCGGCTTGCCGGGCACCAGGGCGGTCGTGATGACGACGTTGGCCTGGGACACGTGGCGGGTGACGATCTCGCGCTGCTTGCGCAGGAAGTCCTCGCCCATCTCCTTGGCGTAGCCGCCCTCACCGGCGCCGCTCTCCTGCATCGGCAGCTCGATGAACTTGCCGCCCAGGGACTCGATCTGCTCCTTGACCTCCGGACGGATGTCGGAGACCTCGACCGTGGCGCCGAGGCGCTTGGCGGTGGCGATCGCCTGGAGGCCGGCGACGCCGGCGCCCATGATCACGACCCTGGCCGGCGGGATCGTGCCCGCTGCGGTCATCAGCAAGGGGAAGTAGCGGCCCAGGTGGTTGGCCGCCAGGATGACGGACTTGTAGCCGCCGATCGAAGCCTGAGAGGAGAGGGCGTCCATGGACTGGGCGCGGCTGATCCGGGGGACGAGCTCCATGGCGAGGCTGGAGACCTTCTTGTCCGCCAAGGCTCGGATCGTCTCGTGGTTGCGGTAGGGGGCGAGCAGGCCGACGAGAATGGCTCCGGCCTTCATGGAGGCCACCCGCTCGGGCGACGGGGCGCGCACGACCAGGACGAGATCTGCCGTGCCCCATGCGCGATCGGCGTCTGCGCCGGAGGCAATGGTGGCACCCGCGTTCTCGAACACCTTGTCGGTGAACCAGGAAGCGGCGCCGGCCCCGGACTCGATTGTGACCTCGAGCCCCTCCTTGACCATCTTGCCGACGGTCTCCGGAGTGGCCGAGACTCGGGTCTCTCCCGCGTGCGTCTCCCTAGGAATGAAGACTGCGGTCATGGGTTCCTCTGTATGTCGTTATCGATATGGAATCGGTGGGATGAACGCCTCCGATCGCTTCGGAGACGGCGGTGGACCGCCCGTGTTCGTCGTTGATCCTATCGGCGTGGAATCACTCGTGCAAGGAGCGAACCGGCCATTGGGAAAAAGCCGGTTGACGGGGTCGGTGGGCGCCCACCCACGGGGGTGGGAGGGTGGGGCGGCGGGCGGGGAGGTCCGTATAATCTCCGTCCGAAGAATCCGCACCACCCCCGTCGACGACCCGGAGGATCGACTATGGAACGCCCCGTCGCCCGCGTGCTCGACCTGGTTCGGGAGAGCAGCCAGAAGATTCTGAACATGAGTATCGAGGAGGCCCGCGCGCGGGTGCTCGCGGCCGATCCGGAGGGCGTGCTCGGCATCCACGGGTCGTTCGCCCTGGCCGCCCGGGAGGGCGAGCGGGTACGGCTGGCGCGGAGCCTGGACCGGCCGCTGCGCTACTTCCTGGCCAAGGAGGTGGAGGGCCCGATGCTGGTGGTCGCCGAGCGCATGGCGACCATCCGCGAGGCCCTGGAGCGGGAGGGCTACGGCGCCCAGTTCCATCCGAGCTACACGCGCATGGTGCCGGCCCACCACGTGGTGACACTGCGGCTGGTCGGCTGCCCGGACCCCAACCCCATGTACCGGCGCTTCTTCGACCCGCCCCGGGCGGTCCTCGAGCCCGATCTGGACGCGATCGGCAAGGCCTACGTGGGCGCCCTGTGCGACGAGCTGGCGGCCTGGGTGCGCTCGGTGCCGGAGAAGGAGCCGATCGGCGTCGGCTTTTCGGGCGGTGCCGACAGCGGCGCGGTCCTGCTCTGCCTGGAGACCGTGCTCAGGAAGCTCGGCCAGAGCCCGGCGCGGCTCAAGGCGTTTACCCTGGCGGTGGCCGGCGGCGGTGACGACGCGCGCCAGGCGCGGGAGTTCCTCCGCGAGACCGGTCTCGAGATGCTGGGCGAGGAGATCGGCGCGCGGCCCGAGGATCTCGACCCGTACGGGGCGGTCGAGGTGATCGAGGACTACAAGCCGCTCGACGTCGAGTGCGCCGCCGCCAACCTGGCGCTCGCCCGCGGTATCCGGGCGCGCTATCCCGACTGGCGGCTGATGGTCGACGGCGACGGCGGTGACGAGAACCTCAAGGACTACCCGATCGAGGAGAACAACGAGCTCACCATCAAGAGCGTGGTGGGCAACTCGATGCTCTACCAGGAGGGTTGGGGGGTCGACGCCATCAAGCACTCGCTGACCTACTCGGGCGGCTTCAGCCGCGGCTGCGTCCGCACCTGGGCGCCGATGGCGCTCCACGGCTTCGAGCCGTTCAGCCCGTTCACGCGGCCGTCGGTGGTGCGGGTGGCCGAGGCGATCCCCTTCGATCGGCTGACCGAGGGCTCCCACGAGCGGCTCTACGGCCTCAAGGGCGAGATCCTGCGGCGGGGGGTCGAGGCCCACACCGGGCGCCGGATGCCGATCTTCCCGAAGCGCCGGTTCCAGGACGGCGCCGCCCCCGCGGCGACGCTGACGGGCCGGTTCGGGCACTCGGAGGAGGCGTACAGGAGCCACTGGCTGAGCCGCGCGGCCGTGCCGGCCCCGGTCGGCTCGTGAGCCGGGGTTCCTCGCCGCAAGAGGGCGCCCCGGCGCTCGACGCTCGTCGGATCGTTTCGCTTCGGGGCGAGAAACGCCCCCTCGATCCCTGGCGGCCGATCCGCCTGCTCGCCGAGCCCGAGCGCCTGCCCGGTGCGGGGCCGGCGGTGGTCGCGCCGGCGCTCGCCGTCTTCCTCGCCGGTGCGGAGTGCCCCTTTCGCTGCGTCTTCTGCGATCTCTGGCGCGAGACCCTCGACGGCCCGACGCCGGAGGGGGCGATCGCCCGGCAGGTGGAGCTGGCGCTCCGCGCCCTGGCGGGGAAGGCCGCGGACGATCCCGCGCTCCACGGTGTCGAGATCCCCGGGCCCATGCCGGCCGGCGCTCTGGCCGACATGGTGGTCAAGCTGTACAACGCGAGCAACTTCTTCGAGCCCCGGGCGGTGCCGGAGCGGGACCTGGACGCGGTGGGCCGCCTGCTGGCCGGGGCACGGCGCGTGGTGGTCGAGTGCCACCCGCGGCTCCTCCTCGGTTCCGGCACCGGCGCCGGGCGGGGGCTGGAGCTCTGCCGCGACTTCGGCGCCCGGCTCGACGGCACCCTCGAGGTCGCCATGGGCCTCGAAACCGTCCATCCGGGGGCGTTTCCACGGCTCAACAAGGGCATGGAGCTGGGCGACTTCGCGCGGGCGGCCGAGGGGCTGCTCGAGGCGGGGGCGGAGGTCCGGGCCTTCGTTCTGGTGGGAGCGCCCCACGTGCCGGCCGCCGAGGCGGTCGAGTGGGCGGTGCGGTCGGTCGAGCATGCGTTCGCCTGCGGCGCCCGGAACGTGGCGCTCATCCCGGTCCGTGGTGGCAACGGCACGCTCGAGGTGCTGGCCCGCGAGGGTCACTTTACGCCGCCCCTGCTGGATCAGCTCGAGGCGGCTCTGGCGGCGGCCCTGGAGCTGCCCGCGGCGCGGGCGGGCGCGGTGGTCACCGCCGACCTCTGGGACCTGGAGCGCTTCGCCTCCTGCCGGCGGTGCCTGCCGGAGCGTTCGGCGCGGCTGGCCCGGGCCAACCTCTCGGGACGGCTCGACCCTCCGGGCCGCTGCCCGGCGTGCGGCGCCGGGGCCGGGGTGCCCGCGGAGCGATAAGCTCCGGGCGTGCCCAGCCTCCGCCCCGCCCGGTTCGTCGTCCTTCTGCTGATGGTGAGCCTGGTCTTCCTCACCGCCTGCGGCGGAGGGGGGACTCTGGTCTTCGGCGCCGCCTCGCTGGCGGATGTGCTCGAGGCGGCCGGAGCGGCCTGGACACAGGAGCATCCCACCGGCGCCGGCCCGACCGGCCGAGGCGTGGCGTTCAACTTCGCCGGCTCGAACGACCTCGCCCGCCAGATCGCCGCCGGCGCCCCGGCGGAGCTCTTCATCTCCGCCAACCGGTCTCAGCTCGAGGCGGCGCAGAGGGCGGTGATGGGTGAGGCGGTGGCGCTGCTGTCGAACGCCCTGGTGGTGATCGCACCCGCCGGCAGCGGGGCGGAGGGTGTCCGCGTCGATTCCGCGCGCGATCTCCTCGCCTTCGACCGGCTGGCGCTGCCCGACCCCGAGGCCGTGCCGGCCGGGGTCTACGCCCGGCGCTGGCTCGAGGCGGAAGGGATCTGGCAAGAGCTCCGAGACCGCGTGGTGCCGGCGCTCGACGTGCGGGCGAACCTGGCGGCGGTCGCGTCCGGAGGGGTGCCGGTGGGCATCGTCTACGCCACCGACGCCGCGGTCAGTGATCGGGTGGAGGTGCTGCTCCGGGTGCCGGGGCCGCCCGCGGGCAAGGGGCCGGAGATCGTCTACTGGGCCGCGCCCGTCGAGCCGGTCTCCGCGGAGGCCGAGCGGTTCCTGGCGTACCTCGCCTCGGGCGACGCGGGCGAGATCTTCCGTCGCTTCGGCTTCGAGCACCTGCCGAGCCTGCCGAGGCCACCGGGCGGGGACGGGACCGGGACCGGGGAGGAGCATTGAGCGGCCTGATCAGCCTGGTGGTCTTCACCCTGGGGATCGCCTGCGCCGCCACCCTCCTCATCCTGCCGCCGGGGATCTTCGTGGGCTGGGCCCTGTCGCGCCCCTCCTGGCCGGGGCGCTCGGTGGTCGAGGCGATCGTCTCGCTGCCCCTGGTCCTGCCGCCGACGGCGGTCGGCCTCGGTCTGTTGCTCTTGCTGGGGCCCCGAGGCCCGCTGGGAGCGCCGCTCCACGACCTTTTCGGCATCGAGATCGCGTTCACCTGGAAGGCGGCGGTGGTGGCCACCGGGGTGGTCGCCTTTCCGCTTCTGGTGCGGAGCATCCGGTCCGCCCTCGAAGAGGTCGACCCGCGGCTCCTGGGGGTGGCGCGCACCCTCGGCCGGGGGCCGGTGGCGACGTTCTTCGCCGTCCACCTGCCGCTCGCCTGGCGCGGGGTGCTGGCCGGTGCGGTGCTCGCCTTCGCCCGGGCGCTGGGTGAGTTCGGGGCGACCGTCCTGGTGGCCGGCAACATCCCGGGCCGCACCCAGACCCTGGCGCTGGCGATCTTCCAGCGGGTGCAGGTGGGCCGGGAGCGGGACGCGTTGCTCCTGGCCGGGGTATCGGCCCTTCTCGCGTTCGTCCTGCTGCTGGCCGTCGAGTGGCTGACGCGGCGCCGGGAGCGGAGGCTGGAACGGTGATCCGGGTCGACCTCTCTCTGCCGCTCGACCGCTTCGAGCTGCGGGTCGATCTGACCCTCGAGAGCGCGGCGGCGGCGATCCTCGGCCCGTCGGGCGCGGGCAAGACGGCGCTCATCGAGTCGATCGCGGGCCTGCGCCCGGCGCGGGGGAGGGTGGAGGTGGGGGGCGTGGTGCTCCAGGATGCGAAGGCCGGGTGGGGAGGGGGTTTTCGCCTCGCCCCCGAGCGGAGGCGGCTCGGGTACGTGCCCCAGGAGGGGGCGCTCTTTCCCCATCTGTCGGTGCGCTCGAACCTTCTCTTCGGGTGCACCCGGGCCGAGCGGGGGCGCGGTCGGGAGCCGGACGACCTCGCGGCGGTGGTGGCCGCTCTCGATCTCGAACCGCTGCTCGATCGCTCGCCTCGCTTCCTTTCGGGCGGGGAGCAGCGGCGGGTGGCGTTGGGGCGGGCACTTCTCGCCCGGCCGCGGTTGCTGCTGTTGGACGAGCCGACCGCCGGGCTCGATCCGGTGCGCGCGCGCAAGGCGTTGGCCAGGGTGCGGCAGGTGCGGCGGGACCTGGATGTGCCGCTCCTGGTGGTGACCCATCGGCCGGAGGAGGCGGCGGCGCTGGCGGACGAGGTGGTGGTGCTGGAGGAGGGCGCGGTGCGCGACGTGGGGCCGGTGCGGGAGGTGTTGGCGCGCGTCGCCCGGGGGGCGGGCGCGGAAGCGGAGACGCTGGTCGAGGCGCGGGTGGAGGAGCATCGTCCGGGCGATGGGGTGACGCGGGTGCGGTTGCTCGGGGGTGATGACGGGGCGGAGGCGGTGAGCGTGCCGTGTACGGCGGATCTGGCGGTGGGGGAGGTGGTGGTGTTGGCGGTGGGGGCCGATGAGGTGTTGGTGGCGGTGGAGCGGCCGGTGGGGTTGTCGGCGCGCAATGCTGTGGAGG
>Ga0210062_1000475_pt1 | contig 12328 bp, 10 predicted proteins | sample Muzzi_CordA_D2_FD_185528 | JGI IMG/M metagenome (GOLD analysis project Ga0210062, IMG submission 185528) | Wetland microbial communities from San Francisco Bay, California, USA, that impact long-term carbon sequestration - Muzzi_CordA_D2 (SPAdes) | ecosystem: Environmental > Aquatic > Marine >...
GAGCAGGACCAGGGGCGCGCTGCCGGTGCTGTGCGTCAAGGAAAGATCCCCCACCCGCCCCTTTCAGGGGAAGTTTGGGGCGAAATCAAGCCGGCCGCTCTGCCGGCGCCAGCTCCGGCGCCGCCATGGCGGCACGTGGCTGCTCGCGGGTCAGCGCCAGCAGCATGCCCATGGCATAGGCGAGCGAGATCATCGAGGAGCCGCCATAGGAAATGAACGGCAGTGTCATGCCCTTGGCCGGCATCAGCCGCAGGTTGACCGCCAGATTGATCGTCGACTGCAGGCCGAACAGGATGGCGAGGCCGGCGGCGGCAAAGCGGGCAAACACGTCCTCGCTGCGCAGCGCCCGGATCAGCGCGCGAATGACGATGAAGGCATAGAGCGCCACCAGCACCAGGCAGAGCACGACGCCGAACTCCTCCGCACCCACGGCGAAGACGAAGTCGGTATGGCTCTCCGGCAGGATGCGCTTGACCGTGCCTTCGCCCGGGCCGCGGCCGAACCAGCCGCCGCGCATGAAGCTCTCGGTGGCGATGTCGATGTTGTAGGTGTCGCCGGATGACGGATCGAGGAAGCGCTGGATGCGGCGCGCCACGTGCGGCACCGTGAAATAGGCGGTGGTGAGGCCGACGGCGGCCACGCCGGCGATGCCGAACACCCAGAACAGCCGCATGCCGGCCATGAAGAACAGCGCGCTCCACACCAGTGCCACCAGCATGGTCTGGCCGAAATCCGGCTGCACCACCAGCAGCGCGAGCACGAGGAGCAGCAGCGCGAGCGCCATCGCATTGGCCGGCATGTCCGGACGCTTGGCCGATTCACCGAACAGCCAGGCGATCAGGATGACGAAGGCGGGCTTGAGGAACTCGGAGGGCTGGATGTTCACGCCGAAAATGACCAGCCAGCGCTGCGCGCCCTTGATCTCCGGTCCGAATACCGGCGTCGCCGCCACCATGATCAGGCTGACGGCAAAGACCATGACCGCCAACCGGCGGATCTGGCGGGGGGTGAGGAAGGAGACCCCCAGCATGACCGCCACCGAGATGAGGAGATAGAAAATGTGACGGTTCACGAAGAAGAAGGGATCAAGGCCGAGCCGGCCGGCGACCGGCGGGCTGGCGGCAAGCGAGAGCACCACGCCCGCCAGCATCAGCGCGCCGATGGCGGCGAGCGTGAGCTTGTCGACCGTCCACCACCATTCGCCGAAGGGCGTGCGTTGCGCGCGCGAGACCATGAAAAGCGTCCCCGTGCCGCGCCCGGCGCGGCCACTGAGTCCTGACGCGTCACGGTTTACGAAGCATTAACGGTCGGCCGAATTGCCCGCTCAGCTTGCGCTCTTTATCCCGGGGATCGCCAGCACAAGGTCGGTGAACGCCTGACCGCGCTCCTCGAAGTTCCGGTACTGGTCGAAACTGGCGCAGGCGGGCGACAGCAGCACCACCGGCTCCCTGGCCTCGGACGCTTCGGCATCGCGCGCGGCGGCATCGATGGCTGCCGACAATACGTCCGTGATCTCGCAGGGCACTTTCCCCTCGAGCGTGGCAGCGAAGTCCCTGGCCGCCTCACCGATGAGATAGGCCCTGGCGATGCGCGGAAAGAACGCGGTGAGGCCTGTAATCCCGCCGGTCTTGGGCAGGCCGCCGGCGATCCAGTAGATGTCGTGGAAGCTGGCCAGTGCGCGCGCCGCCGAGTCGGCATTGGTTGCCTTGGAGTCGTTGACGAACAGCACGCGGCCCTTGCGCCCGACCGGCTGCATGCGGTGGGCGAGGCCGGGAAAGCTCGCGAGCCCCTTCTGAATCGCCGGCAACTCGAGCCCGAGCGCAACACAGGCGGCGACCGCGCAGGCGGCGTTCTGCGCGTTGTGCGCGCCGCGCAAGGACGCGACGCCGGCAAGCTGCGCCACCGCATGCGCCTTGCCGCCGTTCGCGTGCAGGATGCGGCCGCCCTCGGCGTAGTAACCGTCGCGCAGCGGCGCCATCACCGACACACGTACGACGCTCCTGTCGGCACGCGCGATACGCGCGGCGGCCGCGCGGGTGTAACGGTCGTCGACGCCGATGACCGCGGTGCCGCCCGGCTCAACGCTGGCCGGCAGCAGCGTCTTGATGGCGGCGTAGTTCTCCATGCTGCCGTGGCGGTCGAGATGGTCCTCCGAAATATTGAGCAGGATGCCGACCGTGGGCCTGAGCGAGGGCGCCAGATCGATCTGGTAGGAGGAGACCTCGAGCACGTAGACCCGGTCCGGCGCGAACGCCTCCAGACCAAGCACCGGCACGCCGATATTGCCGCCCATCTGCACGTCACCGCCGGCGCTCGCGATCAAGTGCGCGATCAGCGCGGTGGTGGTCGACTTGCCGTTGGTGCCGGTGATGGCGACGAGCGGACAGGCGGCGCCGGATTTGGCGCGCTCGCGGCAGAACAGCTCGATGTCACCGATGACCTCGACATTCGCCTTGCGGGCGAGCTGCACGGTCCAGTGCGGAGTCGGATGGGTGAGCGGCACGCCGGGCGCCAGGACAAGCGCGGCAAGCCCGGACCAGTCCAGGTCGTTCGGGTTCTGCGCCGTGAGTCCGGCGGCCTGCGCATCGGCCAGACTCTTGTCGTTATCGTCGAAGACGACGACCTCGGCCCCGCCTTTGATCAGCGCACCCGCCGCGAGCAGGCCGGACTTGCCGAGGCCGAAGACCGCGACCCGCTTGCCGGCGAAGGTGGTAACCGGAATCAAGGCTCATCTCAGCTTGAGCGACGCCAGGCCCGCAAGCGCCAGCACCACGGCGACGATCCAGAAGCGGATGACGATCTGCGGTTCGGTCCAGCCGAGCTGTTCGTAGTGGTGATGAATCGGCGCCATCTTGAACACGCGTTTGCCGGTAAGCTTGAACGAGACCACCTGCACGATCACCGAGACGGCTTCCAGCACGAACAGGCCGCCGACGATTGCAAGCACGATCTCGTGCTTGATGGCGACGGCGACCGCGCCCAGCATGCCGCCGAGCGACAGCGAGCCGGTGTCGCCCATGAAGACCGAGGCTGGCGGCGCGTTGAACCAGAGAAAGCCGAGGCCGGCGCCGATTACCGCGCCGCACAAAATGGCGAGTTCGCCACTGCCGGCGACATAGTGGATCTGCAGATACTCGGCGAACACTGCATTGCCGGCGAGATAGGAGATAAGACCGAAGCTCGCCGCCGCAATCATCACCGGCACGATGGCAAGGCCGTCCAGTCCGTCGGTAAGATTGACCGCGTTACCGGCGCCGACGATGACGAAAGCGCCGAGCAGCACGAAGCCCCAGCCAAGATTGACCACCAGGTCCTTGAAGAACGGAAACACCAGCGAGGTGGCGATCGGCCCGCTGCCGAGATGGGCGAGCGCCGTGCAGGCGACAATGGCAATCACCGCCTCCACCAGCAGCCGGGTACGGCCGCCGAAGCCGGCTGCGGTCTCCTTGGTGATCTTCAGATAGTCGTCATAGAAGCCGATCAGGCCGAAGCTGAGCGTGACACCGAGCACGATCCACACATAGGGGCTGCCCGGATTGGCCCACAGCAAGGTGGAGACCAGGAGGCCGGACAGGATCATCAGCCCGCCCATGGTGGGCGTGCCCTTCTTGGTGAGCAGGTGCGATTGCGGGCCGTCGATGCGGATTGGCTGACCCTTGCCCTGTTTGAGACGCAACAGGTCGATGATCGGGCCACCAAACAGGAAGACAAAGACCAGCGCGGTGACGATGGCGCCGCCGGTGCGAAAGGTGATGTAGCGAAAGACGTTGAGGAACGAAACCGTGTCGGAAAATTCGGTCAGCCAGTAGAACATCGGGTCAAACCTTGCGGCGGTTAAGCCAGTGAGCCTTGTGCCGGCGCCTGGTCGGGCGCGCCCGGACGGGGAAACTGCCGTTCGAGCGCCGTTACGATCGGTTGCATTTTCGAGCCCAGCGAACCCTTCACCATGACCGTGTCGCCATCGGCAATGGCATCGAGCACGGCCGACTCCAGCGCCGCCGCGGTCTCGGCATAGCCGCCCCGGACGCCGGAGGGAAGTACTTCCCACAGCGCCCGCATCAGCGGCCCGGCGCAAAAGACCAGATCGACCCGGGCGGCGGCCAGCGGCGCGGCCAGCGCCCGGTGCAGCTCCGGGCCCTGCGGTCCCAGCTCCAGCATGTCGCCCAGCACGGCGATGCGACGGCCGCGCCTGCCAGGCGGCGCCTGCCCGAGCAGGGCGATGGCGGCAGCCATGGAAGCGGGATTGGCGTTGTAGCTTTCGTCGATCAGCAGCGCGCTGCCGCGCGGCAATTTGAGGCTCTTGCGAACGCCGCGGCCGACCGCGGGTTTGAGATTGTCGAGGGCCAGAGCGGCGAGCGCGAGGTCGGCCCCGGTGAGCGCAACGGCCGCCAGCACCGCCAGCGAATTGAGCACCAGATGCTTGCCCGGCGCGCCCAGCTTGTAGGTGAGCGGCTGGCCAAGGATCGAGGCCTCCACCGTCGAGCTTTCGCCCTGCAGCGCGTAACGCAGCAGCCGCGCCTCCGCGCCCTCATGCTCGCCGAACGAGACGATACGCGCCACGCCGGCGGCCTCGGCGGCGGCCGTGAGCCTGGCGTATTGTGCATTGTCACGGTTGAGCACGGCGGCACCACCGGGCTCGACACCGGCAAAGATCTCCGCCTTGGCATCAGCGATCTTTTCCAGCGAGCCGAAATATTCCAGATGCACCGGCTCAACCGCCGTGATGATCGCCACATGCGGGCGCACAAGCCTGGTGAGCGGCGTGATCTCGCCGGCATGGTTCATGCCGATTTCCAGCACCGCGAATTTCACATCCATTGGGCAGCGCGCCAGCGACAGCGGCACGCCCCACTGGTTGTTGTAGGAAGCGGCCGACGCATGGGTCAGTCCGTCGGCGGAAAGCGCGAGGCGCAGGGCCTCCTTGGTGCCGGTCTTGCCGACCGAGCCGGTGACGGCGATCACCTTGGCCTGCATGCGCGCGCGCGCCGCGCGGGCGAGATTGCACAGCGCACCAAGCACGTCGTCGACGATCAACAGCGGCGCGCCGGCGAAGCGCGCGCGTTCGGAACGCGCGATGACCGCGAGACCGGCGCCGGCTTTAAACGCCGCCTCGACGAAGTCGTGGCCGTCGCGGCTCTCGCCCTGGATGGCGAAGAAGGCCTCGCCCTTCGCCAGCGTGCGGCTGTCGATGGAAAGCCCGGGAATTTCTGCCGGTAATGCGCCGGATCTTTCCGCGCGCATCGCCGTCGCCATGTCATCGATGCTCCACAAGCCGCTCATGCCACCTGCCCCCGCAACGCCGCGGCAACCGCGTCGTGGTCGGAAAACGGCACCGTGCGGTCGCCAAGAATCTGACCGGTTTCGTGGCCCTTGCCGGCGATCAGCAGCACGTCGCCGGCTTGCAGCGCGGCGATCGCCGAACGAATGGCTTGCGCGCGATCGCCGATCTCGGCGGCGCCCGGCGCCGCCGCCAGAATGGCAGCACGGATCGCACCTGCATCCTCGCTGCGCGGGTTGTCGTCGGTCACGATGACGCGGTCGGCATTCTCCGCGGCGATGCGACCCATCAGCGGCCGCTTGCCTTGATCGCGGTCGCCTCCGGCCCCGAACACAACCGTCAATCTGCCGCTGGCGTAGGGACGTAGCGCTTCGAGTGCCTTCTTCAGTGCATCCGGCTTGTGCGCGTAATCGATGAAGATGGGCGCACCGTTGCGCGCACCGACCATTTCGAGCCGGCCTTTGGCGCCTTGCAGATGCTCCAGCGCGGCAAAGACGCGCTCCGGGTCGCCGCCGGTGGCAATGACGAGACCCGCCGCAAGCACCGCATTCTGCACCTGGAAGGCACCGACCAGCGGCAGCCGGATCTTGTAGGGGCGCCCGTCATACGCAAGGCCGATCATCTGAGCGAAGCCATCGATGGCGCCGGCCACCAGCTTGATGTCGTCACCGCCGGTGCCGACGGTCATGATCCTGAGCCCGCGCTTTTGCGCCGCCTCGACCACCTGTCCCGCATAGCAGTCGTCGACACCGATCACCGCCGTGCCGCCCGGCTGGATCAAGGTGTCGAACAGGCGCAGCTTGGCGGCGAGATAGGCCTCGATGGTGGCGTGATAGTCGAGATGATCGCGCGACAGATTGGTGAAGGCGCCGGCCGCAATGCGCACGCCGTCGAGCCGGCGCTGGTCGAGTCCATGCGAGGAAGCTTCCAGCGCCAGACGGGTGACGCCATCGCCGGCCAGTTGATCAAGCGTGCGATGCAGTGCAACCGGATCAGGCGTGGTGAGCGCGCCGTAGTGCTCGCCCTTGGGTGAGATGACGCCGACGGTACCGATACTGGCCGCCTGAAATCCGAGCGCGGTCCAGATCTGCCGGGTAAAGGCGACAACCGAGGTCTTGCCGCTGGTGCCGGTGACGGCCGCGATGACGTCCGGCTGGCGCGCGAAGATAGCGGCGGCGCACAGCGCCAGCGTTCGGCGTGCGTCGGGAACCCGGATGACGGCAATGTCGGCGGGAACATCGACGGCGCGCTCGGCCACCACCGCGGCGGCGCCGGCCTGCAGCGCCTGCGGCACGAAGCTGAGGCCGTCTGATTTCGTGCCCGGCACGGCGACGAAAAGGTCGCCCGGTTTTACCTTGCGGCTGTCCGCGGCAACGCCGCTGATCTCGACCGCGGCGAAGCGCGGATCGAAGCGGGCGTTCTCCAGCGGCAGATCGGCAAGCTTCATGGGAACCTTTTGTCGGGCCGCTCCCCAATCGGGCTCGGTTGCAAAGCCGTTACCGGCTTTCCGCCGCCTTGGCCAGGATCAGACGGTCGGCCGGCGGCAGATCGAGGCGGGGCTTGAGGTCGAGCATCGGCGCGATCCGAGCGATCACCTTGCCCGCCGTCGGCCCCGCGTTCCAGCCGGCGGTGGCGTAGCCATGGGTTTCCGGCGTCGGCTGCGGCTCGTCAAGCATGATCAGCAGCAGGTATTGCGGCTTGTCGGCCGGCAGCACCGCGATGAAATCGGTGAGCAGCTTCTGTTTGGAATAGCGGCCGTTGACCACCTTCTCGGCGGTGCCCGTTTTGCCGCCCACGTAGTAGCCTTCGACATTGGCCGAGGTGGCGGTCCCTTTCTCGGCGTTGAGACGCATCAGATAACGCATCTTGCGACTGGTGTCGGGCTTGAGCACCTGCCTGGCCACATTGCGCGCCTCGGCCACGTCGCGCTTGAGGAAGGTCGGTGGAATGAGCAGGCCGCCGTTGATGGTCGCCGCCACAGCCATCGCTGCCTGCAGCGGCGCCACCGACAGGCCATGCCCGAAGGCGATGGTTGCGGTGTTGATCTCACCCCAGTTTTTCGGCACCAGCGGTTCGGCGCTTTCCGGCAATTCGGTGCGTAGCCGGTCGAGCTGGCCCATCTTCTCCAGAAACGCCCTGTGATAGTCGACACCGAGCGAAAGCGCGATGCGCGCCGTGCCGATGTTGGACGAATAGGTGAAGACTTCCGGCAACGTCAGCATGCGGTGCCGGGCGTGATAATCGTGGATGGTGAATTTGCCGTAGTGCAGCGGGCGGATGGCGTCGAACGTGGACGACAACGAGACCTTGCCGCTGTCGAGCGCCATCGCAAGTGTAAGCGCCTTGAAGATGGAGCCCATTTCGAAGACACCGGTGGTGAGCCGGTTGATGCGGGTCGGATCGAGCGCCTTGCGCGGATCGTTGGGGTCGTAGTCCGGCTCCGACACCATGGCAACCACTTCGCCGGTGTTGACGTTGAGGATGACGCCGGCGGCCGCCTTGGTCCTGAATGTCTCGCTGGCCCTGGTCAGTTCGTCATGCAGCGCGAACTGCACGCGCAGATCGAGCGCCAGCCTGACCGGCCGCTGCAACCGGTCGGTGGCAAGCCCCGCCATGTGCAGCGCCGCCAGCCCCTGCCCGTCCAGCCATTTCTCAATGCCGGCGATGCCCTGATTGTCGATATTGACGTGGCCGATGACGTGCGAGACCACCGACGCGTTGGGATAGACGCGCTTGTTCTCGGTGAGGAAGCCGATGCCGGGAATGCCGAGCCCATGGACCTCATCCTGCTGTTTGGGCGAAATCTCGCGTTTCAGCCAGACGAAGCCGCGCTTCGAAGACAGCCGTTCGCGCAATTCCCTGGCATCGAGATCGGGCAATGTAGCCGTGAGCAGTTCCTCGGCCTCGTCTACGTCGATCAGCTTGCGCGGTTCGGCGTAGAGCGAGGGCGACTTCACGTCGGTAGCGAGAATCTTGCCATTACGATCGAGGATGTCGGGACGCGCCGTGGCGACCGCATCCTGGGTGACGGTGCGACGGCCGCTGTGGCCGTCGCTCGCGGTGGCGAACATCACCAGACGCAACGCGATGATGCCATAGACGGCGGCGAAGGCGAGAATGGCGAGACCAATCCGCGCCTTGGCTTTCACGGTACGGTCGACCGCGTGGCCATAGAGCAGCGAGCGCCTGATGCGCTGCCAGCGGGTTTCGGTCGGCGGGTATGCAGTGGACATGACGCTGCTCACCGATTGGCCGGCGGCAGGCTACCGGTCGTCTCAGGACCGGAAGATTCCACCAGTGCGGCGATCGGGTCGTTCACCGGCGACGGCACGACCGGTGGACGCGGCGGCAACTGATCGAAGTCGCTGAATTGTGTCGGCTTGACCGGCTCCAGTGCCAGATGGCGGTCCGCCAACGCCTGGATGCGTTTCGGCGTGTCGAGCCGTGCCCATTCCGCGCGCAGCACCGCAATGGCGTTGCGCTCACGGCGCAACTGGCCGCGCATCTTGGCCACCTTCTCGGCCTGCAGCGTGGAATCGAACTTGATCTTGTAGACAACCGAGGCCGCCAGCACGAGCGCGCAAATGACAAGGATGTTGAGCAGGCGCATCGCTCACCGTCCCTTCAGCACGTCAGCGAGAGCCGGCAGGCGCGGCAGCAGGGAGAACGGTTCAGCGCTGCGCGCCGGCGCCTCACTGCGCTCGGCAGCGCGCAATTTGGCGGAGCGGGCGCGCGGATTGCGCGCGACCTCGTCGTCATCGGCCATGACCGGCCGCCTGGTGAGCACGCGGAAGGTCGGTACAGCGCGCGTCACCTCGGGGGCGTGGCGCGAGCCACCGCGCGTTTCGCTGCGACCGGTGAAGAACGACTTCACCATGCGATCTTCGAGCGAATGGAAGGAGACCGCCACCAGCCGGCCACCGGGTTTGAGGATGCGTTCGCTCGCCACCAGCGCCGTTGCCAGTTCACCGAGTTCGTCATTGACGAACATGCGCAGCGCCTGAAAGGTGCGCGTGGCCGGGTGAATGTCGCCCGGACGTGAACGCACCACCGAGGCGACGATGTCGGCGAGCGCGCGCGTGGTCGTGATCGGCACATCGAGGCGCGCCTTGACGACGGCGCGGGCAACGGCGCGCGAGCGGCGCTCCTCGCCGAGAAGAAAGATGATGTCGGCAAGATCGCGCTCGCTGGCTGCATTGACCACGTCGGCGGCGCTCGGACCGTCGGCGGCCATGCGCATGTCAAGCGGCCCGTCGAGGCGGAAGGAGAAGCCGCGCTCGGCGCTGTCGAGCTGCATGGAGGAAACGCCGAGATCGAGCACCACGCCGTCGACGGCGTCGCAGCCGGCCGCGCGCGCGACGGCGTCGAGGTTGGCAAAGCGATCTTCGACGAGGCGCAATCGCCCGCCAACGGCTTCCGCCAGCCGCGCGCCGGGCACGATGGCGCCGGGGTCGCGGTCGATGCCGATCACCCGACAAGCGGCGGCATCCAGCATCATGCGCGTGTAGCCGCCGGCGCCGAAGGTGCCGTCGATATAGACGCCGCCGTCACGAACGTTGAGAAAGTCGATGGCGACGCGGCCGAGCACGGGAATGTGGGGGGCTGGTCCGCCAGCGACAGCAGAGCCGCCGCCGCCCACCGTCATTCCCGTGCCCCGAGCGCACTGCGCCCCGCCGCCTGGGCACCGAGTTGGGCCTTGAGCGCGCGCACCCTGGCGGTGGCCTCCGCGAGCTCGTTGCGGAACCGGCCCGGCTCCCAGATCTGAAACTTGTGACCGAGACCGACGAAGGCGACCGCGTCGGTGATGCCGGCATGACGTTTCAATGAATCGCTCAACCCCACCCGTCCCTCGCCGTCGATCTTCAGCGTCTCGCTGGTGCCGTAGAGCGCCAGAGCGAACTGCTCGCGCTCCTCCGAGAACGGCACGTAACGCGCAATCAACGCCTCGATCTCTGCCATCAGCGTATTCCCTCCCGCGTCGATCGCCGGGCGATCGAGCGCCGGATAGCAATAGAGTCCGTCGAAGCCGTCGCGGCTGAGTACCGAGCGGAAGGAAGCGGGGATGGAGACGCGCCCTTTGGAGTCGAGCCGCAACGTGAAGTTCGACACGAAGCGGTCCATATCCCGCACTCCACGCCGACCGGACGCATACCGGGAGAGCCACGCCGACTCGCCGTCCTGGGACCGCCGCGCCGCCGCGACCTGCTCGGAGGGGGCGGCTCGCAATCCTTGGTGAATAATTGTGGGATATCATGGGATATTATGGGCGTCAATGGAATGACCTGCCCCGGCTCCTGTCTCCCAGGCACCGACGCACCGCATCGTTCGACCCGATTAACCGCCTATAAACTTAAGGATTTCTTGCCAGATTCCGGTTCCATGGCGGCCGATTGCCGGCGCCGTTTGCGGTGGCCGCGGCACCCGCACGCGGTCGCCGGGTTGTGCCGTGCGGGGGGTGCCGTGCCCGCGGCACAAGCACTTCATGATACGGCCATCTCGCTGCGCCAGGAGACGCGCAAACGCTGACAGGCGCATACGCGTGACGTGTATGGCCGCATGCTGCGTTGCTTTTCCGGGCGGTGCGGCTAATGGTGCGCGCCCTCCCGTCAGGCGACTTGAACCATGACGCCTTTTCAGCCGGATTCCTTCGTTGTCGCCGAGGTCGTGCCGTCGCCCAATCACGACGCGCGCGCGGGCGGGCCGCCCGACATGATGCTGCTGCACTATACCGGGATGCCGACCGGCGAGGCGGCACTGGCGCGGCTGTGCGCGCCCGACAGCAAGGTGTCGGCGCATTACGTCGTGTTCGAGGACGGCCGCATCGTGCAATGCGTGCCGGAGGAGCGGCGCGCTTGGCATGCCGGCGTGTCGTATTGGGCGGGCGAGACCGATATAAACTCGCGCGCGATCGGCATCGAGATCGTGAATCCCGGTCATGAATTCGGCTATCGCGATTTCCCGCTGCGGCAGGTCGCGGCGGTGATCTCGCTGTGCAAGTCAATCCTCACCCGGCGCGGGCCGATCTCGCCCGTCCGCGTGCTCGCCCATTCCGACGTGGCGCCGGCGCGCAAGGAGGATCCGGGCGAGAAATTTCCCTGGCCACTGCTCAACGACTCCGGCGTCGGGCACTGGGTGCGGCCGGCCGCGGCCGATGTCGAAGGCCATCCGCTCAAACCCGGCGACCGCGGCGAGACGGTGCGGCAATTGCAGCGCGCGCTTGCTGCCTACGGCTACGGGCTGCGGGAAACCGGCGAGTATGACGACGCCACCGGCGCCGTGGTCGCCGCCTTCCAGCGCCATTTCCGCCCGGCGCGGGTGGACGGCATCGCCGACCCGTCGACCATGCTCACGCTGCGCGCGCTGCTGGAGACGCGGCCGAAGCCGCTCGCCGGCCAGCGGGCCGGCTGAGCACGTGCGCCGGCTATTGCGCCGGTCTGGCCGGCGCCGGCAACGGCACGCCGGGCAGCCGCCAGGGCGCGTGGCCGAAGCGTTCGACCAGAAACCCGATGAACACGGCGACGCGCGGCAGGCGCTGGCGCCCGGCCGGATAGATGGCCGCCAGCGGAAACGGCTCGACGTGGTGGCTGTCGGTCAACAGCGGCACCAGTTCGCCGGCCTGCAAGGGCCCGCCCACGATCACGTCGGACAGTCGCGTGATGCCGGCGCCTTCGATGGCCAGCCGCAGCGCCGCTTCCGCGTCGTCGGTTGACACACGCGGACGCACCTCGACAACGTCGACGCCGCCGCGGGTCCTGAACGGCCAGCGGTTGAGGCCGGGTCCGGCGACGACGATGCAGTCGTGCGCCTTCAGGTCGGACGCCGTGCGCGGCGTGCCGCGCCGTTGCAGATAGGACGGCGCGGCGCAGATCACCCGCTGCAGATCAGCGATCCGGCGCTGGATGAACGGGCTCCGCGGAATGTGACCGGAGCGCACGGCGATGTCGGCCTGCTCCTCGACCAGGTCGACAAGGCGGTCAGTGAATTCGCGACCCGCGGGTACCGGTCGTTGGGTGTGGCGCGGGCGGAGCGGGAGGGCCCGTGGCGGTTTCT
>Ga0210062_1000476_pt1 | contig 12309 bp, 11 predicted proteins | sample Muzzi_CordA_D2_FD_185528 | JGI IMG/M metagenome (GOLD analysis project Ga0210062, IMG submission 185528) | Wetland microbial communities from San Francisco Bay, California, USA, that impact long-term carbon sequestration - Muzzi_CordA_D2 (SPAdes) | ecosystem: Environmental > Aquatic > Marine >...
GAAACTTTCCGATAGCTATTCGATCCATAGCATCTCAAAAGCCCTGCGGCTGAACTATTCGGATTTAAAAGACCGTGTCCATAAACAATCTGCCACCGTGGAAACTCGGGGACGTTGTTGACTGAGTTGACTAACTACCATCGCCATTTGTCCAAGCTATAAGGCCGATTCAATTAATTTTTCAATTTGCGCTTGCCATGCTCCCCTATATAGTTTGGGAAGACGCTCGTGAAGAGCTTGCATAAAAAAGCTTCCGAAAATATAGATGATGCTAATTCTGTGATACTATCCAGAGCCTCAGGATATCAGCCAGCCGGTCAACCTGTGATATGTCTGACATTCAATCTCATTTTATGTCCCACAGCTCGGAGTTATAAAAGGTTTCAGAAAATTACTGCTCTGGTTATGTTTTGCCCTTTGCCAAATGGGCGCGAACATTGAGCAGTTTCCACAATATCGCTGGATGCAAGGTTACACGCTTGCTTTCTTCTGGATCGTCCGAAAAAAGCAGTGCCGGATAAAGCTCGCCTTGTTGGATGGAAGCAATATAATTCGCTTCATTGTCGCCAAGCTTGATGAAGGGGCATATAACATTCCAGAAACGTTCGACAAGATCATCCAGTCGAAGTGGAGCAGCCTGTCCTATCAACATCGGCGCAAGCTGTTCAGCAACGCTACGATTGGTTATGCGTTTTTCAATGCGATTTTGAGTGTATGTCGTCAGGCGCAAGTGCCATGGCCGCTTCGTCCAGCGAAAAAACCGAGTGTGTATTGAAAAAATCTACTGTTCTCAATTAACAATCCGAGCTTTTATGGTGGATTTTTTTCCCCTTAGTTTCACAGAACATCAAACCTTGATAGGCGATAATTTATTTGACGTTTCGTTTATTAATAAGTGATAATATCCACTCTTATAGCGCGAAATGTCAAACAATCTCTCTGATTCCGGTATAGGCACTTCGGGGACATCCATAAAATTATAACATTCATGGCAGCTACCAGGAGGAACTTATAATTTAATGGCCGTCCTTGATATCCCCCGCCGCAGTCCCTTGAAGGATTTCCTGGCGGGCCAACAGCAGGGCGCCCGCCGGTACGACCGGATTGCCGGGTTCTTCAGTTCCTTCAACGGGGGGTGGGTGGCGAGGCCTTGGAAAACATTACGTAGGATGCGGGCGGAAGGTATCGCTCGACTAAAGTAACGAAATGTGTTACTTTGCCTGAGCAATTCATTTGAGAGGGAAGCCCGTGAGTGCAGCAAAATTCATATCGGATCTGGTCGCAAGGGGGCGATACTGTTTCAGCGTCGAAGAGGCGGATGACGCTTTGGGGGCCAATGTGGTAGCCACCAGGGCCGCGCTTCGCCGCCTGCGGAAAAAGGGCGAACTCGCCATGCCCTACAAGGGTTTCTATGTCGTTGTCCCGCCCGAGTTCCGCAATATAGGGTGCCTGCCCGCCGGTCATTTCATACCCTCCCTGATGACGCATCTACAAGAAAAGTACTATGCGGGTCTGCTCAGTGCCGCCGAATATCACGGCGCGGCGCACCAGCGGCCCCAGGTCTTTCAGGTCGTAGTGGCCAGGAACAAACCCGAAATCACCTGCGGCAAGGTCCGGGTGATGTTTGTGGCCAGAAAAAATATGGCACGCATCCCCACCTCGGATTTCAAGACCCCGCGGGGATACCTGAAAATATCCACCCCGCCGGCGACCGCCTTTGACCTGGTTGGATATCCGAACCACGCCGCGGGACTGGACAATGTGGCCACCATTCTCGCGGCGCTTGCCGAAAATCTTGATGGAAAGGAACTGGTCCGCCTGGCGGAACTTTCACCTATCGCCTGGGCGCAGCGGCTGGGCTATCTGCTCGACATGGTGGGCGCGCAGAAAAAAACCGGAGAATTGGCGAAATATATCACCGAGAGGAAACCGGTTCCAACCCCTCTCACACCCTCGCTGCCCTTTGAGGGGATCAGCCGCTTGAAACCGTGGAATATTTTGGTGAATCGCCGTGTGGAGGCGGAGGTTTGATCCCACAGGACTTCATTTCCGAATGGAAGAAGGCTGCCCCCTGGTCCCAAAACGATCAGGTGGAACAGGACCTGATCATCTGCCGCGCCTTGGTGGAGATCTTTGGCCATCCCATCCTGGCGGACAATCTGGCTTTCAGGGGCGGCACCGCGCTTTTCAAGCTGCATCTGCAGCCCGTTCGTTATTCTGAAGACATTGACCTGGTGCAGGTTCATCCGGGCCCCATCGGTCCGATGCTGGACGCCTTACAGGAGAAACTCAATCCCTGGCTCGGCAATCCGAAACGAAAACAATCCGAAGGGCGGGTAACGCTGACCTACCGGGTGACTTCCGAAGAGGGCATGCAGTTGAGGCTCAAGGTGGAGATAAATTCCCGCGAACATTTCACGGTTCTGGGATTTGATAAACGCAGATTTTCCGTCGATTCACGCTGGTTTTCCGGAAGCGCATCCATCCTGACCTATCACCTGGACGAGCTCCTGGGTACGAAAGTGCGGGCGCTGTACCAGCGAAAAAAGGGACGGGATCTATTTGACCTGTGGGAGGCATTCAAGACCCCCCATGCCCAGCCGGAGCGGGTGATTGGATGTTTCCTGCATTATTTGGATCAGGAAGGGCACAAGGTGTCTCGTGCGGAGTTCGAGCAGAATCTCTACGAGAAACTTGGCGATCCCAGATTCATCGCCGATATCGGACCACTCGTGGTTGCCGACAGTGGCTTCGATCCTGCTATGGCGGCCGAATTCGTGCTCAAACGATTAGCGATCTTGATTCCCGGAGAACCTTGGAAGGGAAAAACTTCCGCTGTCATTCCCCATTGACAAAGGCAGCAGAATAAGTGTCAACTCATTGAAAATGATAATCTTTGCGGGAAACTCGGAAACTCGTTGTTGACTAAATTGACTAAATACCATCGCCATTTGTCCCAGCTATAAGATCAATTCAATTTGTGTTTCAATTTGCGCCTGCCGTGCTCCCCTAAGAAGTTTGGAGGAACGTGGGTGCAGAGCTTGCATAAAAAACTTCCGGAAAATATAGATGATGTTAATTGTGGAACTCATTGTTTTGATAGTGCGGGACGATCAAATTCTCAAAACACCATGTGGCGTTTCCTTGAACTCTCGGTTTAAGGAGGCAGATAGGGCTATTCCTAAAACTTTGCGGGTATCGGCTGGATCAATAATACCATCGTCCCAAAGTTCCGATGTGGAGTGGTAAGCGCCGCTTTTTTCCATGTAGTCCTGCGTAATTCCCTCATATATTTGCTGCACTTCCTCATCAGACAACTTTTTCCCCTGGCGTTCCAAAGATCTGATACGCAACTGGGAAAGTGTTTTTGCCGCCTGTTCCATACCCATCACAGAAATTTGGGAATTCGGCCATGAGAACAAAAAGCGTGCATCGAAAGCACGTCCACACATGGCATAGTTGCCCGCACCGAAACTGCCGTTGGTCATCACTGTTAGCTTGGGCACATCCAAATTGGATTGAACCATCAACATCTTGGCGCCGTTCTTGGTAATACCCCCATGTTCATACTCCTTTCCCACCATGAATCCAGTGATATTTTGCAGAAAGATAATCGGCACACGATCTCGATTGCATATTTGCATGAACTGAGTGCATTTGTTGGCGCTGTCAGAGAACAGGACTCCGTTGTTGCCGACAATTCCAACTTTCCATCCGTAAAGATAGGCAAATCCGCAAATAACAGTGGTGCCGTATTGCGACTTGAACTCGTGGAAACGGCTCCCATCCACAATGCGTGCGACCACTTCCTTCATATCGAACTGTTTCTTGATGTCATCCGGGATAATACCGTAGAGCTCCTGTGGGTCATAGTAAGGTTCCTCGGATTCGCGACGTTCCATCACTGCTTTGATGGGTCTGGGAAACGTACCGATGATTTCGCGCACCAGTGCAATTCCCTCCTGTTCGCTATCCTCTGCGTAATCTGCTGTGCCGCTGATGGTGCTGTGCACATCCGCACCGCCAAGTTCATCGGCTGAAACATTTTCTCCCGTGGCGGCCTTCACAAGGGGCGGCCCTCCTAAAAACACGCCGCCGGCACCGCGCACCATGATGGAATAATCGCACAGGGTAGGTACATATGCACCACCAGCGGTGCTGTGGCCCAGTACCAGTGCTACCTGCCGGACGCCTTTGGCACTCAGCACGCATTGGTTACGAAAGAGACGGCCGGCCATATGCCTGTCCGCAAAGAGATCGGACTGCAGTGGTAAAAATGCGCCGGCCGCATCTACGAGATGAACCATCGGCAAATGATTTTCGATGGCGATGTCGGTCGTGCGGACCATTTTTTTAACGGTGAGTGGAAACCAAGCCCCTCCTTTGATGGAGCTGTCGCTGGCCATCACCAGCACCTCGCGCCCGTTCACCATGCCGATTCCGGAAACGAGCCCGGCACTGGGAACAGTGCCGTCATAGGCCTTATTGGCCGCCAGGGTGGAAAGTTCCAGAAATGGGGTGTCTTTATCCAACAGAAGGTCGATGCGTTCATGCACCAGCAGTTTGTTTTGCCGTCTTAGGCGTTCAACATCCCGCTCAGGGCGTTCGCAGCGCGCCTTGCGCTGACACCTGTGAAGTGTGGCCACAAGCTGACGGTTGTGCCGTTCGCAGGACCGGTAGGTTGATGACAGAGGATCAATGGCGGATTGAATGCGGCGCATGGTACTATTCATCTTCCGGACATAAGGTTACCAGGATAGCTCCCTTCTCGAACGACTGACCCGGAGCGAAGTGAATCTTAGCCACTTTACCCTGTCGGGGAGCCTGGATTGTTGTCAGGATTTTCATGCTCTCTATGGCCATCATGGACTGTCCCTTGACAATGTGTTCTCCTTCAGCCACATGAATGTCCACGACCACACCGGGCATGGGGGCTCTCGCCTTGTTGCTGCCGCCCTTGACTGACAGGCCGGCCTGTTCAACCGGGTTTACAATTCTCAAATCAAACGTTTGTCCAAAGGCTCGGATGTATACCATTTCCCCCTTAACTTTAACGCACACCCTGGTACGCTGTTCACCCAGTTGGATCGTGTGATCGCCTGAATCCGTGACAGACAATACGGCACACCGGGGTTCTGCATCTCCTATCTGAACAAGATGTTTTGCAGAACGATGGTGCACGGTGATGTCGTAGTATTTATCCAGCAGTTTTAGGCGGTGATGCATCTCAATTTCTCCAATTTCCAATGCTGGTATATGGCTCTATCGCTTCGAATTCAGGGTTCGTAAACTCGCGACTGCTCAGTGCCGCAGCAGCCAGAAGCAGATCGCGTTGATCTTTTGTCAACAGCGGAGAATCAAAATCGTTGCCGTATTGTGGAATAAAGCCGGTATGAATCTGGCCGGCTGCAAAGGCCGGATGGGCGATAATCCTTGCAAGGTAATCAACGTTGGTGGTGATGCCCAGTACCAGCGTGTCTGCTATTGCCTTCCGGGCTCTTTCGATGGCTTCATTTCGAGTAGCGCCATGTGTGATCAACTTGGCCAGCATGGGGTCGAAAGCGGACGTCACTTTCATTCCCTCGCTAAAACCGTCATCCACCCTTACGCTGCCTCCGACCGGCAGGGAATAAGCCAGCAACGGACCTGTAGTGGGTAAAAAATCATTTGCAGGATCTTCGGCATACAGTCGCAGCTCAATGGCGTGTCCTTCCGTTTTGACCTGATCTTGATTGAAAGGCAGATATTCACCCTGTGCAACGCGAATCTGCATCTCAACCAGATCGATACCGGTCACCATTTCAGTAACCGGATGTTCCACCTGGATGCGGGTGTTCATCTCCAGGAAGAAGAAGTCACCGTCTGGTGCCAGAAGAAATTCAACCGTACCGGCGTTGCGGTATCCTGCTTTGCGAGTAATTTCGACCGCTGTGGCGCAGATGCGTTCGCGCAAATCGGATTCCAGGCGGGGCGCAGGGCTTTCTTCGATGATTTTTTGAAAGCGACGCTGAATGGAGCACTCCCGCTCACCTAAATGAACGACATTGCCGAACTCATCTGCCAACACCTGCACCTCGATATGACGCGGTTTTTCCTCATAGCGTTCTGCATAGACAACATCATCACCGAAGGAACGCAGGGCAGCGGCCTTGGCGAGTTGGATGGCCGCTTCGAGATTGTCCAGATCTCGCACAATCTGCATTCCCTTTCCCCCCCCACCGGCTGCCGCTTTGATTAGCAGCGGAACACCGATCTTTCCGGCCTGTACAGCAAATTGCTCGCCAGCGCCGGCCTCGGTTACCGAGGGTGCCAGAGGAAAACCGTTATCGATACAAAAAGAACGCGCCTTGATCTTGTTTCCCATCAACTCAATATTTTCCGGAGAAGGTCCGATGAATTTAATCCCCTCGTGCGCCAGGCGTGTGGCGAACACGGCATTTTCAGCCAGAAAACCGAACCCGGGGTGAACGGCGTCGGCGTCGGTTTCCTGGCAAGCGGCAATTATACGACCCATGTCCAGATAGGCAGCTACTGGAGTGGAGCCGTCGATTTCCACAGTCTCGGAGGCAGCTCGCACTGCGGGCGAATCCGCATCTACCGCATGGTAGACCATCACGGACGCGATGCCCATGCGATCCAGCGTCCGCAAAATCCTGCAGGCGATTTCTCCACGATTGGCAATCATCACTTTTTTTATCTTACGCATGAATATTCCATTGGCTTTAACGAGAGTCGGCGCTGTTTGTTAATATAAAATTTCACGGTGTTACCCGTTCTCCCGCTGCCGGCGGTTGCTGGGCAATGCCGGCGAATGCCTGGGCCATCGTAAGCCATTGTTTCACTTGATCTCCCTGGTATTTAAGACGGGTATCTGCAATGTTGCGCCTTTGTGTCACTACCAGGCAGAAATCTTCCGCGTTGCCACGGACAATCTCCGAGGCGTCTGGTTCACCCCACACCCACCGTTCCCCTGATGGCCCGGTCAGTTCCACGCAAGGTTCTATTTCGGGGGGCGGCAGCGTCCTGATTTTAAAACTCCAGGCAAACGTGGTAACGCCGATGTGCGCCACATGGCGCAGTCTATCGGTATTTTTTCTTCTCAATCGGAGCGTATCAAAGACATCCTGCGTGTGGGCCCAGGTCTCCATGAGCCGAGCGGTAGCAAAAGAGCGCGCACTCATATCCGGTCCATACCAGAGTATACGGTCTTTGGCGTCCATCCGGCCAAGTCTGTTCAGCAATTCTGTTCGCGTTCTGCGCCAAAGGGACATCAACCCATCCGGATGCTCCGGCCCCAATAAAGGATAAGACCCGGGTATCCAACCCTTGTCGTTACATTTCTTTGAGTTTGTTTTTGAGGATCTTTCCGGTTTTGGTCATGGGCATCTCTTCAAGGAATTGAATAGCGCGGGGATAAGCGTGCGCCTCGAGTTTTCCCTTTACATGATCACGAATGCTTTCCTCCAGAACCTGGTCAGGTTTGAATCCCGGCCGGGGAACAATAAATGCTTTGACGATTTGCCCTCTCACCGGATCCGGCATACCCAGCACACAGACCAAGGCCACGGCCTCATGTTTCATCAGACATTCTTCAATCTCCCCCGGACCAATTCGGTAGCCACCGCTTTCGATGAGATCGTCGGCTCTGCCGGTAAACCAGAAGTGGCCGCTCTCATCTTTTCGGCCAAGATCTCCGGTTTTCATCCATTGGCCTGAAAATTTCTCAGCGGTTGCTTCGGGATTTTTCCAATACTGAAGAAACATAACCGGGTCTGGTCGCTTTACACAAATTTCTCCCACTTCATTGTCGGCGGTAAGCTCACCGGCAGGATTCAGGATTTCAACATGGTGGCCGGGTACCGCCTTTCCGATTGCCCCCTGAACAATGGGCATCACACGGCAACAAAAGCCGATTACCAGATCACACTCGGTTTGGCCATATTGTTCATTAAGGTCCACACCCAGCGCCTCCCTGCTCCACTGGTATAATTCCGCTCCCAGGGTTTCACCACCAGCGGTGACCGATCGTAGATGAATCTTGTACCGGTCTTTTACATTTTTTACATTGTTCATCATAATTCTCAGGACCGTGGGCACGACCATGAGATTGCGCACCGCATATTTTTCCATCATGTAGAATGCTTTTTCAGGGTCGAACTTGGGAGGCCTGAAGGCCAGCATGGGCACACCGTGGTGCAAGGTGGGAAACAGCGCATCGTAAGACCCTCCGATATATGCCCAATCTAATGGCGTATACATCAGGTCCCCATTTTGGGGAAAGAGGTTGTGGTAAAATTCAAACCCCGGCATGATTCCGAGGAGCAGGCGATGGGCATGCAGCGTCCCTTTTGGCTGGCCCGTGGTGCCTGAAGTATAAATGATTAAAGCCGGATCGTCGGGACCGGTGACCACCGGATCGAAATAGCCCCTTCCATTCGACACGCTTTTCCAGAAATCTATAATCCCGTCACCGGCGTCATCTCCCACGACCATGATCAGCTTCAAGTCGGGTAACCGATCTCGGATTTCCATTATTTTGGTCAAATTTTCACTGTTCGTAATCACCGCCCTGGCAGCGCTGTCCTGAAGCCGGTACTCAATGGCCATGGGTCCGAACAGCGTCAACAACGGCAGGGCGATACACCCAAGCTTATACACGGCAATATGGGAGATCAGCGTTTCCGGACATTGGGGTAGCAATATTCCCACACGGTCGCCTTTTTCCGCACCATTGGACCTTAAGGCGTTGGCCAACTTATTTGACAGGGTTTTGAGGTCCTGGAAAGAATATCGTTGCTCTTTTTCATCCGGACCCACATATATAAGCGCCAGGCGTTGGGTACCGTCAGCCCATTTATCGCAAACATCCACACCGATATTGTAGGTTGCGGGAATCTTCCACTTGAAATTGCGGCACACCGCATCGTATGTTTGGCCTTCTAACATTGGCGTCACCTCATCCGGGTCGTTTTTCAGCTTTTCCCGCCCTCATGTTTTTCAGTTTCTTCTCCACCAAGTTCTGCTGTTCATTTGAATTGATGCAGGCTAACAGGTGAGACGCTTCAAGTTCCAGAATTTGTTCAAAGCTTGCGTGCAGTCCCTGGTCGATGGCAATACGTGACAGTTTTAACGCCAGCGGGGAGCGGTTGTTTATGGACCGGCACATCTCCATCGCCTGATCAAGCAGCGCCTCAGAAGCGACCACTTTGTTCACGAGTCCGATTTCAAGCGCTTCCTGGGCGGCTACGAATCTGCCGGTCAGAATCAACTCCTTGGCCTTTCCGAGACCGACAATCTGAGTGATCAACTTGGTTCCGGCCGTAGTAACCGTGAGTCCGACGCCAGTTTCGGGAAAACCAAACGTGGCATCTTCGGCTGCGATCCGTATGTCACTGCTCAAAGCAAACTCAAGACCACCACCGAGGGCATAACCATTAACGGCAGCGATCAATGGTTTCCCCAATCCCAGAATGACCCGCTGGACATCCTGCAACGCGTCTACTTCAATCGTCCACCGTTCAAAGCTTTTACCCGACGATGTCTCCTTCAGATCTTCTCCGGCACAAAATGCTCTGCCAGCTCCGGTCAGTATTACCGACTGAACGTCGGAATCCTTCTGCGCTATTTGCAGCTGGCGGATAAAGCTTTTTAATAGACCTTCATTGATGGCGTTGAGGCGGTGCGGCCGATTGAATGTGATAATTCCGACATTTTCTTTTTTTTTGTAAAGAACGGCATCCTCTTCCAATGAACATTTCCTTTCATTTTTCTTTATTTTAAGAATAAGTTTACCAAAACCAAAGCAAATTCGGGGACATAGGTGACTGCCAAAATTACCGGCAAGGCGCCGAAAATCATAAAGCATGAAGCCGGTTTTACATATTCGTTCAGCGGTAAATTGCCGCCGATCAAACCGGCCAGATAGAGCATGGGAGCGCAGGGAGGAGTAATGTTTCCCAACGATAAATTGGTGACCGATATGGCTGCAAAATGGATCGGATCGATTCCCACCGACTTTGCAATGGGGAGCAGAATAGCCGCAGATAGAATATTTCCAGATACATCATCCACCAGCATACCCATTAAGAGAAGGATGATGTTGAGCATCAACAGAACGAGCCACTTATTGGTAGTAAATCCAAAAATAAGCTCCGTGAGCTGCTGAGGAACCTGGTAGGTGACCATGATACGGCTCACCATCAGGATGAAAAACAGCAGGATCATCACTACGCCAGATGTCACCATGGAGTTTTTGATATTGCTCCCCAACCCTTTTAGGGTCATCGTTCTGTAGAAAAAAAAGCCCACGAAAACCGCATAAAGCGCTGACATACCGGCCGCCTCCGTAGGAGTAAAAACACCGCCATAGATCCCACCCAGCACAAGGACCGGCATGAAAAGCGCCAGTCCTGCATGTCTGGTGGATCGACCAATCTCTCTCATTGCTTGAGGGATAGCTATTTTCTCGGCCACCTTTACCGATTTCATGCGCCGGCTCATAATCAGGTTGATGATACAATAGGCTGTCATCATTAAAATACCCGGTATAAGCGTGCTTAAGAATGCGGCAAGAATGGATATCTGCGCCGTCATAGCAAAGACAATCATGGGAATGCTCGGCGGAATGAGCAAGGCAAGCATGGATGAGGCAGCCACCAGACCAGTGGAGTAGCCGCGCGAGTACCCTTGATCAACCATTTCCGGTATAATCACCGATCCGATAGCGGCAATAGCGGCGGAGGCTGATCCTGAGATAGCGCCGAAGATTGTACACGACACCACACACACCATTCCGAGCCCCCCTTTTATCCGTCCCAGAAAAGCCATGGTAAAAGCGATGAGGCGCCTGGATATATCGGCATCCCGCATCAGCCCTCCCGCCAAAATAAAAAGGGGAAGGGCCAGCAGTGTATAGGATTCCAGGTTGCGAAATGCCGCCGGTATGGCAAACCGTGGGTCAAGCCCGGTGATCGCCAGAATGGCAAACCCGCCCAGGCCAAAGGCAAATCCTACCGGAACCCCCAGCAGCATAATCACAACCACCAGAATCATTGCGGCGAGGACAACTGTCATGGTGCACCTCCAGGTGTGAGTTTCAGTCCGTTAATTGCTACCCCTGAATATTTGAATACATTGGCAATACTATAGATGGTCATAAAGAAGGCGCCGAAGAGCATGCTGCCGACACTGTATATTCTCGGCCACCACAAACCCGTGGTCCTTTCTCCGGTTCCGTATAGCCATATGCTGTAGGTGGCGGAGTGGTAGAGGAACAGGACGCAGACCAAAAGGCTCAGTGCCCAGGCAATGGCCTTGATCACCGCCTTGGAACGATCCGCTGAAAAAAGCCGTCCGGTCACGTCGCCTTGTACATGGGAGTCCCACTTAGTACCAAAAATTGCACCAAGAAAGTACACCCACACGGCGACCAATCGTGAGAACTCCTCCAAACCGAAAAGAGGTACCTTGAAAACATACCGCAGGATTACCTGCAGCACGACTGTCAGTGTGATCAATACACCGCCTATTATGATCAGTGCAGTAGCGCCCTTGTCTATAAAATTATCAGAAGCTTTAAAAAATCGACTGAACGTCTTAGATGACATGAAATGCTCCAATCTTTATCCGAAAGTGAGGGCCAGTATTCACCGACCCTCCGGATTTAAACCCAAACAGCAGATTGCCCCTTATTCTCGCAACTGCCTCTTATTCGGAAATCTTGGTTGCATGTGCCTTTATTTTTTCCATTAAAATGGATCCTAAAAGCTCTTCCTGGATAACCGGCCATGCTTTGGCGCGAACCTGTTTTGCAGCCGTTTCCCACTCCTGATCATTCACCTCATATACCTTTACACCCGCATCAATAAGTTTTTGCTTGAAATCATTTTCATCCTTTTCAGCAGCAAGAGCCTGTTCATTCATAACTTGATCGGCTGCACTGTTAAGTATCGCCTTGTCTTCATCGGACAGTGAATTCCATAGCTTATTGTTCATTGTTAAAAACCAATATTCGAAGGCGTCGCGGGTCGCTACCCAGTAGGAAAGCGCATCACGCATGACATACGCCTCGACGGCCGGGCATGCGGAGCGGGCATCGACGATGCCGGTCTGAAGAGCGGTAAATGTTTCAGAGTAAGCGATGGGAGTTGAAATTAAGCCCAACGTGGGGATATAGACTTCAAAAATCCGGATGGGTGGCACCCGCATTTTAATACCGGAATAGTCCGCGGGAACCTTGGCAACTTTTTTAACGCGTTTGGTATATGCCATTCCATCCCAAGCGTTTAAATAGATGCCTAATACTTTAAG
>Ga0210062_1000478_pt1 | contig 12291 bp, 9 predicted proteins | sample Muzzi_CordA_D2_FD_185528 | JGI IMG/M metagenome (GOLD analysis project Ga0210062, IMG submission 185528) | Wetland microbial communities from San Francisco Bay, California, USA, that impact long-term carbon sequestration - Muzzi_CordA_D2 (SPAdes) | ecosystem: Environmental > Aquatic > Marine >...
TTTGGAATATGAGCAGGCAGGTCGCGCCGTCGATCAGGCCCTGCAGCAGGACGGTGGTCAGCGGCGCCAGCGTGCCGAACAGCGCGACGTTGAGCGTGACCAGCCATGGATAGAGCGGCATCACGCCCAGATCGGAGCCGAGCCAGTCCCAGCCTTGCAGCGCGCCGTTGATGATCTGCCCGGCCATGATCTCCGCGTGACCCAGATAACCGCGCGAGTCGGCGCCCATCAGCCCGGCGGGCCCCATGGTGGTAAACAGGGCGACGTCGTATAGCCAGCGGATGGCGATCGCTCCGGCAAATATCCTCAGCAATAGGCCGGCGCGCAGGCCAAACGGCGATCGCTCCATGGCAGCGGACGAATACATTCTGGCACTCTTCAGTGTTTCGCGCGCGCAATGTACCTATTTGTCGCCAATTCATAAATTTAATTTTCCGGGATGATGCTCTTACGGTTCAACTGAAACGACGAAATCGATGAAACTCGAGCGCTTCATTCTTGTCGTATTGGGGATCGCCGTCGCGGTACGGCTCACTTTCGCACTGGCATTTCCTGCCACTGGCGGCGACTGGGACATCTATTCAACCGTCGCCGAAAACATCCTGCGCGGGTGCGGCGTTTCGCTCTCGCCGCCTGGCAGCGGCCAATGTGTTCCGCATTTCGGCGGCAATCAACTGCCCGGCTATCCCGCCTTTGTCGCCCTGATCTGGCTCGTTTCCGCGCATTCCGATATGGCGGTTCGCGTCGCGCAGGTGCTCCTTTATGCGGCGGCGCTGGGCCGGCTGTTGGTCGTGGTCAGGCGTTACACAGGCTCGGATCAGGCGACGGCCGCGGTCGGGCTTGTCATGGCTCTCTCGCCGCTTCAGGTCGCGTGGCCGCGCTACACCCAGACCGAGACCCTGGCACTGGCGAGCGCTATCTGGCTATTTGCTGAAATCTTGGCTTCGTTTCGGGAAGGCCGTCTGCGCGCCGTGCCGATCGGTCTCGCGCTCGTGGCGGCGACATTTATCCGCCTCGACGGCGTCTTGTTGTGCGTTCCCGTTGCTATCGCGGGCTTCATCCTGCACCGCCCTGTCGGCGCAATTCGGATCGGCGGCGTTGCGGCAATGATCCTGCTGGTGCCGATCGTCGGTTGGACCGCGCGCAATATCGCGGTGGGCGTGCCCGTGATGCCGTCAGCCATGGTCGTGCCGGACAATGCGCCGGCACCCTCTGGTTATCTTGCATGGGGCAAAACATGGATCAGCCAAGTGTATCAGCTCCCCGGCTGGGGCTTTGGCGTCACTCGCTTTAACTACGACAGCATTCAAATCGACGACAAGGCGTTCGACAGTCCGGTGGAAAAGCAGCGCGTCATGGGGTGGTTGGCGGAATTGGCAAAATACAAAGGAAAGCCATTCCCGCCTGCCATTGATGCCCGTTTTGCGGAACTCGCGCGCGAACGGACTGCGCGCGCGCCGTTCCGGACCTATGTCGTACTTCCTGCTGAACGCGCCATCGCAATGTGGAAAAATCCATTTTCCAGTTTCGGATGGCCGAATGAGCTGCCGTCGGGCGTGGCCGACCAGCAGCGTCTTCAGGCATCACGGAATTTCACAAGTCTCATGAATTTGGCACGTGAATATCCATTTCGGGCGGTGAGTAAAGCCTTCACCGGCGGCTACCGTGCCGTTCTGCTGCTCGCATTCGCGGTCATGGCGATACTCTCTTTTGGCAGGCAATTATCGGATTTCAGGTGGGTTGTTTGGACCGTTGCGGGATGGATCGCCGCGCGCACGCTGCTTCTTGCAGCCGTCAACGTGTTCGAAACCCGGTATACGGCGCCGACGTCGCCTGCGATCGAGTTGGTCGTCGTGCTCGGTCTGCTGATATTGCTGGGGAGGCGGGGCCGACTCGGCATCGCGCCGGTTCGTCTGTCCGTTAGAGCGCCTTCAGCTTCTTGAATGCGAAGATCACCATTCGCAGTAGAAGCCAGCCGTGCTGAAAGCGGGAAATCTGCGTTTCGCCGTAGGCGCGCGCAGCATAGCGAATCGGTACCTCGGCGGTCTTCAGGTTCAGCTTGCTTGCTCCGAAGATAAGGTCGAAATCACCGAATGGGTCGAATTCGCCGAAATAAGCGCGGTTGCGAACGATCTGCTCGTAATGCCGACGTCGTAATACCTTCGTCCCGCACAGGGTGTCGGTATAGCGCTGATTGAGGAGAAAGGTGAACATCAGCGCGAACATGTGATTGGCGAGCAGGTTGAGAAAGCGCATCGACTCTTTTTCGCGCGGATATGTCAAGCGTGCCCCGTTGATGAACTCGCCCTTTGATTGATTCAGCGCCTGGTAGAATTTTGGCAGGTCTTCCGGCGGCACCGTCAGGTCGGCGTCCAGAATCATCAAGACGTCGCCGCTCGCTTCGGCGAAGCCTTTACGCACCGCATCGCCTTTGCCCGTGCCGGGCTGCTTGAATGCTTTGATGGCAAGATCGGGATGGGCGCTTCTGACGCGCTGGATCTCCTCCCAGGTGCCGTCGGCGCTACCGCCTTCGACGAAAATGATTTCCTGGCTGCCGGCCAATTTCGGGGTGCGCGTGACGGCGGCCTCGATGTTGCCGCGCTCGTTGCGGCAAGGCACGACAATGCTGATCGACAGTTCTTCGGCCCGCTGCTGTACCATCGAGCGCGCAATAACGTAATTGCGGAGGCAAAGTTTCCGGACAAGCGGAAGCGGCCCCACATAGCGATTGAGCAAGCGGCCAAGGCCGAGCAATCGAAATGGCGAGAGCATGCGCCATTCGCGTTTGACGACGTCGAAGTCGGATAGAAAGAACAGGTTGGCGATGTCCCGGCTCGACAGCCAGTTCTGCGGACGCGATGGACGCCGACGGGTGAGGTGGCCGTGCAGCATCGAGAGCGGCTCCCACATGCGGTTGTGGTAGACGACGATGATGCGTGTATCCGGCGTACAGAGATGATGCAGGCTGCGAAACGTCTCCTCGCAATCATCAAGCGTTCCGATTGTATCGGACATCACGATCACGTCGAACGGACCTTTCAGGTCGGCGAGATCACCGAGCGCCTCCACGTCGCCGTGGATAAACGTAAGGTGAGGGTGCTTGGCGCGCGCGCGCTCGATCATGGCCTCGCTGAAATCGATGCCGACGCCGTATGAGGGCTTGAGCTCACCAAGCAATGCGCCCGTTCCGCAACCGAGGTCGAGGACGCGCAGGCCCTCCGGCACCAGGAAACGCAGGTAGCGCCAGTCCTCTTCAAAGAAAAAGCGCTGCCGGGCAATCCAGTCGTCGCGTTGCGCCGCCAGTCGGTCGGCGAGTTCGAGTGCACGCTGCTTGCGGGACGAATAGGCACGCCGCATCGGAGCTGGCGCCAGAAGTGGCGGCAAGGTGTCATTTTGCACTGTCATTGTGCCATCGGTCCCGTCTGTTCATGCAGCAAATACTGCACGCTCAGCCAGCTCCACAGAAACAGCCGGTGGTCGACCCGCCCGGCCCGGTGATCCGCCCAGGCTTGCCGCGCCCAGTCCGTCGAGACGCCCGGCAAGGCATCGAGCGGCGGTTCGGCCGGCACCGACTTCAGCCATGGCCCGATCGGAATGCCAAACCCCTTCTTCGGCCGCTGCACGATTTGCGGCGGCAGCAGCGTCTCGGCCACGCGGCGCAGCAGGTATTTGCGCTCGCCGCCGCGCAGCTTGAAGCGGCGGGGCAGCCGCCGGCAGAACTCCACCAGGTCATTATCGAGAAATATCGCCCGTGATTCCAGTGAGTTCATCATGGTGGCCCGGTCGGTCTTGGTCAGGATGTCGTCCTGCAAATAGAAAATGGTGAAGAACTCCATCAGACGGTCGGCCGGGTCGGGGCTGGCGCAGGTCTCCCAAACGGCGATCGCATCGCCGTACACATCTTCCAGGTCGGACGGCGTTTCAAGCAAGGCGCCATGCAGGTCGGGCTCGAGCGGCGCCATCCAGGCCGGCGCCCAGACGCTCGGCGGATAGGACAGCCCGGTCAGGGTCCGGCGCAGCTTGAAGTCGAGGCTCATGTTGCTGGCGGAGTGAGGCAGGCGTTCGGCCACGGCGCGCAGTACCCGATGCAAAAAGTCGGGCACCAGCCGGGCGTAGGCGCGCGCCGGGCCGAGCGCTGCGAAGGGATCGTATCCGGCGAACAGCTCGTCACCGCCGTCGCCGGCGAGTGCGACCGTGACCTGTTCGCGCGCGAAGGCCGCCAGCATGTAGGTCGGAATGATCGAGGGATCGCCCAGCGGCTCGTCCATGCGCGACAGCACGGACGGGATCAATTCGCGCGCGCTGTCGATATGCAGCATCCGCAGCTGATGGTCGATGCCGAGATGGTCGGCAACGGCCTTGGCATATTCCGACTCGTCGAAGGATTTCTCGGCAAATCCGATTGTGAAGGCCTTGACCTGCTCGGGCGGGTGCTTCTGTACCGCGGCGGCGGCAATCAGGCCGGAGTCGATGCCGCCGCTCAAGAAGATGCCGAGCGGCACGTCGCTGACCATGCGGCGTTCCACCGCCTGCAACAGCAGATGACGCAGCTCCTCGACCAGACTGGCTTCGGTGCGCGCAGCCATGCTCTCGTCGGGTTCGATGTGAAAGCGCCAGTAGGATCGAACTGTCGCTGTCCCGCTGCCGACATCCAGCTCGAGCACGTGACCGGCCGGCAGTTTCGCCGTGCCCTCGTAATAGGCCGCCGGCGCCGGGAGATAGCCCCACGCGAAAAACTTGCGGATTGCGGCAACGCTCGGCTTGGCCTCAATGGCCGAATGGCGGGGGAGCGCGCTCAGCTCGCTGGCGAAGGCAAACAGCTTGTCGTTCTTGTAGTAATAGAGCGGCTTTTCACCGAACCGGTCGCGCGCCAGTAGCAGACGGCGGCGCGGCGCATCATAAACCGCAAAGGCGAACATGCCGTTCAGACGCACGGCAAGCTCGGCGCCCCATTGCTCGTAGCCGTGCACGAGCACTTCGGTGTCGGAATGGCTGGAGTGAAACCGGTGTCCCAACCGTTCCAGCTCGCGGCGCAGCTCGATGTGGTTGTAGATTTCACCGTTGAAGATGACGCAGATGCTGTGGTCCTCGTTCCACATCGGCTGGGCGCCGCCGGCGATGTCGCGGATCGACAGCCGGCGGTGACCGAGGAATACGGACCATTCGGCATCGACGTGGAAACCTTCGTCGTCCGGCCCGCGATGCGCCTGCGCGCGCGTCATCGCGATCAGATCGCTCCGATCGCCCTGCCCGACGAAACCTGCGATGCCGCACATTAATCGCCGGACGCGCTGCTGATCACGGAGCGGACGCTGTAGGCCGGCCGTTGCTGCGATTCAAAATAGACACGGACCAGGATCTCGGCCAGCAGGCCCATCAGAATGCTCATGGCGCCGATCAGGAATGTGACGGCAGCGAGCACCGGCATCGGCGTACGGATCATCGGCACGCCGTCGACGAACTTCCAATAGAGCATGAGCGCGACGAAGACGCCGGACACGATCAGCGCGGCAATACCGAAGCCGCCGAACAGATAGATGGGCTTGACGAAATAGCGGTCGAGAAACTTGACCACGATCAGATCGAGAACGACTTTGAAGACGCGCTCGAGCCCGTATTTCGACTTGCCGATCTTGCGCGCATGGTGCCGCACGGGAATTTCATAAACCCTGGCGCCCATCCAGGTCGCATAGATCGGGATGAAGCGGTGCATTTCGCCGTACAGACGGTGGCCTTTGATCACGTCCACCCGATAGGCTTTGAGTGTGCATCCGTAGTCGTGCAGATGCACGCCGGAGATCAGCGATATAAGCCGGTTGGCGAGCCGGCTTACCAGATTACGGCGGATCGCGGAGTCGTGCCGGGTCTTGCGCCAGCCGGACACGACGTCGTAGCCCTCGCGCAGCTTCTCAATCATGGCGGGGATATCGGCGGGATCGTTTTGCAGGTCGGCGTCGATCGGAATGATGACTTCGCCGTCGGCGTGATCGATGCCGGCCATCAGTGCCGCCGTCTGCCCGTAGTTGCGGCGCAGGTCGATGGCCTTGACGCGCGGGAATTCGGCGATGGCGCTGCGCATTTCAGCAAGCGACCCGTCCGTGCTCCCGTCATTGACGAGGATGATCTCGTAGCGCAAACCGATCGTGCCGAGAACGTCGCTTAACGCGCGGCATAAAGGCCCGACATTGCCTTGTTCATTGAAGACCGGAACGATGACCGACAGGCTGTCGAATTGCCGTTGGTCTGTCGCTGCGGTGCCGGCGACTAGGACTGCGTTGGTCGTGTCCATCAAGGGTTCTCGGCACGGCTCTCCTCAGGCGATGCTAGATAGCACGCTGCCGCACTGTGGCAAGGCAATATTGGCGGGCGTTTTCTGAGTGATTTTGCGCGCTTAAGCCCATCAACACCATTGCCGCTCGCGCATTACAAGGGTTATGAGAAGCCCGCGGGGGCAAGGAATCAATCGTGTCACATGGACGCAAAATCGCAGTAATCGGCCTTGGCTATGTCGGTCTGCCGGTCGCCGTGGCGTTCGCCCGGTCCGGCGCTCCGGTAACCGGCTTCGATATCGATCGCGCTCGCATCGAGGAGTTGCGGGCGGGACGCGATCGGACCCGCGAGGTTGACTCCGGTGACCTTAGGCAGGCGGCGTTGCGCTTTGAAGACGATCCGGCCGCGCTCGCCGCCGCGGATTTCTACATCGTCACTGTGCCGACGCCCATCGACGGCGCGCGTCGCCCGGATCTCGCTGCGATCCTGGCGGCATCGGAGACGGTGGGGGGAGTGCTCAAGCGCGGCGATATCGTCGTCTACGAGTCGACGGTCTATCCCGGCGCGGTCGAAGAAGACTGCGTGCCCGTCCTCGAAAGGATCTCGGGACTTGCCGGCGGGCGCGATTTCACCGTCGGCTATTCACCCGAGCGAATCAACCCTGGGGACAAGGTGCACCGCTTCGAGTCGATTACCAAGGTGGTGTCGGCGCAGGATCAGCGTACGCTGGATATTGTGGCCGACGTCTACGGGTCGGTGGTAACAGCCGGCCTTCACCGCGCGCCGTCGATCAAGGTCGCCGAGGCCGCCAAGGTCATTGAGAACACGCAACGCGATCTCAACATCGCCTTCATGAACGAGTTGTCGGCGATATTCCATCAGCTCGGCATCGACACCGGAGATGTGCTTGCCGCGGCGGCGACCAAATGGAATTTTCAGAAATTCGAACCCGGTCTGGTCGGCGGCCACTGTATCGGCGTCGACCCGTATTATCTGACGTTTCGCGCCGAGAAGGCCGGCTATCACCCCGAAATTATTCTTGCCGGCCGCCGCATCAACGACCGCATGGGCGAGCGGGTGGCGCGCGAATGCATGCGCGCCCTGCTGCAGCGCGGGTCCGGCAAACCGACTGTGACAATCCTGGGCATGACCTTTAAGGAGAATGTGCCTGATATCCGCAATTCCAAGGTGATCGACATTGTGCGCGAACTCGACCGTGTTGGCGTCACCGTACAGGTGCACGACCCGCTCGCGACGTCGAGCGAGGTGCATGAGGAATACGGAATCGTCCTGTCGTCGTTGGATGCGCTGCGGCCGGCCGACGCCGTCATCCTGGCCGTCGCCCACGGCGACTACCTGGCCGGCGGCTGGCCCTTCGTTACCAGGCTGCTCAAAGGAGCGCAGGGTATCGTGCTCGACGTGAAGTCGAAGCTCGACCGTGAAACGAAACCGAAGGATATCGATCTGTGGCGCCTGTAGATTTGAGCCGAACTCCGATGACATGGACTGAACGAGATGGCTGACGGCCCCATCCTTGTGACCGGCGCCGCCGGTTTCATCGGTTTCCATGTCGCCCGCCGCCTGCTCGATGCAGGGCGGGCGGTCGTCGGGCTCGACAACATGGATGCCTATTATGATCCCAGGCTGAAGGAAGCACGGCTTGCCGAGCTGAGCGCGCGCGATGGCTTCCGCTTCGCCCGGCTCGATCTGGCCGACCGCGCCGGCATGGCCGCCTTGTTTGCCGAGCAGCGCTTTCCCTACGTGGTGCATCTCGCCGCCCAGGCCGGCGTGCGGCATTCTCTTGTGAACCCCCACGCCTATGTCGACTCCAATCTGGTCGGCTTCACCAACGTGCTCGAGGGCTGTCGGCACAACGGCTGCCGTCATTTGCTCTATGCCTCGTCATCGTCCGTCTACGGCTCCAATACAAAGATGCCGTTCTCTGTCCACGACAATGTCGATCATCCGCTCAGTCTCTACGGCGCGTCGAAGAAGGCGAACGAGTTGATGGCGCATGCCTATGCGCATCTGTATGGCCTGCCGGCAACGGGACTGCGCTTCTTCACCGTTTACGGTCCCTGGGGTCGGCCGGACATGGCAATGTGGCTGTTCGCGGCGGCTATCATCGCTGGCCAGCCGATCAAGCTGTTCAACAACGGCGACATGCGGCGGGACTTCACCTATATCGACGATGTGGTCGAGGCCGTCGTTCGCCTCGTCGGCCACGCGCCGACGGCAAGCGCCAATAGCGCGGTCGGCGCGCCCGACCCGGGCACGAGCGCGGCGCCGTGGCGGGTCTACAACATCGGCAACAACAAACCGGTTGAACTGCTGGAGGTCGTTCGTCTGCTTGAGGAGGCGACCGGCAAGAAGGCGAAACGCGAGCTGCTGCCGATGCAGCCCGGCGACGTCCCGGCGACCTATGCCGATGTCGATGATCTAATGCGCGAGGTCGATTTCAAGCCGGCCACGCCGATCGCCGACGGCATTGCCCGTTTCATTGACTGGTTTCGCGCCTATCATGGCCTGGCCCGCTAGGCGGACATTGATAATCTGATTGGATCGAAACGATGGCGGACAAGATTGCGCTGATTACCGGAGCGACGGGCCAGGACGGCGCCTATCTGGCGGAATTGCTGCTGGCGAAAGGCTATGTCGTACACGGCGTCAAGCGACGGTCGTCGTCGCTCAACACCCAGCGCGTTGATCATCTCTATGTCGACCCGCACGTGGAAAATGCGCGCTTCTTCCTGCATTACGGCGACATGACCGACGCCACCAACCTGATCCGATTGATCCAGGAGGCGCAGCCCCACGAGATTTACAATCTCGCCGCCCAGAGCCATGTGCAGGTGAGTTTCGAGACGCCCGAATACACGGCCAATGCCGACGCGCTCGGCACGCTGCGCCTGCTGGAGGCGATCCGGATCCTGCGGCTGGAGGATCGGGTGCGGTTCTATCAGGCCTCGACGTCGGAACTTTACGGCAATTCACCGGCACCGCAGAGCGAGACAACGCCGTTTGCGCCGCGCAGTCCCTATGCCGCTGCCAAGTTGTATGCCTATTGGATCACCGTGAACTACCGCGAAGCCTACGGCATGCATGCTTCCAATGGCATTCTGTTCAACCACGAAAGCCCGATCCGCGGCGAGACTTTCGTCACCCGCAAGATCTCGCGCGCGGTGGCGGCGATCGAGGTCGGCCTCGAGCAGACCCTGTTTATCGGCAATCTGAACGCGCGCCGCGACTGGGGCCATGCCCGCGACTACGTCGAGGGCATGTGGCGGATCGTCCAGCAACCGCAGGCCGACGACTACGTGCTGGCGACCGGGGAAGGCCATACCGTGCGCGAATTCGTCGAGCGCGCCTTTGCGGTGGTCGGCCGCAGCATCCGCTGGCAGGGAGCGGGCGTCGACGAGGCTGGCATCGACGCGGCAAGCGGCCAGGAGCTGGTTAAGGTCGACCGGCGCTATTTCCGCCCGACCGAGGTCGATGTGTTGATCGGTGATGCGTCGAAGGCGCGTGCCAGGCTCGACTGGAAGCATACCGTAGGCTTCGATGCGCTGGTTCACGAAATGGTAGGCCGGGATCTGGAAGCGGCCCGCGCCGGCAAGCCGTAGGCGTCATTCGCCGCCAAGCGCGCCGGGCACGACGCCGCGCTCGGCCCGGCGGGTGCTGACGATCCAGACCAGGCCGCCGATGGCGCCGATCGCCAGATAGCTGGCGCCATAGAGCAGCGAGACGATCAACCCGTCGCCCGGCGGAAGGCCCGCATAGCCGAAGGCGGCGACCATGGCGCCCTCGCGCACGCCCCAGCCGGCCACCGAGATCGGAACAATGGCGATCAGGATCACTGGCAATACCAGGAACAGTGCGTAGAGCAGGGGCAGGTCGGCACCGACGGAGCGGGCCGCACACCAGGCGATTACCGCGGTGAGCCCGTGTATGAGAAAGGAGAGGCCGAATATCCACGCCAGCGCCCGCGGCGAGCGGAGAATGCCGAGAGCGACCGTGGCCGTGGCGGTGAGGTGACGCGTCGGCGCCCAGCGCTGCAGGAAATGCAGACGCTCCCAGGCGAGACTGACGAAGACAATCCCGGCCCCGATGCAGCCGAGCCCGATCAGCAGCAGCGCGCTACGGCCGACCGGACTGCGCACCAGCTCCAGTGACCACGGCAGGCAGACGGTCACCACCATTGCCAGTGCGGTCACGCCGACCACCCGGTCGATGAGCACCGAATAGGTGGCGGTCCGCCAGTTGCTCTGCTTGGCAATGAGCCAGATCCGCATGGCATCGCCGCCGACGCTGGAGGGCAGGGTCTGGTTGAAGAACAGGGCGATCATGCAAATACGGAACGATTGGCCGAACGGCAGATCGGCGCCGCACTGGCTGATGATCGTTTTCCAGCGCAGGCTCAGCAGGAAGGTCTGCGACAGCGGCACCAGCAGGCCGAGCGCGATCCAGCGCGGATCGAGCTGGCTGAGCCGGTTTGCCACCGTTTCGATATTGACCCAGTTCAACGCCAGATACAGGAGCAGGCCGGAGACGGTGACCTTGATGAGAAGGGAAAGCGCCCTGCGCATTGCCTGATCCTGAAATGGCGGCCTCAATCCATCGACCGGCTGCCGTCAATGTCTCGGTGGCGAAGTGGAGAATTCTGTTGCCCGTGGAGACGACGCATTGGATCGCGCCGGTGGCGCCCCTATAATGGATTGTGACGACGAGAGGAAGCAAGGTATCAAGCCGATGACCGCACCGACCCTGCAAACACTGAAAACCAAGCTCTTTACCGACGGCGCCGACAAGGCGCAGATCGTCGAGATGGCCAAGCAGGCTTGGATCGCCGGGTTTACCACCAACCCGTCGCTGCTCAGGAAGGCCGGGGTCGACGATTACGAGGCCTACGCCCGCGACCTGGTCGCCGCAGTGCCTGATCGCCACATCTCCTTCGAGGTGTTCTCCGACGAGATTCCGGAAATGGTGGCCCAGGCCCGCGTCATTACCGCCTGGGGCGACAACGTCTACGTCAAGCTGCCGGTGACCACCACACGCGGCGAACCGCTGTTCGAGGCGGTGCGTGCCCTGTCGCGCGACGGGGTCAAGATCAACATGACCGCGATCTTCGCCGCCGATCAGGTCGCCCATGCCGTCGAAGCGCTGGACGGCGGCGCGCCGGCCTGCGTCTCGGTTTTTGCCGGGAGGCTGGCCGATTTCGGTATCGACTACCGGCCACTCATGCAGGACGCGGTGGCCCGGGCGCGCCGCACCCGCAACGTGGAAGTCATCTGGGCCTCGACCCGCGAGGTGTTCAACGTGGTCGAAGCCGACAGCATCGGCTGCCATATCATCACCGCGCCTGCCGACGTCCTGAAGAAATTGCCGGCACTCGGCAGCAAGACGGCGGCCGAACTGTCGCTGGCCGCGGTACAGTCGTTCCGCGACGACGCGCTGGCCGCGGGCCTGCGGCTCAACGTTCCGGCGCCGCGCGCGGCCGAGTGAGGCGCCCCCGGCCGGCCCAAAATTAAGCGTGTAACGCTTTGAATCAAAACGTGTTCACCCCGTTTTGGCGGAGTTGTCGCCAGCCGCCGTGCGGCATGCTAGGGGATGGCTTGGGCCGGGCCGTGGCGCGAAAACCCTGAAAACAGGGCGCGCGCGGTCAAGTCAGGGGGATGTTGCAGACAATGACGCAGGCGGCAAATCCGGACGCGGATCGTTTATTGCGGATCGGCGTGATCGGCGTCGGCGTGATGGGCAGCAACCATGCCCGGGTGTTCGCCGGCCTGCCCGGTGTCGAACTCGTCGGCGTCGCCGATCCCGACCAGAAACAGGCCGAATTCGTCGCCCGCACCCTTGGCTGTGTCGCTGTCGCCGATGTCGAGCAATTGCTGGCGCTCGACGTTGATGCGGTCACCATCGCTGCGCCGACACATCTGCATCACGACATCGCGCTTGCTTGCATCGAACGCGGCGTCCACGTCATGGTCGAAAAGCCGATCGCGTCGACCGTCGAAGAGGGGCGCG
>Ga0210062_1000479_pt1 | contig 12290 bp, 9 predicted proteins | sample Muzzi_CordA_D2_FD_185528 | JGI IMG/M metagenome (GOLD analysis project Ga0210062, IMG submission 185528) | Wetland microbial communities from San Francisco Bay, California, USA, that impact long-term carbon sequestration - Muzzi_CordA_D2 (SPAdes) | ecosystem: Environmental > Aquatic > Marine >...
CGCAACCCGGAATGCGGCGAGTGGAAGAACAGATACTCGACCCGGTTCTACAACATCTCACCGCCGGACTTCGGCTGTTCGAATACGGCTGCCCTGCAGCAGCAGGTGGCTTACCCGTCCAGTCTGGTTGCCGGCGAAACGCTCGATTTCCCAGAGGGTGACGTGGCCGCCGAATCGGTCAGCCGGTACCGTGGGCGCAAGGTTGAGCAACTCCAGGTCGAGGCAGCGTCGAGCAAATAGAGCCGGAGCTGGTTTCCGGTAGTTACGATGGATGAGTTAACGAGGTAATGACGTGAAAAAATCCTATATGGGCTTTGCGGCGGACAGTGAGACCAGGGCGGCGCTGGAACAGTTCGCTCGTGATCTCTACCTTCCGGAAGAAGATGTGATCGATGGCGATATCGACTCGGCCCTGGAAGCCTTGTCCGATATGCCGACGCCCGAATGTATTTTCGTCGACCTTGGCCATTCGCTGTCTCCGCTGGATGAACTGGACAAACTCGCCGGGGTCTGCGACCCGGGCACCCAGGTCATCGCCATGGGGACGGTCAACGATATCAGCGTGTTCCGCGATATGCTGGATGCGGGTGTCGCCGATTATCTGCTGAAGCCGGTGACGAACGACCGCCTGAAACAGGCCTACGAAAAAGCGATTGCCCCGACCCATCAGCCTGGCGGCGGCAGCGTCAAGGCGCTGTCGGACGTTGTCGTGGTGGTGGGCACGCGCGGCGGCGTGGGCGCCAGCATGGTCGCCACCAACATGGCCTGGATTCTGGCGCATGAGATCAAGAAGAAAGTCGGACTTATCGATCTGGATCCTTATTTCGGCAACACCGCGGCGCTGCTTAATCTCGAGCCGGGCAGGGGCTTGTCCGAAGCACTCGATGCGCCCGACCGTATCGATGATGTCTTCGTCGACCGGACCATGATCAAGGAAGGCGATAACCTGATGATCCTGGGCGCCGAGGAGGCCATGCAGAACGAAGTTCCCATGGACGCGGGGAGTATCGAGACACTGATCGAGAAACTTCGCGAGAGCTTCCAGGTCCTGATCGTCGAACCGCCGCACGGGAATATGCAGGCCATCAAGGCCGCGATCCGGATGGCGACGCATATTGTTTTCGTATCCAATTACAGCGTGGTCGGCATGCGCGACATGATCAGGCTTTCCGGCCTGGCCAACCAGTTGGCTGCGGGCACCAGGCAGTTTGTTCTTGCCAACCAGGGAACCGGCGGGAAATCGGACGTGAATGCAAAGGATTTCGAGTCGGTAACCGGTCTGCCCGTGGATGCGGAAATCCCGTCGGACGAGCGTGGCGTTGCCGCGGCCCTGAACGCCGGCGCCGCACTGCCGGTCGGTGCGCCCAAGAGCCCTGTTCTCAAGGCGTTGCGCAAAGTCTGCAGCACCCTCTATGGAGGCGGCGCACGGGGCAAGAGCAAGGGTAAGGGAAAGGGAAAAGGAAAATCAGAGGATAAGGGCGGCGGTTTTTTCAGCTCCCTTCTCGGCCGCAAGGCCAGTTAACCGGTTAACGTTGTCAAATTTTGTAGAGTTATTAGTTCGAGAGGCTGATTATGTTTGGTGGTAGAGGAAATACGTCTTCAGGTGCCGCGCAACCCGCAAGCGGGAATGTCGTGCCACTGGCCAATAACACGCAGCAGGCCGCTCCGCAGCAGGCCGCCACGCAGCAGCCGGCGCCGCAGCAGCCCGCACCTCAGCAGGCCGCACCCCAGCAACCGGCGCCCCCCCCGGCACCGCAAGCCGCGCCTCAGCAGCCCGCGGCGGAGCCGTCGCTTGACGATCTGATCGAACAGTGCTGCGATCTGGTCCGCCCGAAACTCGGCGACAATATCCGGCCGCAGGACGCGACCAGCAAGAATCGCGTGGCACTGGCGGGAATTATCGAGAAACTTGCGACGGAAGCGGCGCAGAAGAATAATATTCCGATTGATGCGCTGAATATCCGCAATGTGGTTACAGTACTGCTCAATGAGGTTCTGACGTCGGTCAAGACAAAGGGCACTGTCGGCGACGGCCCGGCGGTCGCGGAAGCCAAACCCGCGCATGTAAAGGCCGCGGGCTCCATGCAGGACGCGCAGATAACTATTCAGAGACTGCTTCTCGAGCGCATCGATTCCGCCGCCGCGGTCAAAATGGAGCGAACCGACCTGGTGCGCCAGGTGGAAGAGGTCGTCAGCGATATCCTGAACGAGGAGAAGATGCGCCTCAACGGTGCAGAGCAGCGTCAGATGGTCGAGGCGCTGGTTGACGATATGCTTGGTCTCGGCCCGCTAGAGCCCCTGATCGCCGACGATGCCATAACCGACATCATGGTCAACGGGCCCTATCAGATCTACATCGAAAAGAACGGAAAGCTTCAGCTTTCCGACGTCAAGTTTCGCGACAACCAGCATGTGCTGAACATCTGCACGCGAATTGTCACCAAGGTCGGCCGCCGCGTCGATGAATCGTCGCCGATCTGCGACGCACGTTTGCTCGACGGTTCTCGTGTGAACATCATCATTCCGCCGCTGGCGATCGATGGCGCTTCGATCTCCATTCGTAAATTCTCCAAGCAGAAGATCACCTTCGACATGATGATCGGCGGCAGCATGTCGGAAGAGATGGCGACAACGCTGCGTATCGCCAGCCGGGTGCGCCTCAACACCGTGGTGTCCGGCGGTACGGGTTCGGGCAAGACAACGCTCCTGAACGCGCTATCGAGCATGATCGGCGAGGATGAGCGCACGATCACCATCGAGGACGCGGCGGAACTGCAGCTGGTGCAGCCGCATGTGGTGCGGCTGGAGACCCGCCCGGCCAACCTGGAAGGCAAGGGGGCGATCGATCAGCAGGCCCTCGTCAAGAACTGCCTGCGTATGCGTCCGGAACGCATCATCCTCGGCGAAATTCGCGGCGGTGAGGCCCTCGACATGCTGTCGGCCATGAATACTGGCCATGACGGTTCGATGGGCACGCTGCATGCCAATACCCCGCGTGAGGCGATCAGCCGTCTGGAAAACATGTGCGCCATGTCCGGCACGAAACTGCCGAACGAGGCGATTCGCAAACAGATCGCCGCGGCGGTGAACCTGATCGTGCAGATCAGCCGTATGCGCGATGGCGGGAGGCGCCTTCAGAAAATTACCGAAATTACCGGCATGGAAGGCGATGTGGTCACCATGCAGGACCTGTTCAGCTACGAGTTCATCGGCGAGGACGAGAACGGGAAGCTGATCGGCGAGTGGAAGAAGCATGGCGTTCGGCCGCATTTCACGCCGCGGGCCCAATATTACGGTCTCGACAAGGAACTGCTGGAGGCCTGCCTGTGAGAAATCTCGGTCCTGAATTCGTCATACTGTTGGTACTTGTGCTAGCCGGCATCGGCGCGGCGGTCTGGTTTCTTGCGTTGAGCCCAGCGGCGAAAAACCGCCGCAAGATGAAAGAGCGCATGAAGACGCTCAACAAGAAACAATTGGCTGTCGGCGATAGCGAAACGCCCGAAATGCGGTTGCGCCGGGATGAATCCCGGACCACGATGGACAAACTGGCGCGGCGCATTCTACCCAACCCGGATATTCTCAGGGCCAGGCTGGAGGCAACCGGCAAGAAACTGACCATCGGCAAATATTTTGGAATGATGATCGTCATCGGGCTCCTGGCGGCGGGCGGTTACATTATGTTTATCGATTTGCCGCAAGCGGCGGCGCCGCTGGTCGGCATTGCCATCGGCTTTTATGTTCCGCATAGACTTGTCAATCGCTGGATTGCCAAACGCCAGGATGCGTTCGTTTTCAATCTTCCCGAGGCGCTGGACATGATCGTGCGCGGCGTTAAATCGGGGCTTCCGGTCGCGGAAACAATCAATGTCGTCGCCGAAGAGACCGAAGGCGTGATATCCGAGGAATTCACGCGTGTCATGGAAGATTCACGCATTGGCATGACCCTGGAGGCCGCGTTGTGGGCCTCGGCGGAGCGGTTGTCCGCTGCGGAATTCAAATTTTTCGTGGTGGTCCTGACAGTGCAGCGCGAAACCGGCGGTAATCTGGCGGAAACGCTGGAGAACCTCTCCGAACTGGTCCGAAGCCGCAAGCAGATGAGGCTGAAAATCATTGCGATGTCTTCGGAGGCCAGGGCCAGTATGTATATTCTGGGCGGCCTGCCCTTTGCGATCGCCGGCCTGCTGCTTCTGATTTCCCCTGACTATATTCTGACGCTGGTCAGAACGGATGCGGGCAACACGATTCTGATGATCGGCGGCGCCCTGCTTTTCATGGGCTGGGCGGTGATGAACAAGATGGTCAATTTCGAGATTTGAGTATTGAGGACGTCTTATGGAAATCGGCGGCATAGAACTTGGCGAAGAAACCATTGTGGTGTTAGCCGCGTCCGCGGCGGTATTCGTTATTCTGGTGATCATCTGGAAGAGTCTTCTGGAGCCTAAGCCGGAATCCAGCCGCCTGAAGGATCTGAAATCGCGGCGCGAGCATTTGCGAGAGGGCCTGTTGGCATCGACCAACAAGGTCGGCAACAATGAGGTTTCGGCCAACAGCATGTCGTTCATGCGCAAGGTCGTAGGGCGCGCGAACGTATTGAAGGGCGATGTTGCCAAGGAGATCGGCGACAAGCTGGCGCAGGCCGGCATGCGCACCAAGGATGCGATGGTCGCCTATACCTTCTTCAAGGGTGCGTTGCCGTTTGTGGGTGGCGCGGTGGGCCTTATTGCTATCAACATGTTTGCGCCCGAGGACATGGCCTATGTACAGCGTGTTTTCGCGGCGCTCATAGTGGCCGTGTTAATGTTCTTCGTTCCCGACCTTTATGTCAAACAGCTGGCCAAGAAGCGCCGTAAGTTGATGCAGAAAGGATTGCCGGACGCCCTGGATCTTCTGGTTGTCTGCGCCCAGGCTGGTCTCAGCCTAGATTCCGCCATCGGCCGTGTCGCCAAGGAAATAGCATTCTCGTCGGCTGTTGTCGGCGAGGAGTTTTCGTTGACGGCCCTGGAACTGGGCTTCCTGCCGGAGCGCAAGGCGGCGCTGGAAAATCTGAAGAACCGAACAGGCCTGAAGGATATTGCAGCGGTCTGTACGACACTGATCCAGTCGGAGAAGTATGGTACCCCGTTGGCCTATGCGCTGAAGGTACTGTCCTCGGAATTCCGCCGTGAAAGAATGATGCGCGCGGAACAAAAGGCGGCACAGCTGCCGGCCATCATGACATTGCCGCTGGCGCTGTTCATCCTGCCTGTGCTGTTCATGGTGATCATCGGGCCGGCGATCATTACCGCCGTTGCAAGCTTCAGTAATAGCAAGCTGCCCGGTCAGAACGGATAAGGCGCCCGCCTGAACTGCTTCCACGGAGAGGAAGGGGCGAAAGGTATTCCGGTCCCGCCACACCGGTCAGGCGTCGATTTCATCCATGCTGCTGAATGTCAGATAGATCGACTTGAGGATGATGTCCAGGATGACGCCGCGCCGCGCGTCGGGGTCCAGAGTCCTGAGATTCTGGTAATAGGCGAGGTTGTTGACGACATCGGCCTCCGGCAACAGATCGCGCAATATCTTGCCGGCTTCCCCGATTTTTCCAGCCAGGCCATAGATGAGGGCGAGGTTATGGAGTAACGACTTGTCCGCGTCGGTTCCGGTAAGCAGGCCCTCAATCTGGGCGACACCGGCCTCATAGCGCTCCTGCAGCGCGAGCGAGAGCGCCATGTTGTTGCTGAGCGAGCGGTTGCCCGGCGCCATGCCCAATCCGGCCAGGTATTGATTTTGCGCCTCGGTGTGGTCGCCCAGCGCGTCGTAGGCGATACCAAGCACGTTGAAAACGCGATGATCGGCCGCGTCCTCGTCGACCGCCGGCACCAGCAGCGTAACCGCGGCGTCCGGTTGATTCTGTTCGATAAGCAGGATGCCGTAACCCTGCAGGGCATAACTGCTATAGGGGTGTCTGGCCAAGGCCTGATGATAGACTTCTTCAGCCTCGCGGAATCTGCCGAGAAGGCGCAGCGTATCGCCCAGAGCTGCCGGTGGCAGCGGCGAGTCGGGATCGGCTCGGCTTGCCCTGTTGTACATTTCCGCCGCGCCGTTGAGGTCGCCTTTTTCGCGCAGTCTGTTGCCAAGCTGCATCAATTTTGTTGCTTTTTCGTTTTGTTCCATCACCGCCTGATCGTCGCTGATGGTTTGCGCGGGGACGGTTTCCTTGCCGCCGCCGCAAGCCGCCAAAAGCAAGAGAGCAGTGCAGCCGACAATACCCCCGAGATGCGAGGCGCGGAGGCGGGCGGACTCGGATTTTTTAATCTTGTTACGCATGCGCATTTCGTTTTTTTCTGACCGATGAAACAAAGTAGATCTGCGGATATTTCAAATTTTAGCGAGTTTTAAGTAGTAATTAGTAATTGTCTGATATTATTACATTTGCATACTCGCCACGCAAGAATAAAATAGAACATGCCGCCAACACTGGGTTGGAGCAGGAGAACTTTATGATTTACGAACTTTGCCATCGTGCTGTCAATGCTGCAAGAAGCTTCTTGCGGGAACAAAGTGGCAGTATCATCATCTATACAGGCGCGTTCATGGCGGTGGGAATCGGCGGCGCCGCCCTGTCGATCGACATCGGACGAATCGTTCTGCTGAAAACCCAGATGCAAAACCGCGCCGATGCCGGCGCGCTGGCAGGCGCCGCACAGCTCGACGGCCAGGACGGTGCGATCGATCGTGCGACATGGATCGTGAAAGATGCGATGCAGGCCTATACGACGGCCGCCGCCGACCAGGGCGAACTGGCGGTGTGGAAAGTGAACTACTACGAGGCGGCCGCCGACTTTATCTCGCGCGGCCCCTTGACGACGGACAGTGTCGCGGCCCGCTTTACCGAGGTTTTCATGCAGCGGCGCACGCTGTCGTTTTTCTATGCGCCGGCGTTGAACATCTTGACCGGCGAGACCGCGAGCAATTACGCGGAACTGGACGCCCGCGCCGTGGCGATGTCCGATCCCTTTATTTGCAAAACCCAACCGATGATGATCTGCAATCCGCTGGAGGACAGCGATCCGGCAACGCCGGACCCCATCCCGGACGACACCTATGCCGGGCGTAGTATCACGCTAAAACAGGGCATCCAGGGCGGCGGCACCTGGGTGGCGGGCAACTTCGGCTTGCTGGATCTGCCCACCGATGCCGATTACTCGGCCGGTGGCGCCCAGGCCGTGGCCGCCGCCTTGTCGGCGGACGATCCCCAAGGCTGTTACGGCTATCGGGTGGTGACGGCGCCGGGCTCCATGACGGTCTCGGTCTCCGACGCGATCAACACGCGTTTTGGCATGCCGGTGACCGACCCGTCGGTCTCTCCGGCGCCGAATGTCATGAATTATCCCATGGACATCAATCTGGCCGCGGATCCTACTCTGGTCATCGGCGACTCGGTATGGGATCTCCCGACATACTGGGCAACGCACCATAAGGACGCCGCCGGCAATCCCATCCCCATGCCCAGCGAGTTGAATGGCGCGACCCGCTATCAGGTTTATCTGTTCGAACAAGGTGTGGGTTACTGGAAGAAAAACAGCAAGAACGTGCTGGTGACCGAACTGGATCAGACCGCAAAGGGGTACACTTATGTCGATCCGCTGGATCCTGCGTATGTCACGGCCGCGGTAATACCCAGCGACGCCGCCGCGCCCGACGACAACTGGGTCGACGGCGAACCCCCGCCAGGCCAGACGGTTTCGTTCAAGGAACATGAGCGCCGCATCTTGCGCGTCAACATCATGAACTGTGTCAACAACGAAGTCACAGGCAAGGGCGACTATCCCAGCGAGGGCAACTATCTGGAGATATTCCTGTCCCAGGAATCGGACGGGCCCGCCGACGGCGCCGGCATCTATGGCGAAATTGTTCGCAAAATGAACCCGCGAGTTTCACTGGAGTTCCACGGTAATGTTCGGCTTACTGAATAAATTCCGATCCGACGAGAAGGGAATTGCCGTAACCGAGCTCGCGCTTGTTACGCCGGTCTTCCTGCTCATGTTCCTCTCGACCATCGAGCTGGGACATATGATCTATTACAGCATTACCATCGAAAAGGCGCTGCGTTCGGCGGTGACCTATGCCGGACGCAACGAAGCCCATCCTCCCGAAGTCATCACCGCGACCCAGAATATCGTCCGGACCGGCGATCCGAAGGGCCTGGATCCGTATCTGGTGCGCGGCTGGGAGGATTCCGATGCGAAAGTAGTTTTCAGCACCCATACCTATACCCAGGATCTGGGGGGCAACAAGTCATTCTCGGAGACCGTCGTGTCGGTTACCGCCGACGTGCCCTACGTCCCCGTTGTGGGCATGCTGGTTCCGGCCTTGGAATACCTGATGAAGAGCCAGTTCAGAAGCGGCAAGCTGTTCATCACGCTGACCCATGAACAAGCGATTATCGGTAACTGACATGAACCGGAAACTTTATGGCGCCGTAAGGCGATTCCTGAGGGATGAGGACGGCGCCTTCATCATCGAGTTCGCCATCGCCTTCCCTGTGCTGATCCTGCTGTCCTTTGGGCTGCTGGAGTTCTCGCTGGTGGTGTTCGACTACCAGCGCGCCGCCGAGGCCACGCGGCGTGGCATCCGCACGACGATCCTGTCCTATACCATACCCAATACCGCGACCCTTCTCGACGGCTCGGTCATCTCCTGCAGGCTGTCCAATAACGTGGTCACCTGCACGGGCGGTTCGCCGAGCGACTTAGCCGCCGACCAGTTCAACATCCTGCTGGCGGAAATGAGGGAAGTATATCCCACCCTCACCGAGGACAACGTCATCGTCACCTATGAGGGAACCGATGTCGGCGCTGTGACTGATGCCGGCGGCATCCTGCCGCTGGTGACACTGGAATTACAGGGCGTCCGCCATGACATGATCGTCGGCCAGATTATCGGCATCCCCTACATCGAGTTCCCGGCCTTCACGACCACGGTTCTGGGCCCGGGAAACGCCGTCAACGTGGCCCCGAAGGCCGGCAAGAAGTAAATAGCGTGAGCCCGGGTAGAGAACGGGAAGGCCGCCGCGCGGAAAATACCCGACGGTTTTTCTTTTCCTTTTGCCCTTGCCGGAACCCAGAGTTAACCGCACGTTAAAGGCCGATCCTTCATTATGGGCGCCCTGCCGGATTGACCGGCGGGACCAGGTATTGCGAGTCCGGCCAATCCATGAAACAGCGCCCGCCAGGGGATGATGCCAGCCAGATCGACGTCCGCCGCATGTTGTCGGCGGTGGTCGACGCGGCGCCTGTGACGCTGTGCGTAATTGACCGGGACGGCCGGATCGCCACGGTGGAAGGCCAGCCATTCCCTGCGATCGGGCTGGTTCCCGGTGAGACCGAGGGCGCCGTCGCGGAAAAACTGTGGCAGGCTTTCGACTTGCTGACCGGCGCCGTGGCGGGTGCACTGTCCGGCGAGGAGACGACGACAACCGTCGTGGCCGGCGAAAATGCCTTCGAAATGCGTTTCCTGCCGGTGGCCGGCGCGAATGGCGAAATCAGCCATGTTTTCGCCCTGGCCGTCGATGTCACCGCCCGCTATGCCGGCATGGTACAGATTCCCGAGCGCGAGGAGTTTCTCCAAGGCATCCTCGATACGGTGGTGGACGGAATCGTCACCATAGACGAACTGGGCCTGATCCGCGATTTCAACCCGGCGGCGGCAGAGATATTCGGCTACCAGCCGCATGAGGTGGTCGGCAAGAAGGTCAATATGCTGATGCCCGAGACGCACCGCGACGGCCATGACGGCTATCTGCGGCGCTACCTGGAAACCGGCGAGGGGCGAATGATTGGCAGCCGACGGGAAACCGAAGGCCTGCGCAAGAACGGCACGGTCTTTCCCATAGAGATCGCGGTCAGCGAAATGAAGGTGGGCGAACACCGGCATTTCACCGGCATCGTACGCGACGTCACCGAACGGAAGGAGGCCGAGCGCGCGCTGCGCGAAAGCGAGGAACGCTATGCCCTGGCGGCCAAGGGCGCCAACGACGGTTTGTGGGACTGGAACCTGGAAGACAACAGCATCTACTATTCGCCGCGCTGGAAGGCCATGCTGGGTTACGGGGATGACGAGATAGGCTCGTCGCCCGACGAGTGGGTCAACCGTATCCATCGCGACGACGCCGGCCGGTTCATGGATGAGTTGAAGGCGCATCTCGACGGGCGCACGGCGACTTTGCGCTGTGAATACAGAATCCGGCGCAAGAGCGGAGAGATACTGCGCATGGTGGCGCGTGGTGTGGCGGTACGAGGCGCGGACGGCGCAGCCTATCGCATGGCCGGGTCGCAATCCGACATCACCGATCGCCGCCGCGCCGAAGAACGCCTGATCCATGACGCGTTGCATGATACGCTGACCGGATTGGCCAACCGTACGCTTCTGGCCGACCGCCTGGGTCAGGCGCTGGCGCGGCTGAAGCGCAACCCGGCAATGGGCTTCGCGCTGGCATCGCTCAATCTCGACCGGTTCCGCGTGATCAACGAGAGCCTGGGCCATGCGGCCGGCGATGACCTGCTGCTGGCGGTATCGCGCAGACTGGAGAACCAGCTGCAACCCGGCGATACGCTGGCCCGCCTCAGCGCCGACAATTTTGCAATTCTGATGGAAGATGCCGGCAACGAAGCGGCGGTGCGAAAGCGCGCTAACCGCATCCAGAAAGCGGTCGGTCAGCCATACCGTCTCGGCGGGCGCGAAGTCTTCAGCTCGGCCAGCGTCGGTATCGTCATGGCGGGGCCGGATCACCGATCGGCGAACGACATCCTGCGCAACGCCGAACTGGCTCTGTCGCGCGCCAAGAAGGACGGCAAGGGAAAGACCGAAACCTATCACGAGACCCTGCATCACGAAGCGGTCGGCCTGATGGAAACCGAAACGGAGCTGCGCAAGGCGATCGAACAAAACCGGGTGGTTGCCTTCTACCAGCCGATCATCGAGCTGGAAACCGGCCGGGTCGCCGGCTTCGAGGCGCTGGCCCGGATAGAGCATCCGGAACGCGGTATCGTTCCGCCCTCCGAATTCATTGGTATCGCCGAGGACACCGGCCTCATCGTGCCGTTATGCGAACAGATCCTGACACAGGCATGTGGTCAGGCCGCCCGCTGGCAACGCGATACCGGGTGCGACGACCTGACCGTCAGCGTCAATCTTTCGGCCCGCAACCTCGCCGACGACGGCCTTATGGATATGTTGGGCCATGTTCTCGCCGACAGCGGCCTCAAGCCCGAAACGCTGCGCCTCGAGCTTACCGAAAGCCTGATCATGGCGAATCCGGAATCGATGGCGCAAATGCTGGCGGAGCTGAAGAAACTGAATGTGCGCCTGGCGCTTGACGATTTCGGAACCGGCTATTCCTCGCTCAGCCACCTGCGCCGTTTCCCGCTGGACACGCTGAAGATCGACCGCAGCTTCGTCATGCGCATGGTCAGCGAATCGCGTGACCAGGAACTGGTGCGCATCATCGTAACGCTGGCCCATACGCTGGGCATGGACGTGGTCGCCGAGGGCGTCGAGACGGCGGCGCACGCAGACAGCCTGCGTGGCCTGAACTGCGAATACGCCCAGGGTTTCCTGTACGCGGCCCCCCTGTCCGCAGCGGCGGCCGGCGAATTATTGAAGGAAAATTGCAGCGCCTGATACAGGCGGACCATATTCTCCGCTTGTTCAAACACCCCCAAAAGCGCTAGCATTCCCGCCGCACTTGACGAACAGGGGAGACAATCCATGCTGGTCGGTGTTCCCAGGGAAATCAAAACACATGAATATCGCGTCGGCATGGTGCCGTCGGGCGTGCGCGAGATGGTCCGCCACGGGCATGCGGCCGTCGTGCAGTCGGGCGCCGGCGCGCCGATCGGCTTCGGCGACGGCGCCTATGTAGCCGCCGGGGCCGAAATTGTCCCGAACGCCGCAGATGTCTTCGAGCGGGCGGACATGATCGTCAAGGTCAAGGAACCGCAGCCGGGCGAGTGCGCCATGTTGCGTCCCGGGCAGGTTCTTTTTACTTATTTGCATCTGGCAGCCGACAGGCCGCAGACCGAAGCGCTGTTGAAATCGGGGTGCACCGCCATCGCCTATGAAACCGTGACCGACCGGCATGGCCACCTGCCTCTGCTCGCCCCGATGAGCGAGGTGGCGGGCCGCATGAGCGCCCAGGTCGGCGCCCATTGCCTGGAAAAGGAACAGGGCGGGTCGGGTGTGCTGCTACCGGGCGTTCCGGGCGTTCCGGCCGGCAAGGTGGTGGTGATCGGCGGTGGCGTGGCCGGCGC
>Ga0210062_1000480_pt1 | contig 12281 bp, 11 predicted proteins | sample Muzzi_CordA_D2_FD_185528 | JGI IMG/M metagenome (GOLD analysis project Ga0210062, IMG submission 185528) | Wetland microbial communities from San Francisco Bay, California, USA, that impact long-term carbon sequestration - Muzzi_CordA_D2 (SPAdes) | ecosystem: Environmental > Aquatic > Marine >...
TGTGCATCTTTTTGTCCCGTAGAAAGTCACTGAGCCTTACTTTAATCACGGCCTCTGGAGTCAGCTTCGCCCGACTTCACCGCGAATTGCCGCCGAACAAAGCTGGTACACATTCGATAGAGGTGGGTGCCCGGTAACGGATTTCAAGCGCAAGCCCAGGTGGGCACGACCGCTGGGCGGTCTCTCTGTGATATTATCAGGCAGGACTCCCATTTCTGGCAGCCATCATCAAAGCTGGTACTCTTCGGTGCGGCCGATCCGACTTCAATGTTTGCGAAGTCAAAAATAAAAAATCATGGCATGCGGAAAATTAATGAATGCGATTGTTTAAACTCAATCTTCATTACGAATCGATATTGGATATCTCGGATTTGAGGTCCGTAATCTGACGGTATCGCAACAAAAACCTGTTTCAAGTTTGCAATACGCGCAGTGGAAATCTTGTGGGATGGTATTTCTAATTCCAATACTCTGAGTTTAAGACTACATTTACCGAGAATCAGGCTTCTTTCGGTCAGGTGGTCTTCGTTAGTGGGTGCGTCGGGGCCGTGATCATTACGGGTTCAGCGTGTGCCTGGGGGGATTGCGCGATGTCTGCGATTGAGCAGGACAACAGCGCAAATCGGGCACATTGGCGCTGGGCTGACCGGGTCCGGGAGAGATCGATGTCGGGAAGCGAAGGACATGGCCACGGCAATGCGCCGCTGGCAAATGTCGAGCAAGGCGGGGAGCAAGGCGTGGGGGCGGCGCTGAGCATTAACGAGATTTTGGAGGCGGTCGTTGAGCGGCTCGCTGCCTCCGAGCGCCGTCAGGCCGACGCCATCGAAGCCATGCATGCGCGCATTGCGGAGCTCTCGAAGGGCGCCGTCGCAGACGGCGAGCAGGTTCCACCGCGATTGCGCACTGAGTTCGATCGCCTGCAACAGGCCGTCACCCGACTGCTTTCGACCACCACCCATACCGCCGAGCACGATGCCGATGGCAAGGGGCCGGCGTCGTCGGTTGGTGCAGCCTCAGAGACGGATGTTGGCAATTCGGCACTTCATGCGACCGGGCAACGCCAACAGCCGCCAGCCCGCCCAGGCCTTCGAGATCCGTTTGAGTTTGCCGACTTTCACACCGCTGGCAATCCCGACCAGCCGTGGGATCAGGATTCGGCCGAGGAATTGACCCGGCTTTATGAGCAGGGCGTTGCCGGCCTTCCGAGCGCTTCGCCGCCAGGGAGTGCAGTTGCCGTCAAAACTCCGCAGATCACAGCCGAAATTTCGAGCGCTGCCGGTGGGGCGAGTCTGCCGGCCGCCAATGAACAGGTGGTTCCGCCCAGGATCGAGCCTGAAATCGAGAAGAAGTGGCTTGAGGACCGGTTTGCCGAGGTCGCCGTCCGGATCGAGAGCATTCTTGCGACCGAGCGCCAGCAGGCGCCGCTGCAGGCCTTCGATGAGCGCTTCAGCTCGCTCGAGGATCGATTGAGTTCCGCCGTCGGGGATCTTGCAACGCGGTCCGATGTTGCCGGTCTCAGCGAGGTTGAGGCCTGTATCGCCGAGATGGCGATGCAGCTCGAACAGACACATCTCGAGCTTGCGCGTGTCGCCGAACTTGAGGAGCAGGTCCGCGAATTGGCTGAACGCGTTAGCGAGGAACGGCTAGCGGCGCTGACCGTCTCTCCGGGCGACATTCTGGATCCCCACGAGGTCGCCGACGTGGTCGCCGCCAGACTTGACGCGCTCGGCCTGGGCGCGGCCTCGTCGGCCCCCGCGCTCGATGCCCAGGAGATTGCGACAATCGTCGCCGAACGGTTGGCCGAGGAACGTTCGCAAGATGGCGCCTCTCAGGCGGCATCGCTCGACCACCGCCAGTTTGACGAACTCAAGGACCTGATCGGCGAACTTGCCGAAAAGCGGCGTGAGGAGGGCGATCACGCGTCGACGATCCTCGAGACCGTCCAGCAGGCAATGATGCGCCTGCTCGACCGCATGGATAGCCTCGAGCAAAATGCACAAAGCCCCGCTTACGCCGCCCGCCCCGCGGCGCCTCGCCGAGACGCCACGCAATCGTCGCCCGATCAAGAGCCGGCGCCCGCTGCCGCAATTGCGCCGCCGCCGTCACCGGTGGCGACAGCGCGGCCCGATGCGGACGCCGTGCCGCCATTGATGGCGCGCCCGCCCGAACCCGCCGCCGAAATCGGGGGGCATCCGGCGGCAAAGGCGCTTGACGGACCCGCGGAGCCGGCATCCTTTGAGGATGATGCGCAACCGTCAGCACGTCCAAGCGGTCTCAGTCTGGACGATTATCATCCCCGTCGTGACGACGCCGGGTCGCACGATGAGGTGGAAGACGATGACGCGGATGCGGCGGTGGAAGCGGATGAAAATCCGCACCGGGATCGGCGTCATTTCATGGAAGCCGCGCGGCGGGCCGCCCAACAGGCCAACGAGCGGGCCCGGGCTGCGGCCGAAGACAATGCAAAGCCGAAGCGCAAGCGCGGCAAGTCCACACCCTACTATGACTCCAACGATCCTGACGGAACAGGTGCCGGAGGCACGGAAAAATCGGCCGCGGCCAAGCGCCGGATCGTTGTTGCGGCCATCGCGGTTCTTCTGATTGGTGCGGGCGCAAGTGCGCTCATGATCAAGTCTTCAGGTCTCATCCAGCGCCATTTGATGGCTCCTCAAACACAGAACCAAGAGATGCTAGGTCATAACGGTACGGGACAGCCGGCGCCCGCAAAAGCTCCGACAGCCATCGCGCCCGTAAAAGATGGCAATGCCAATTCGGGACCTGCAAAGGGCAGTGAGGTCTATCCTGTCGGTGTTCGGGTCACGCCGACCGGGGGGCCGGTCTCACCTGAGGAATTGGCGCGCCGTCAGCGTCACCAGCAATATGCGATCTGGTCGTCTGACGTCGGCTCCAAGCTGACGCCCGCGGACAAGGTTCCCGCCGCCCTCGTACCATCCGAGGTCAACCCGCAACCGCGGGCTTCGGTCACCGACGGCACCCCGGCACAACGCACCACAGGTCTGCCGTCCGCTCTGGTCGGCCCACTGTCCCTGCGCATCGCCGCGGCCAACGGAGACCCATCGGCCGAGTTCGAGGTCGGTGCGCGCTATGCCGAAGGCAAGGGCCCGGAACAGGACTTCAAGCAGGCCATTACCTGGTATCGCCGATCCGCGACGCGCGGCTTTGCACTGGCGCAGTACCGCCTCGCCACACTTTACGAGCGCGGTCTCGGGGTTGCCGCGGATCCGGCGCGGGCGAAAATCTGGTATCAGCGCGCCGCCGACCAGGGCAACGTCAAGGCGATGCACAATCTCGCGGTTCTGGCCGCCGGTACCGCGTCCGGCAAGCCCGATTATGGCGCAGCGGCCCGCTGGTTCGAGCAGGCGGCGGAGCGGGGACTGGGCGACAGCCAGTTCAACCTTGCGATCCTCTACCAGAGCGGCCTTGGCGTGAAACGTGACATGGTCCAGTCCTACATATGGTTCGGAGTTGCCGCCAAGCGCGGTGACAAGGCTGCCCAACAACGGCAAAAGGACGTCGCCCGCCAGCTTTCTGCCACCGAATTGACGACAGCCGACCGTGTCATTGCGACTTGGCGCGAGAAAGCAACAAGCCGGCTGGCCAATAATCCGCACTACGCCGGTGAGCAGTGGAAGCAGCGCGCACGCTCAAATAACTGATCAGTTTGTCTCTCGCTTGCGGGGGAAATGGGGGAACAAGGGCCGGGATATCAATCCCGGCCCTTGTCGTTTCGTGGCCGCGGCCACATGTCACTCAAGAGATGAATGCCACGATGCGACAGTACGCGATCATCGCCGGCCTGGGATTGGCCTTGCTCGCCTTCGTTGCGCTGGTGTTGGCAGGTGCATTCGGGTTGGACGGCTTACCGCCTGTCCGCGTCACGCTCCAGGCCGCCGGCGCGGTGGCGCTGTTGTTCGCCTTCGCGTTCTGGGTCCAGCTCATGATCCGCTATAACGCGCAAATGTATGGCGTCGTCACGCGGCACATGCGGCCGGACGAACAGTTCACCCTCGTGGACTACGTCAATCTGCTGCTGCCACTCGGCGATCCGGCGCGGCTGTCCGGCCGGGTAACGTCCGAAGGCGCTGAGCAACTTGCGGAGTGTTCGCTGCTTCGCCGGCGTATCTGGATGGCGGTCGCCGTTTCCCTGTTCGCAGCATGGGTGGTTTGGCTGGCCAAGGGCTGACGCTTGGGCATTCCTTGCCAGCGAGCGGCGATGGCGCAACGACGAACCCTATTTCCCCCACTTCAGCGCCAGCAGGTCGAGACCCCTGGCCAGCGTAATCAGCTCTGCCCGTGTCTCCGCCGCCAGTTGCGGCATCGGATGACGCACACGTTCCGACTTGATCACACCGCCCTCCATCATGACGCTCTTGCAGGCGCGCAGGCCGCATTGCCGGTTTTCGTGATTGATCAGCGGCAGGACATTGGCATATTGCGCCGCCGCCGCCGTACGGTCGCCGGCAAAGTGATGGCTAAGAACAGGTTTGATCTTGTCGGGCAGCAGCGCACTCGTCATTGACCCGGTCGCGCCGGCATCGAGGTCGGCCAACAACGTGATGCCTTCTTCGCCGTCGAATGGACCTTCGATCAGGTCACCGCCGGCCTTGATGAGCGCGCGCAGCTTGGCCGCGGCCATGGGCGTTTCGATCTTGAAGTACCGAACCTGGTCGATCTCGCGCGCCAAACGAGCCAGCAACTCGACGCCCAACTCGACCCCGGACAGTGGCGCGTCCTGCACCATGATCGGTAGGCCGGCCTCGGCCGCCCGCGCGAACTGCTCGACGATTCCATCCGCCGAACCCTTCAGCGTCGCGCCATGATAAGGCGGCATCAGCATGATCATCTTTGCGCCAAGCTCCTTCGCCTGCCGCGCGCGATCGACCACGATCTGGGTGGCGAAGTGTGAGCACGTCACGATCACGGGCACGCGGTCGCCGACGTGTTCGAGACATAGCCGGGTCAGGACATCTCGTTCGTCATCGGAAAGAAGGAACTGTTCGGAGTAGTTGGCCAGAATGCACATGCCGTCCACGCCCTGGTCAATCATGCAGTCGAGCACGCGCTTCTGGCCTTCGAGATCGAGCGCACCTTCCTCGGTGAACGGCGTCGGCACAACCGGCCAGATGCCTCGGTAAGGTCGATTTTCGTTTGCCATCGTGCGCATCCTCCAGGGTTTTTCTTTGAGACGCGGTTTAAGTCCTCTTTGGGCGCATGTAAAATCCATCGGTGCACCCGCGCTCCAGTATAAGTCATCGCCTTCGCAGCAAAGTGCTACACACTAAGCGTCTGGCATCGGTTGCCGCATGCCCTAAATATAGGCCATGACAGATAATGACGGCTTGGCCGGCCATGTCGCTGGCCAGCGACCGCGGAGAACCGGAATGCTCGACGAAACCACCGTGACCGGCAAAGTCATCGTCGCCGCCATGACCCTCGCGGCCGGACAGTCCTGGCCATCGGTATCGTTGCGCGCCATTGCGGACGCAGCCGGTGTGACGCTGGCCGACATGCGTGAGCACGGTCTTGCTGACAAGAGCGACATCCTGATTGGTTTGGTCGGTGCAGTCGATCGCCACGTCCTGACGTCGGCGCCAACTCCGGATCTCAGTCAATCGCCGCGCGACCGCCTGTTCGAGGTCGTGATGTGCCGCCTTGACGCGCTCGAGCCCTACAAGGCGGGTCTCAAGTCCGTCGCAAAGACCTCGCCGCTCGATTTCCGTCTGTGTCGCCACGCCCTTGCCTCGCAGGCCTGGATGCTGGAGGCGGGCGGTATCAGCGCTGACGGTGTATTGGGCGGCATCAAGGCGGCCGGGTTGGCGACGGTCTACGGCCAGGTGCTGCGCGGGTGGCTCGATGACGACGATCCGGGTCTCGCCCGCACCATGGCGGCGCTCGACCGCCGCCTGCGCGGCGGCGAACGCGCGGTTGCGGGGCTCGATGAAGCGACCAAGAGCGGGCGTCGGATCTGTGCCATGCTGACAGGTCTGCTGGAACGGCGTCGCGGGGCAAGGGAGCCCCAGGCGTCCGCAAATGATCCCGCGACGAACGGGCCGAGTGGCGAGGCACCCGCCGTTGATTTCCCGAATCCCTCACCTGGATCGGCCTGACACCCGCCATCGCCGGACAAAGTCTCCGCCCCTTGCATCTTCACGCGCGACGTTTCAGTTTCCGCGCGACCAATGCGAACGGAGAGCCGAGACGATGAGCGACGAGACAGAACAACCGGCACAGATCACCTACGACGACTTCCTCAAGGTCGATATTCGCGTGGGCACGGTGACCCAGGCTGAGCCCTATCCGGAAGCCCGCAAGCCGGCCATCAAGCTTTGGATCGACTTCGGTCCCGAAATCGGCGTCAAGAAGACCTCGGCCCAGATCACGGTCCACTACACGCCGGAGGGGTTGGTCGGACGACAGGTCGCGGCAGTGGTCAATTTCCCGCCGCGCCAGATCGGCAAGTTCATGTCGGAAGTTCTCACGTTGGGCTTTCTGGATGAACAGGGCGCCGTCGTGCTGGTCCATCCCGGAATTGACGTGCCCAATGGCGGCCGACTGCACTAAAGTCGATCGGCGAAATCCGCAATAGCGCGGGCGGCGTCAGCCAGATTGTCCTCATGCGATCGGCCCGACGACTTGCGCGGCTTGAGATCGTGATCGCCGTCGACCGCCCAGTGGAGGCCGATCGTTGCGGCCAGCTTGTAGCCGGTAACCTCTTCGCGGTCTCCGAATGGGTCGCGTTCACCCTGCACGATGAGCGCCGGGCAGCGCAAAGCTTCCAGGTGGGCGGTTCGAAGCTTGTCGGCCTTGCCGGGAGGGTGGAACGGATAGCCGAAGCAGACGAGACCTGCGATGCGACCGGCTGCGAACTCAGCCTCTGCCACCATGCTGGCGACCCGGCCACCGAGCGACTTGCCGCCTATCAGAAGACGCGCGTCCGGTTTAGGTCCAGGCTCAATTGCGCTGATTGCAGCGGCATATTCGTCGAGCAATCGCTCCGCCCGCGGCGGCGGCCGCCGCTTGCCACCGGATCGGCGCTGGGCCATGTAGTCGAATTCGAACCGACTGACCACGACGCCGCATGCCGCCAAAAGCTGGCTCAGAAGTTCAAGCGCCGGGCTGTCCATGGGACCCATCGAGCCGGGCGCCAGTAGCAGATGGACTTCCTTGGCGGGTTGCCCGCACGGACGGTTATGGAGGAAATGCATCCCAATCTCCTACCAACCGCGGCCACGTGCCACAACAAGTAGAAACCGGTCTACGCGGATGACCCACCCCATGATTGAAGGATGATCTGATGACGGCCTGGTTGATACTTGCTCTGACCATCCTCCTAGAGGTGGCCGGCTCGACGATGATGAAACTGGCCAATGGGTTTTCCGCGTTCTGGCCTTCCGTGGGTGTGTTTGTGTGCTATTCGGGCGCCCTCGTCGGTCTCACGCTGGTCCTGCGCACCATTGACCTGTCGATCGCCTATGCCATCTGGGCCGGTGCCGGAACGGCACTGATTGCAGCCATCGGCATCATCTGGTTCCGCGAGCCCGCGAGCGCACTCAAACTCGTAAGCCTCACATTGGTGATCGTTGGCGTGGTCGGCTTGCAGCTATCGTCCGGCGCCCGGCCCGGCTGATTACCCGGTCGGCGCCAAGAGTGTCCGCCGGCTCGTCCCTCAATATCCTGTGGAAACATCTGTGCCGCCGGGGCCAGTCAAGCAAATGTGCAACCGTGCGGTTCACATCCGGGCGCGAACTTGCGATATCCTACTTGAATCAAGGCATCCAAGGAGGCGGTTATGCCGAAGCGGAAACTGGCCGGAGCGGCGGCGTTGGCCTTGATATTTGCGGTGCCGGCACACGCCGAAGTTCCGCCGACGCCCGCGCCGAAACCCAAACCGGTCAAGAGCCGGATTCAGAAACTTCCACCGATCCCGGCCAAGGAACTCTTCAAGGCTGCTAGCCGCGCCGCCGCGATGCCGCCGGCGGTCTACGGCTTCTACACGCGCGGTTGTCTTGCCGGCGCCAAGCAACTCGCCGCCGATGGGCCGACCTGGCAGGCAATGCGCCTTTCTCGCAACCGCCGCTGGGGGCACCCGATCACCATCGCCCTGATCAAGCGGTTGGCGAACGATGCCAAAAAGAACGACGGCTGGCCGGGCTTGCTGGTCGGCGATATTGCCATGCCGCGAGGTGGGCCGATGCCGCCCGCGCATGCCTCCCACCAGGTCGGCCTCGACATCGATATCTGGCTGACACCGATGCCCGATCACCGCCTGTCGTCGGCCGAGCGCGAAAAGCTGTCAGCGACCTTCATGCTGACCAAGAACCAGCTTGCGGTGAATCGCAAGGTCTGGACGCCGGCGCATGCCCGCCTGATCAAGCGTGCCGCCTCCTACCCCGAGGTTCAACGTGTGCTTGTGCACCCGGCCATCAAGAAAGAGCTGTGCCGCACCGCCGGCCGTGATCGCGACTGGTTGTCGAAGGTGCGCCCCGTCCGTGGTCATAACTACCATTTCCACGTTCGCTTGAGCTGCCCGCCGGGCAATCCCGGTTGTCGTTCGCAACCCGCACCGCGGAATTCGGACGGCTGTGGCAAGGAGCTCAAACGTTGGTACAGATGGCTGCATGCCCGGTTGCGGCCTAAGCCGAAACCGAAAAAGCCACGCCGAAAATGGAAGCCTCGCCCGCCGATGACGATGGCGGCGTTACCCGCAATGTGTCGCAAGGTCCTCACTGCTGACGACCCGCCGCTTCCGGCCCGCGGCAAGCGGGCGCAGCGTCCGACGGCAACCAACCGCTAGAGAGAGTTCGGAAGTTGGTCTAACCGAGACCGGTCGGGCAGGAGATGCCGGTGCCGCCGAGGCCGCAATAACCGTGCGGCACCTTGGCGAGATATTGCTGGTGATAGTCCTCGGCGAAATAGAACGGCCCCGCGTTGACGATTTCGGTGGTGATCGGACCAAACCGCCGCGCTTTCAGCGCCGCCCCGTAAGCCGATTTCAAAGCCTCGGCTGCCTTTCGCTGCTCATGGGTGGCCACATAGATGCCTGAGCGATACTGCGTGCCCACATCGTTGCCCTGGCGCATACCCTGGGTGGGGTCGTGGTTCTCCCAGAACGTCTTGAGGAGCTCCTCGAAGGAAATCCGGTGCGGCTCGTAAACGACCAGCACCACCTCGTTGTGGCCGGTCCGTCCGGTGCACACTTCCTCATAGGTCGGATTGGGCGTAAGCCCCGCCGCATATCCGACCGCGGTGATCCATACCCGATCCTCGCCCAGTTCCCAGAATTTGCGCTCCGCACCCCAGAAGCAACCCATCCCGAACACCGCGTGCTGGGCGACCGCCGGGTAGCCCTCCGTGAGCGCGCGATCGAACACGAAATGCGTCGCCGCGGTCGGGATCGCCGCCGCGCGGCCGGCAAGCGCCGTTTCGGCAGTTGGCATTTCGACGGATTTGCGCAGGAACATCATATCGGTGCCACCTTCTTGTCGGACCTCGGGCCTCTCTGGTGAGACAAAGCCGTTTGGTGCCCGTGAGTGTATCTGGACACACACTATGTCGACAATGTCGGAGCAGTATTCCAGTAATGCAAGGACTGCTTTACCATTCCCAGCTCACGAGTTGGTTCGGAGCGTATTGAGATGACAGACGCCGCGAGCACTCCCGCGCCGGTCGCAGCCGGGCCGAACACCGAGGCCGCGCAGACGGCAGGCAAGACCGAGGCCGCGCAGGCGGCCAGTAAGACCAAGGCCGCGCAGCAAGCGCGTAAGTCGTACTACGACTGCGGTGGCGGCCGGAAGACATGCTTCTCGGTCGTGTTCGTGCTGTTGCTGCCGTTTTTCGTGTCCGTGCCCGTGATGCTCTTCCAGCGCATAATGAAGGGTGTCTGGCTCGACACCTGGGGCCTGATCGTGATCGCAGTCATCTTCTCCGCGTTGATGCTGTTGCTCTTGTTTGAGCTGATGTTCTCGCTCCGCGCCTACGTCGAGATCGGCCCAGAGAAGGTCTCCTTCACGCTTCCGGACCGAGGCGGGGGCGTCATCCCGCTCTTCTTCTATCACTCGCGCACCATTCCCTATGCAGAGATCAAGGCGGTCGAGACCCGTCGCGAGGTCTACGGCAACGTCATCGCCCCGATGATGATGCGGACGGTGATGCTGGTGCTGCATACCGGCGAGCGCATCCTTCTCGGCCATGCCAACGAGGCCGATGACGATCCTCGTTTTCCGTACATCCAGATCGGTCGCCAGATCGCCGAGCGTGCGGAGGTGCCTTTTATCGACAAAGGCAACGTCCTCCGCCGCCTGCATCGCAAGATGTTCGGTCTGGCTCAGTCCGAAACCATCAGCGAGGAAAGCGAGATCGCTAACCTCAACCGAAAGCACGGGCAATTCCTCTTGGCGCTGGTCGGTGCGATGATCGTGTTCCTGGTTATTGGCATCGGCGCTGATATTCTGTCCGAAAGCAGAGACAGCGGCGAGCAGGGTCGGACCGTCAAGATCGAGCGTGGCGCGGCGACCGGCCGCTAAGCGGCGAGCCCTGGTCTTCGAGCCAACCGCCACCCGGATGCGGATGGAGCGTTTTCATGAAAGCCGTGACGCTGGGCGGTGCCATGGTCGATTCGATCGCCCTAATCGATGACGCGCGCATCGAGCGCATGACCATGCGCAACGCCGAAAGCTCGTTCCTGCTACTCGAGGAAGGCCGCAAGACCGAGGCGCTCGAGATCTCCCAGCATTGCGGCGGCGGCGCGGTCAACGCTGCGGTTGCCATGTCCCGGCTGGGCCTCGACGTGTCGACCGTCATTAAGCTCGGCCAGGACCAGCGCGCCGAGGTGGTCTTGCGCAAACTGGCCGACGAAGGCGTTTCGACCCGCTGGGTGATGCGCGATGGCCGTCTGGCCACCGGCGCGGCCGTGATGATCGCCTCGCACGAGCGCGATGCCGCCATCTTCACCTTTCGCGGCGCCAATACGATGCTGTGCGCAGCCGATCTGAAGGCCGACATGTTTGGCGCGGATCTCGTTTACATTTCGGGGCTCTCCAACGAGTCCGCCGATTGTTTCCCCGACATCGTCGAACGCGCCAAGCGCGCCGGCGCATGCGTCGCCACCAATCCGGGCATTCGTCAGTTGACGAGCCGCAGCTCGTCGTTTCACGCGGCATTGTCCGATATCGACGTTCTCGCACTCAATCGCGCGGAAGCCGACGCGCTTGTGCCGCAGCTTGTTGGCCAGTATGGCGAGGGCGGCCCGGTCATCGATCTCGATGGCGTGGAGGATTGCCCCGAGTTGATCCTGCGCGGCCTGCACTCGGGCGGCCACGAAATGTCGCTGCCCCGGCTCGTTTCGGCACTGTGCGAGTCAGGCGTGCGCCAGGTCGTCATCACCAATGGAGGCGATGGCGCCTATGTTGGCGACCAGACCCAGTTGAGCCACTGCCCCGCGCTGACAACCAGGATTGCGGGCACCGCGGGTGCCGGCGATGCCTTCGCGTCGACGTTTGCCGCCTGGTACATGCGCGGCAACGATCCCGTCCTTGCGCTCAAGGCCGGCGTCCTCAACGCCACTTCGGTTATTGCTTTCGCCGATACGCAGTCTGGCCTTTTGGCAGCGAAGGACGTCGAAACACAGCTCGCCGACAAGCAGGATCAATTGGTCGCGCGGAGCTGGGCGATGGCCGCGTGACGGCGACGGGCGACCGGACGCCGCGACCTCAGACCGGATCGCGATCGCGTGACCGGCAGCACAACTTGACGCCCATCGGCGATTGGCTGACCCTTGCCGTCATAGCGCGTCGTCTGCCGATAGACGCAAGCGCAACGCACGAATCCCGGAGTTTAAGATGACAGCCCGATACGACGATGCGATCCTGATCGATGGTCTGGTCATTGCCCGGTTCTCGCGGGCCATCTTCGAGGACATGTTGAAGGGCGGCATCACGGCCGCCAACTGTACGTGCAGCGTCTGGCACGACTTCCGCGCGACGATGGCCAACATCGCCCAATGGAAGCGCTGGTTTGTCGAGCACGATGATCTCATCATGCAGGTCTACACGACGGATGATATCCGCCGCGCCAAGAAGGAGGGCCGCGTCGGCGTCATGCTCGGCTGGCAGAACACCTGCGGCATAGACGATGACATTGCGAACCTGGCGCTGTTCCGCGAACTCGGCGTTCGCATTATGCAGCTCACCTACAACTCACAGAACCTCGTCGGCTCGGGCTGCTGGGAGAGCCGCGACGGCGGGCTCAGTGATTTCGGCCTC
>Ga0210062_1000483_pt1 | contig 12198 bp, 8 predicted proteins | sample Muzzi_CordA_D2_FD_185528 | JGI IMG/M metagenome (GOLD analysis project Ga0210062, IMG submission 185528) | Wetland microbial communities from San Francisco Bay, California, USA, that impact long-term carbon sequestration - Muzzi_CordA_D2 (SPAdes) | ecosystem: Environmental > Aquatic > Marine >...
TCCGTGCCGTCCAGCTTGAGCGTCTTGCGGTTGACGCCGTCCGGGAATTCCAGCGGCAGCACGCCCATGCCGACGAGGTTGGAGCGATGGATGCGCTCGAAACTCTCGACGATCACCGCCTTCGCACCGAGCAGGCGGGTGCCCTTGGCGGCCCAGTCGCGCGACGAGCCCGTGCCGTATTCCTTGCCGCCGACAATGACCAGCGGGACGCCTTCTTCCTTGTATTTCATCGCGGCGTCGTAGATCGGCATGATTTCGCCGCTGGGCTGGTGCCTGGTCACCCCGCCCTCGGTGCCCGGCGCCATCTCGTTGCGAATGCGGATGTTGGCGAAGGTGCCGCGCATCATAACCTCGTGATTGCCGCGCCGCGAGCCGTAGGAGTTGAACTCGCTGGGCCGCACCTGATGACTGGTCAGGTACTGGCCCGCCGGGCCCTCTTCCTTGATCGCACCGGCCGGCGAAATATGGTCGGTGGTCACCGAATCCCCCAGCATCGCCAGCGGACGCGCGCCGGCGATGTCGGATAATGCGCCCGGCGTCTCGCCCATCCCGTCGAAGAAAGGCGGATAGCGGACATAGGTGCTGACCGCTTCCCAATCATAGGTCAGGCTGGGCGAGGCCTTGATGGCGCGCCATTCGGGCGTGCCCTCGGACATGTTGGCGTAACGGCTGCGGAACATTTCCGGCGTCAGCGACTCCGCGATGACGGCGCTGATCTCGGCGTTGGTCGGCCAGACATCCTTCAGATAGACAGGCTGGCCGTCCTTCCCCTTGCCCAGCGGCTCGCCCAGCAGGTCTCGGTTCATCGTGCCGGCCAGCGCATAGGCGACGACCAGCGGCGGCGAGGCCAGATAGTTCAGGCGCACCTGGGCATGGACCCGGCCCTCGAAATTGCGGTTGCCCGACAGCACGGCCGCGACATGCAGGCCACCGGCCTCCACCGCTTCCGAAACCGGCTCCAGCAGCGGGCCGGAATTGCCGATACAGGTGGTGCAGCCGAAACCGACGATGTTGAAGCCCAGCGCGTCGAGGTCGTCCTGCAGGCCCGAAGCCGCCAGATAATCGGCCACGACCTGCGAACCGGGCGCCAGCGAGGTCTTGACCCAGGGTTTGACCTGCAGGCCCTTTTCCCGCGCCTTGCGGGCCACAAGGCCGGCCGCGACCAGGACGTTCGGGTTCGAGGTGTTGGTGCAGCTGGTGATCGCCGCGATCACGATATCGCCATGGCGCATTTCGTAGTCCGCGCCTTCGACCGGCGTCCGCGTGGCCGGATCGGCGCCGCCGTCGGCAATCGCCTTTCTGGTTGCCGCGGCCGCGCCTGACAGCGTGATACGATCCTGCGGGCGTTTCGGGCCGGCGATGCTGCTTTCCACCGAACCAAGGTCGAATTCCAGCGAATCCGTGAAGACCGGATCGGGTGTGCCGGCATCGCGCCACATGCCCTGCGCCTTGGCGTAGGCCTCGACCAGGGCAACGCGTTCCGGGTCGCGTCCGGTGAAGTTCAGGTAGCGGATGGCTTCCGCGTCGACCGGGAAGAAGCCGCAGGTCGCGCCATATTCGGGGGCCATGTTGGCGATGGTCGCCTGGTCGGCCAGGGTCAGATGGTCAAGGCCCGGGCCGTAGAATTCCACGAACTTGCCGACCACGCCATGGGCGCGCAGCATTTGCACTATGGTCAGCACCAGATCGGTGGCCGTCGTGCCCTCGGGCAACTCGCCGGTCAGCTTCATGCCGACGACTTCGGGGATCAGCATGGAAATCGGCTGACCCAGCATCGCGGCCTCGGCCTCGATGCCGCCCACGCCCCAGCCCAGCACGGCAAGGCCGTTGACCATGGTGGTGTGGCTGTCGGTGCCGACCAGAGTATCGGGATAGGCGACCTCGCGGCCGGAATCGTCGCGCGTCCAGACGACTTGCGACAGGTTTTCCAGATTCACCTGGTGGCAGATGCCGGTGCCCGGCGGCACGACGCGGAAATTGTCGAAGGCTTCCTGACCCCAGCGCAGGAAGGCATAGCGTTCCTGGTTGCGCTTGAATTCGATCTCGACATTCTTGGCAAAGGCGTCCTTGGTGCCGAAATTATCGATCATAACCGAATGGTCGATGACCAGATCGACCGGCGACAGCGGGTTGATCAGTTTAGGGTCGCCACCCAGCGCCACCATGGCCTCGCGCATCGAGGCCAGATCGACAACCGCCGGAACGCCGGTCAGATCCTGCAACAGAACGCGCGCCGGGCGATAGGCGATTTCCTGATCGCTGCGGCGGTTGGCCAGCCAAGCCACCATCGCCTTGATGTCGTCCACGGTGACGGAACGTCCGTCTTCGTAGCGCAGCAGGTTTTCCAGAAGCACCTTCAGCGAAACGGGCAGCCGCGAAATATCGCCAAGCTGGGATTCCGCCTCTTTCAGGCTGAAATAATCATATTCCCGGTTCCCCACCTTCAAGGTGCGGCGGGTCTTGAGGCTGTCCTGACCGAAAACGCTCACTGCCATACTCCCTGGAAATTCCCGAATGCATAAGATTTGCGTCTGCTACGCGCCAAGGCAAGGGCGAACAGGCGGGCGATGTATAGGACGGATTGCCCGAAATTTGAAGATTAAATTGTTGCGGCGCAACAAGATGTTTTTTCAGTAATGATCCATGACAAACTCCGCGATCGCCGGCAGCACCCTGTCGGCGGCCTGGAAGTGGGGAATGTGGTTGCAGCCGGGGACCATCATTGCCGTTGCCGGACCCGATACGCCGGCGGCTATCGCCTGGACCTGGGCCTTGGTGCCGTATTCGTCGCCCTCGCCCTGTACGATCAGGCTTGGCGCGGAAACTCCGGGTAAGGCCGCCTCGATGTTCCAGGCGGCGAAGTGCTCCGACAGCCAGCAGTCGGCCCAGGCGAAGAACAGCGCCTCGGTCTTGTCTCCGTGATATCTGCCCAACCTCTGCGCAAGGTCGGTCTCGCGCCATGCCACCAGCGCCTCCCGAATGCCCTGGCGCGAAACTTCCTCGTTGAAAACATGGCCGGCCTCGCTGACCAGCGCGCGGACCGGGTGGCGCGAGGCATAGAGCAGCGCGATGGAACCGCCGTCGGAGTGGCCCACCGGGATCGGTTCGGCGATGCCGCATTCCGCCAGAACCCGGGGCAGTATCCCGAAGGACTCCCGGTCCAGGTAATCCGGTTCGCGCGGCCGCACCAGGGGATCGGACAGCCCATGCCCGTGCCGGTCATAGACCAGAGCGGGAAGCCCGGTCATGGCGACCAGCCGCTCAGGCACATTCTTCCACATGGCGATGCAGCCCAGCGCCTCGTGCAGAAAGACCATCACCGGGGTGTCCGCCGCGTTTCCGCCGGGTGGGTCGATTCGTCGTGCCGCGATTCGCCCCTCGGGCAGTTCGACGAAAAAATCGCGCTTGGTGCAGCTTGGCGTATTGGGGGGCCGGTAGTCCATGTTTCGGGTATATTGCATCCTGTGGTGGAAAAGCAGTGGGCGCGTCCTTCTGACGCTTGACCTCGGCCCGCGCAGCGTATACCAGACTCTAACGTCAGCTTAAGACGCTAAAGATAAAAAAATGGTCGCCACAGGGAGAAAACGACGTGCTTTTCAGCACAATCTCGTCCATCGATTGCGGAATGGTCTACGCGGGAGTGCGCGCATGAGCGGCGCGGACACCTTCCCCAAACTGCTGCTTGAGAATGCGGCGCGCATCGGCGACCGGCCGGCCTGCCGCGAAAAGGATCTCGGCATCTGGCAGACCTGGAGCTGGTCACAGGTTGCCGACGAGATCCGGGCGCTGGCCTGCGGGCTGGCGGCCATGGGTTTCCAGCGCGGCGACAAGCTGATCATTGTCGGGGACAACCGGCCGCGGCTGTATTGGGCGATGACGGCGGCCCAGGCGGTCGGCGGCGTGCCGGTGCCGGTCTATCAGGATTCAGTGGCGAAGGAGATGACCTTCGTGGTCGACCATGCCGAGGCGCGGTTTGCGCTGGTCGAAGACCAGGAACAGGTCGACAAGATCCTCGAGATCAGGGAAACGGTCCCGCGGCTGGAACAGATCGTCTACAGCGATCCGCGCGGCCTGCGCAATTACGGCCAGGAATTCCTGCATAGTTTTGAGGCGGTTCAGGAAAAAGGCCGCGAATACGACCGAGCCAACCCCGACTTCTATGAAGCGTCGGTGGCCGACGGCAAGGGCGCCGACATTTCGGTCATGCTTTACACCTCGGGCACGACGGGAAATCCGAAGGGCGTCGTCCTGACCCACGACAACGTCATGCGCACGGCCCGCAACAACCAGGAAATGGAAGGGCTGAACGCGGACGACGAAATTCTCGCCTACCTGCCCATGGCCTGGGTCGGCGATCATATCTTCTCGTTCGGGCAGAACTATACCGCGGGCTTTTGCGTGAACTGCCCGGAATCGGCGGCCACCGTGATGCAGGACCTCCGCGACATCGGGCCGACCTATTTCTTCGCCCCGCCGCGCATCTTCGAGAACATCCTGACCAGCGTGATGGTGCGCATGGAGGACGCGGCCCCGATCAAGCGCCGCCTGTTCCATTACTTCATGGATCTTGCGCGCCGTGTCGGCACGCGTATCCTGGACGGAAAGCCGGTATCGGCGAAGGAACGGCTGCTCTATGCGCTGGGCAATGTCCTGGTTTACGGGCCGTTGAAGAATACGCTGGGTTTCAGCCGTATCCGGCTGGCCTATACCGCGGGCGAGGCGATCGGGCCGGATATTTTCGATTTCTTCCGCGCGCTCGGTATCAATCTCAAGCAGCTCTACGGCATGACCGAGGCCAGTGTCTTCATTACCGTTCAGCCGGACGGGCAGGTGGATACCGAAACCGTCGGCGTGCCCGCCCCGCAGGTCGAGGTGAAGATCGCGGACAATGGCGAGGTGCTGTTCCGGGGGCCCGGCACCTTCCGTGAATATTTCAAGAACGCCGAGGCCACGACCGAGACGAAAGATGCGGAAGGGTGGGTCCATACGGGCGACGCCGGCCTGTTCAACGAGGCTGGCCACCTGAAGATCATCGACCGGGCGAAGGATGTCGGCAAGTTGGTGGACGGCACGCTGGTGGCGCCGAAATATATCGAGAACAAACTGAAGTTCTTTCCCAACATCAAGGAGGCGGTTGCCTTCGGCCATGGGCGCGATTACGTCGCCGCCTTCATCAATATCGATCTGGTGGCCATGGGCAACTGGGCGGAACGCCATAATATCGCCTATGCCAGCTATCAGGAGCTTGCCGCGCATCCCGATGTCCTGGATATCGCCAGACAGCATGTGGAACAGGTGAACCGGGATCTCGCGCAAGACCCCAATCTGGGCGGATCGCAGATCAAGCGGTTCCTGGTGCTGCACAAGGAACTGGACGCCGATGACGGCGAACTGACGCGCACCCGCAAGGTGCGCCGGAATTTCATCGCCGAGCGCTATGCGGAGCTGATTGAGGCGCTTTATTCCGGCCAGGACGAATGCCATGTGGAGACCGAGGTCACCTTCGAGGACGGCCGCAAGGGCGTCATTGCGGCGGATCTAAAAATCGTCGGCGCCGAGACCTTTCCGGTCGCCGCCGAGTTGAAGAAGGCGAGCTAAGACGCCCCATGACGCAAATTGAAAGAGTAATCGGCGACACCCTGCTGAAGGTCGAAAATATCAGCCTCGGCTTTGGCGGCGTGCAGGCGCTCAGCAATATCAGTTTCGATATCAAGGAACATGAAATTCGCGCCATTATCGGCCCGAACGGCGCCGGCAAGACCTCGATGCTGAATGTGATCAATGGCTTCTACCACCCGCAGGAAGGCGCCATCACCTTCAAGGGCGAGGTGCGCCGGACAATGCGGCCTCATGAGGCGGCAAAACAGGGGATCGCGCGGACCTTCCAGAACGTCGCCCTGTTCAAGGGCATGTCGACGCTGGACAACATCATGACCGGGCGCAATCTGCGCATGAGCAGAAATATTTTCTGGCAGATGCTCTATCTCGGTCCGGCCAGACGGGAGGAAATGGAACACCGGCACCGCGTCGAGGAAATCATCGATTTCCTCGAAATCCAGGCGATCCGGCGGGTGCCGGTCGGCAAATTGCCCTACGGCCTGCAAAAGCGCGTGGAACTGGCGCGAGCGCTCGCGATGGAGCCGGAGTTGCTGCTGCTGGACGAGCCGATGGCCGGCATGAATGTCGAGGAGAAGGAGGACATGTGCCGCTTCATCCTCGACGTGAACGAGCAGTTCGGCACCACCATCGCGCTGATCGAGCATGACATGGGCGTGGTGATGGATATTTCCGACCGCGTGGTGGTGCTGGATTACGGCCGCAAGCTGGCCGACGGCACCCCCGACGAGGTGCGCGGCAACCAGGACGTGATCGACGCCTATCTCGGCGTTCCGCATGACGAGGGCGAGGCGTGATGAGTGACAGCCTGTTATATTTCATCGAGGTCACGATCGGCGGTTTGCTGGCCGGGGTAATGTATTCCCTGGTCGCCCTGGGTTTCGTTCTGATCTTCAAGGCCTCGGGTATTTTCAACTTTGCCCAGGGGGTGATGGCGCTGTTTGCGGCACTGACCCTGGTCGGACTGATGGAGAAGCTGGGCGTTCCGGCCTGGGTCGCGATCATCATGACCGTCGGAGTCATGATCCTGCTGGCCTGGCTGATCGAGCGCATGGTGCTGCAGCATCTGGTCAACCAGGACCCAATTATCCTGTTTATGGCGACGATCGGTCTTGCCTATGTGCTGGAAGGCATCGGCGACCTGATGTGGGGGTCGGACGTCAAGGTCCTTAATGTCGGCCTGCCGGATGGCGCCGTGGACTGGCTCTATGATTTCAATATCTATGTCACCAAGCTTGAGCTTGTGGCTGCGGCTACCGCGGCACTGCTGGTTGCCGTGCTGGCGATCTTTTTCCAGAAGACAAGGATCGGCCGGGCGTTGCGCGCCGTGGCCGACGACCATCAGGCGGCGCTGTCGGTAGGCATTTCGCTGCGCACCATCTGGGTCATCGTCTGGTCGGTCTCGGGCATCGTGGCGCTGGTTGCGGGCATCATGTGGGGCAGCAGTTCCGGGGTTCAGTTCTCGTTGTCGCTGATCGCGCTGAAGGCGCTTCCGGTTCTGATTCTGGGGGGCTTCACCTCGATCCCGGGCGCCATACTCGGTGGCCTGATTATCGGTGTCGGCGAAAAATGGGCGGAAATCTATCTCGGCGAATATATCGGCTATGCCATTGAAAACTGGTTTGCCTACGTTCTGGCGCTGGCGTTCCTGCTGATCCGCCCGCAAGGCCTGTTCGGCGAAAAGATTATCGAGAGGGTCTGAGGCTATGCTCTACCGCGAGGCCGGACAGTTCAAGACGAGCTACGACACCGACCAGTCGATTTTCCCGATCCGGCAGGATCGCTGGGTCATCGCGCTATATATGGCCGTCGCCATATTCGCCGTGCCACTCATGATCAACGACTACTGGGCCAACGCCGTGCTGCTGCCGTTGCTGATATACGCTATGGCCGCGTTGGGGCTGAATATTCTGGTCGGCTATTGCGGGCAGATTTCACTGGGTACCGGCGGCTTTATGGCGGTCGGCGCTTTCGCCAGCTTCAAATTGACGACTGCCTTCCCCGAACTCAACCTGATTATCGTGCTGTTGCTGTCGGGCTGCATAACCGCGGCCGTGGGTGTTTTGTTTGGCCTGCCCAGCCTGCGCATCAAGGGATTCTATCTGGCGGTCGCGACGCTGGCGTCGCAGTTCTTCCTGGTCTGGCTGTTCAACAAAGTAGAGTGGTTCTACAACTACAACGCCACCGGCCAGATCACCATGCCGCCACGCGATGTTTTCGGCTTCCAGATCACCGGACCCGAGGCGAAGCCCGCCATTACGTATCTTTTCGCGCTGGGCTTCATAATGATCTTCGGGCTGATCGCCAAGAATATCGTGCGCGGGCGGATCGGCCGGATGTGGATGGCGATCCGCGATATGGATATCGCCGCCGAACTGATCGGTGTGCGCCCGTTGATGGCCAAAATGTCGGCTTTCGCAGTCAGTTCCTTCTATATCGGCGTCGCGGGCGGCCTTTATTTCACCGTTTGGCTAGGCGCGGCGGAAGTGACCGAGGCCTTCGACATCAACCAGTCCTTCCTGGTCCTGTTCATGGTCATCGTCGGCGGGCTGGGCTCGATTCTGGGGTCGTTCCTGGGAGCGGCCTTTCTGGTGCTGATGCCGATCCTGCTGAAGAATTTCATGGTCGACTGGCTGGGGGTTGCCGCGGTTACCGCCAAACATGTCGAAATCACGCTGATGGGCGTTCTTATCATCTTCTTCCTGATCGTTGAGCCGCACGGATTTGCGCGGCTGTGGCAGATCCTGAAGGAGAAATTGCGTCTTTGGCCATTCCCCTATTAATGGTTATAAATAAGGGATGGCCAGATTGGCCCAACTTAAAACGGAAACCCAAACAGGGAGAAAAACAATGATGTTTCGAAAACTATCCATGGTAATTGCCGCAGCGGTGATTGCGGCCCCCATGGCCGCAGTGGTCGCGCCGGCGGCCGAATTGACGATCCCGTCGCTCGCCTACCGAACAGGCCCCTACGCCCCCAATGGCATCCCCTTCGCCAATGGCTATGCCGACTACTGGAACCTGCTTAACGAGCGGGACGGCGGCATCGAAGGCTCGAAGGTCAATGTGGTCGAGTGCGAGACCGCCTACAACACGAAGCAGGGCGTCGAGTGCTACGAAAACACCAAGGGCGAGGGCGCCGGCGCGCTGGTCTACCAGCCGCTGTCGACGGGCATTACCTACCAGTTGATCCCGAAGGCTTCCTCCGACCAGATCCCGGTGTTCTCGATGGGTTATGGCCGCACCTCGGCCGCCAACGGTAAGGTGTTCGACTGGATCTTCAACTTCCCGGCCACCTACTGGGATGGCGCGACCACGATCGTCCAGTATATCGCCGAACAGGAAGGCGGGATGGACAAGCTGAAGGGCAAGAAGCTGGCCCTGGTCTATCACAACTCGGCCTATGGCAAGGAGCCGATCCGCACCCTCGAGGTCATGGCCGAGAAATACGGTTATCAGCTGCTGCTTCTGCCGGTCGACCATCCGGGCCAGGAACAGAAGGCGACATGGCTGCAGGTCCGCAAGGAAAAGCCCGATTGGGTAATGATGTGGGGCTGGGGCGTCATGAACCAGGTTGCGATCAAGGAAGCAGCGTCCATCCGTTATCCGATGGACCATTTCATCGGTATCTGGTGGTCCGGGTCCGAGAATGACGTGCTGCCTGCCGGCGATGCAGCCGACGGCTACCTGGCGGCCGCCGTGCATGCGCCGGGCGCCGATTTCGCCGTTCACAAGGACATCATGAAATATCTTTACGACAAGGGCAAAGGCGCCGGCGAGGCCGACCGCGTCGGCGAGGTGCTTTACAATCGCGGCCTTGCCGCGGCGATGTGGACTTCGGAAGCCATTCGCACGGCGATGAAGATCCATGGCACCAACGAGCCCACGGCGGCCCAGGTGCGCGACGGATTCGAAAACCTCAAGGTCGACGAGGCGCGCCTGGCGGAACTCGGCCTGAAGGGGTTCACCTATGGCATCGAAATCTCGTGTGCGAACCATAGCGGCCCGGGCAAGGCGGCGATCCAGCAGTGGGACGCCAAGGCCAAGCAGTGGCGGATCATCTCAAAATTCTATGAGCGCATGCCGGAAATTACCGGCCCGCTGATCGAAGAGGATTCGGCCGCCTACGCGAAGGAAAACAACATTACTCCGCGTAGCTGCAACTGATCCATGTTACCCCCGTCCCCCTTCGCGGGGGGCGGGGTTCTTTTCTGGCGATTATCAGATATGTTTTTAGGCACAGCGATATGAGCGAAGCGGCCCAGGCAAGTGGCGAAGTGGCGGCGAGTGCGGCGAACGCGCTGCTGCTGGTCAACAATATCGAGGTCATTTACGACCATGTTATCCTGGTACTGAAAGGCGTATCGCTGGAAGTGCCCACTGGCGGAATCGTGGCCCTCCTCGGCGCCAACGGCGCCGGCAAGACCACGACATTGAAAGCGATCTCCAACCTGCTGCATGCCGAACGTGGCGAGGTCACCAAAGGCTCCGTCCTGTTCGAGGGCGAGGCGGTTCAGGCGCTTACCCCGAACGACCTGGTGCGGCGCGGCGTCATCCAGGTAATGGAGGGCCGCCATTGTTTCGAACATCTGACCGTCGAGGAAAACCTGCTGACAGGGGCCTATACGCGCCGTGACGGGCGCGCCGGCATCCAGCAGGACCTGGAACTGGTCTACGATTATTTCCCGCGCCTGCGTGAACGGCGGGGGAGCCTTGCAGGCTATACCTCCGGCGGTGAGCAACAGATGACGGCTATCGGCCGCGCGCTGATGGCCCGGCCCAAGATGATCCTGCTGGATGAACCCTCGATGGGGTTGGCCCCGCAGCTTGTCGAAACCATCTTCGAGACCGTCAAGCGCCTCAACGAGCAGGAAGGCGTGACTTTCCTGCTGGCCGAGCAGAACACCAATGTGGCGCTGAAATATGCGACCTACGGCTATATCCTGGAAAATGGCCGCGTGGTTCTGGACGGCGACGCGAAGTCACTGCGTGAGAACGAGGACGTCAAGGAGTTCTATCTGGGCCTGTCGTCGAGCGGCCGGAAGAGCTATCGCGACGTAAAGAACTACAAGCGGCGCAAACGCTGGCTGGCCTGAACCGCAAGACGGGGATTCTACGATGACGGAATATTACGACGAACTCGAGACGCGCGATCCCGGGGTGCGGGAGGCTGCGTCGATGGCTGCCCTTTCCGAGGCGGTCGCCAACGCCAAGGATAATGCGCCGGGTTATGCGAAAATCCTGGCCGAAGTCGATCCGCGCGACGTGACCTCGCGTGAGGCGCTGGCGAATCTGCCGGTGACGCGCAAGTCGGACCTGATCGAGCTGCAAGCTGCCGAGCCCCCATTCGGCGGGCTGACAACGAAACCGGCCCGTGAACTGGCGCGGTTGTTTGTGTCGCCCGGCCCGATCGCCGACCCGGAAGGCCACGGCACGGACTGGTGGCGTTTCGCCCGGGCCCTGTTTGCCGCCAGGTTCCGCAAGGGTGACATCGTGCAGAACTGCTTTTCCTACCATTTCACCCCGGCCGGGGCGATGTTCGAGTCCGCGGCTCATGCGCTTGGCTGCGCGGTTTGTGCGGGCGGTGTCGGCCAGACCGAGATGCAGGTTCAGGCAATCGCCCATTTCGGCGCCGACGGTTATGCCGGCACGCCGGACTTTCTGAAAATGATCCTCGACAAGGCCCGGGAAACGGGCACGCCCATCCCGACGCTGAAAAAGGCGCTGGTTTCGGGCGGAGCGCTACTGCCGCCGCTGCGCGAGGAAGTTCGGCAACAGGGCGTCAACGTATTGCAATGTTACGGCAGCGCGGATCTCGGCCTCATCGCCTACGAATCGGAGGCCGTCGAGGGCATGATACTGGATGAAGGAATCGTCGTGGAGATTCTGCGCCCCGGCACCGGCGACCCGGTACCCGACGGCGAGGTCGGCGAGGTCGTGGTGACAACCCTGAACCGCGATTATCCGCTGGTCCGATTCGCGACCGGGGATTTGTCGGCGATCATGCCCGGGGCCAGCCCCTGCGGCCGTACCGCCCCGCGAATCAAGGGGTGGTTGGGGCGTGCCGACCAGACCACCAAGATCCGGGGCATGTTTGTCCACCCGGCCCAGATCGACCGGATCGTAAAGCGCCACCCTGAAATTCGTCGCGCCCGTTTGGTTGTGGGCACCGACGGTGGAAAGGATTCGGCGACGCTGATCTGCGAAGTCGAAAATGGGAATGAAACAATTGCCGAGCGAATTGCAAACAGCGTTCAGGCCGAAATCAAGGTCCGCGCGGACGTCCGAATTGTGGCAATAGATAAAATTTTAAATGATGGGAAGGTAATTGAAGATACACGAACGTATGATTAATAGTACGTAAAGACTATATATAACAGTGTGGTAGGGGGTTCTCTGTTGTATTTAATTGAATTTTAACGAAAATGAACAACCCTGCCACAATATTGCCATAATTACGGCAAACCTTGACCACAAAGCAGGAGTGTTATGTCCCCGCTGAGACCTCCCCTCTCAGTCGAGGCTAACCCTGACAGCCTCTAATTCGCGACCGTATCCAAGGGGTCGCTTATTACGTGGCGG
>Ga0210062_1000485_pt1 | contig 12161 bp, 12 predicted proteins | sample Muzzi_CordA_D2_FD_185528 | JGI IMG/M metagenome (GOLD analysis project Ga0210062, IMG submission 185528) | Wetland microbial communities from San Francisco Bay, California, USA, that impact long-term carbon sequestration - Muzzi_CordA_D2 (SPAdes) | ecosystem: Environmental > Aquatic > Marine >...
TAATCAAACGGGTTAGTGAAATAGCGCTGAAAACTCCGGGGGTGGCGGACGTGGTGGAAGTGACCGGCTACAATTTTATCGACCAGATCAAGCAGCCGTTTGCCGGCTTCGGGTTTGTGATCCTGAAGCCCTGGGATGAGCGCAAAAACTCCGGAAACGCGGCTGGAAAACATTATGGCCGCCATACGCGCTCAAACCAGCCAAATTCCCCAAGCCATGGTACTGATTGCCAATGCGCCGCCGATCCCCGGCCTGGGGGCGACCGGCGGCTTCAAGTTTGAAATTCAGGACCTCAACGATCAGGGCGTCGAAGACCTGGCCAAGGCGGTTGAAAACTTTATCGCTGAGGCCCGCAAGCGTCCGGAGCTGACGGCCGTGTATACCACCTTCAACCCGGCCACGGATTCGGTTCCGGTTCGCGGCATTATTCCGAACAACCAGCCTCCGCAGATCGGTGATTATGATTTGATCCCGGGTCAATATGTTCCGGTGCGGCTGACGGTGGGCGAGGATGCCGATGCACTTTTGATTCCCCAGCCGGCGCTGGTGGAATCGCAGATCGGAAAGCAGGTCTTTGTGGTCACGGCCGACAACAAAGTGGAAGTGCGCAACGTCGAAGCGGGCCGCTCCTACGAAAACCAGTGGATCATCAAAAAGGGCCTGAAAAAAGCAGAGAAGGTAATCGTCGAGGGCACCCAAAAAGTGCGACCGGGGGTGGTTGTGAATCCCAAAACCTATACAGATAGAAAAGCATCGTCAGGATGAAAGGAGGCGTGAATTTAATGCCACCAAATGCCGTTTCGATGCGCTTCATATCACTGTTTTAAATGCTCCGTGAGAATCTTTTTAACCCTAGTGGTCAAGGATTCGAAGGTCCTCAAGGCCGTGAATCCCGGAGATTCAATACGTTATGAGCCACGTCAAAAAGGGCTTTTTGAACCCCTTAGCATCGAAAGTTGGACGAAGAAGTACATGGTCGCGCCGGTGGAATTAGGGGGGACGGTTCCCTATCTGTCTACCGAAAACCAAACCCCGCGCATCTCGACCTGAACCTTGTGGCAAAGCTGAGGGTCAGCAGAAGGGTCATGGATCCCAAGGTAAGACCGACTACAGTTTTTTTTAGAAACCACAGCGCTGAAGGACTCAGCACCCTTGCAGTCGGCCCACTCGAATTGCCGGCACCTGTTTTGTGCATTTAGCTGTTTAAGAGCACACGCTTGTGATGTCCAGATTATCGGACAACTATGACTGTAAGCCCCGCCCAAAAAAAAGCCAGCTGTCAGGGTATCGTCAGAGAAAAGGAAAAAGCTTGGGCTATTGAGGTAAAAGATAGATAGAGAATTTCACATTTAAGATTTTGTAACGATACCCTTAAAGCATGTGAAGTTTTGTGATGCATTTTTGAACAAGTCCGGTGAGATCCTTTATTTCACTTCCATCGAGGAGTAAATCGCCGGTGCTGTTCAATTGAAGTTTGCCATAAGATGAACGTTCCCTGGTCGGGGATTTCTCAAGCATCAAAAAAACGGCGCCGGGCGACACTATGCCGGGTTCGCCAAAAATCGGCGGGCAACCCACATCACAGACACCACCAAGGATTTTTTCAATAGCCCCCCGGGTAATATGATCCAATGCGGTTTGCAAACCGGCCAGCCCTGTCGGGCGCTGTTCGGTGATGACATAACTGATCCCGGTAAGCCCAAAACGGATCGCTGCTTCTCCCAGGAAGGCGTTCGCCAATGTGTATGAAAACAGGGCCGGACTGGCATGCGCACCCCGGTCCGGGATCACCGTTTTATAGTAGTCGACATCCGTTCCCAGACAACCATAGAAAGTGGATGCGATAATGCCGATATCCCGTTCCCGGGTCCACTCGGATAGACCCGCATCGATCAACGCCAAAGCCGTGGCCGTTAATCCCAACCGGGAATATTCATCCATCCGTCTGAAATTTGGATAGGGCTTTTTAAACATATCTGCCGGATTAATTTCGGGCAACGGCCCCCGTGGCATGGCAAAGCGCTGATGTTCCCGACCGCGGCCCCTGCCGGCTGCCGTCAGCCATCCGATTCCGGTAATTTCAGCACCCATTGCGATCTTATCTCCCTAAAACAAGGGCGGCATTGACGCCGCCAAAGCCTGAATTGGTTGTTAGCAGATAGTCACCGGAAACAGCCTGCGGCCCGGAGCTTACCTGACCCTCGGCGCCCTTTTCCGGGTTTGAAAACCCGACGGTTGGGGGAATCATCCTGGCTGAAAGGGCTTTGAGGCCCAGGATGATCTCCAGGCCTCCGGCCGCACCCAGGGTATGCCCGATGGCGCCCTTGATGGAATACATGGGCACCTTGCGTTCGCCAAACACCTGCCCGAAAGCATTGAGTTCCATTAAGTCATTATAAACCGTGCCGGTTCCATGGGCACTGACGGCCGTGATTGCTTCCGGCTTGCATTTGGCCGACCTCAGGGCCTGGTCAACGGCCTGGACCAGGCCGCGCCCGCTTTTGGCCGGCGCCGTAATATGGGTGGCATCATTGGTAATGCCCCAGCCGAGTACTGTGCCCAGTTGATCGCGATTTTCTCGCCGCGCCCGGGCGGCATTCATTAAAAGCAAGACGGCAGCTCCCTCTCCGAGCGAGAGTCCTTTACGATCACGATCAAAGGGCCGGCAGGGAAACGGCGACAGCGCCTTGAGGGCCGAAAATCCCGCGAACGCATATTCCGTGATCAGGTCCCCGCAACACACCAGCACCGCCCCGGCTCGACCGGATTCAATCAGCGCTGCACCATGGGCGACGGCGATGGTAGACGAAGCACAGGAGGCACTGACACAAATGCCGTTGCCGGTCAGGCCGAACTTCGCGCCGGCAATATCCGCCACGGAAGACAGCAAAATGTCCTTAAAATTGGCCCGCTCGCCCCGGCAGAACGATTCCAGATTATCGGCACCCGACTTTATGGTCGCAGTGATCAGAGTGGCATCGGACGGCACCGGCCCCATTCCAGGCAGCAGGCGGTCCAGCAAATCCAGCAGCATGGAGCGGCCGCCGGAGGATTTTAAATCATGGATATGGGCAGCAATTTTGGCCTGGTAGTGGTCCTGATCCACGGGAAAGCGCGTGATCGGCCGGATGGCGGTTTCACCTGCCGTAAGTCTCTGCCAAAGCGACTCCAGGTTGTTTCCCAGAGCGGTAACCGCCGCGGCATCGGTAATGACGACCTGGCGGGATTCTTTATTTTTTAAGTTATCAACACCCACGCATCACCTTAATATTCAGATCGGAGATCTTTCTTTCCCACTTCCACATTCCGAATTCCCACTTCCGGATTCTGTCTTCTGTCAAAAATATCGGCCGATCATTAATATTACCGAGTTAACCCCCCTATTTTCATCAGCCAATCCGGCGTTTGAGATGTGAGAGAGCCGAACCACGCCAAAAACCGGGGGACCGGAATCTCGTTCGAATTCCACACCTATTCCAATCTGGGGATTAAAATTAAAGCGCGAACCCTGACCTTCAACTTGAAAGTCGGTATAGACCACACCAATGCCGCCTTCCAGATAGGGCACCAGTCGATCACTTGAAATAAATTCCAGGTAATACAGGGCCATCATACCAACCGAGACCATGGCATGAGTTTTCGGAGATACCGTCAGGCCGGCAGTTCCTTCCACCTTGAAGCGCAGGTTGTCGGGTGCCCAATGGTGCCATATCTTATCATAATCCCACATAATAAACCCCGATAATTGCGTAAAATAGATATTATCTACCGGGTCAAATGTTTTCCCCAAAACAGCGGCCATACCATAACGCGTCGGGACATCGCTCTCATTATCGTCTTCGGACAAGGCTGTATCGGCGCTGCCCAGAAAAGCCAGCACAATAATCAGACATAAAGCCCGTTTGAGCAGCATGGAATTCAGCATTTATTGGATTTGATTGATTGTATTTTGATATCTAATTGGGACTTTAACAATCTTATATTGGGAAAGGAAATTTTATGCGATCACCCCGAAATTTACAAATTTCATATGGAACAACGCGCTAGTCTCTTATAAGACCGGGCTTTTGGAACAAAAATTCCCGCAGGCCACTGCGATAGCGAAATGATTTGACGAAGTCGAATTCGGCCAGCAGGGATATCAGCGCCCGATTGTGGCGGCAATACCAGGGAAGCTGCAGGTGCTGCTGTAAACGAAAATCTACCCGATAGTTCCGGCCAATCACAAAGGTATTTATCATTGCCGGCTCCGGCTCTTTTTCCAGGGCAATCAACATCAGCAAACCGGTTGATCTGAGCATCTCAAAACACCGCGCCACCAGTTGCCCGGCCTGCTCATCGTCAAGATGGTCAACCATGTCCCACAGTTGAATCCCATCGAAACTGCGGGGCGGATAGTCAAGATGCCGGCAGAAACTGCCGGTCCCGGCCTGCTTGCCCAGCGCCCGCTGCAGACGGATAAACATGTCGCATGCATAGTGTCTGCTCATGCGCCGGGCGAAAAACAGGATATTTTCCTGGCAGACCGGACCCGCATCAAGGATCTGAGCATCCTTCCAGGGCTCGATCCAATTGACAAACTGCTCCAGAATCGTGCTGTTGTAGCCAACCGGGAAGGGCTCAGCGTCTGAATAGCTGCGGCGTTGAGCAGTCGAGGTGGTCAACGGTCATGACTCCTTTTTGGTATCGGAGGAAGGCGAAAACGCCGCCTTGCCGGCAGTGGGCGATGCCGGTGCCTTTGGCGCTGCGGCAAAATTGGATTTCCGATGGGGTTCCCGATCCAGCTCGATGGATCCCTTGAAGTAGGCGCCGTCTTCCACCGAAATGCTTTTGGCCTTGATCTCGCCGAAGAAATCCGCTTCTTTGGTAACCTCAACCTTGCCCAGGGCATTGATGGACCCCTTCAGCTGACCGCTGATACTGACATTCTGGGCCCGGATTTCACCATCAACCCGGCCGCTGGAACCGACCGTGAAATTGTGCTTTTCCATTTCGACATTGCCCTTCATTTCTCCCTCGATCACCAGGTGTTCCCCGCCCTTGATTTGGCCTTCGATGGAGATGCGTTCACCAATGATGGTTTTTTCCTCACTGGGTGTCGGGGTCGGTCGCGGAGGAGGTGGTGGTGGGGCCGGTTTTACTTCTTCTTTTTTACCGACGGTAAAAGGCGATTCTTCTTCAGGTTTTTTGGGTTTTCCTAACATGGGGCCTCCCATTTTGTTATTCGTTGCTGGTTATTTGATAAGAAAGAGCAAAGCTCACAGTAATTCTTCCACCCATTCCAGACCGAGTTCCAAGAGCTTGCCGGCACTGGGGCGCCCGGTTGCCGGGTCACAGCCGATCATCTCATAAAACATCTTGACGGCCCGGTTGAAATCCTCTTGTTCAAATATTTTTTGCCCGGCATTGGCTCCGTCAGGTTTGGGGTCAAACAGACGCGCCGGTAAGCGGTCATCATTAATGGTAAATCCTTCACGGCTGTTAAACGCCCGGGCAATCAATGATCCGCGCTCAGCTGATTTCATCAGCTCAAAAAGGCTCGCATTCCAGCCCGTTACGGCGTTTAGCGATTGCACCATCACATCCAGTGTCATCACACCCCGCGGCGCATATCCGAAGACGCATAGTCCCAGGGCGTCCATCATCCGCCAGAGATTTTCCAGACGCATGTAGCTGCGGACCTTGTCATTGGTGATCTCGGTCGCATGCATCGGGTTGTAGATCCCCAGCGGTTTAACCGATTTAAACATAAAAGATGCTTGATCGGTGAAATATGGATCGTGTGCGGCGGTCATATGATCGGCACCGTAAGAGCTGACCGCAAATCCCATTCCCACACCGACTTTAACCCGCGGATCATGCATGGGGATTTCCTGCCCTTTAACCGACAGGCTGCAGGGTTGGCCTTCAACGCCCCACTTTTTCGCCAGGCGGGCCGAACCTTCCGCCAGCACATCACCAAAACCTTCACGCCGGGCGGTCATTTCCAGCAGCTGAAGCATCAGATCGGCATCACCGAAGCGCAGTTCAAGCCCCCCGGTATCTTCCCGCGTGATGACGCCTTCCTCGAAACACTCACAGGCAAAGGCGATGGTCATACCTGCTGAAATCGTGTCGAGGCAATAGCGGTTGCAAAGTTCATTGCCTTTGGCAATGGCTTTCAAGTCTACGATTTTAAGATTGGTCCCCAGGGCCGCGATGGTTTCGTATTCGGGTCCCCCATAGCGCGAATCCACGCCATACTTGGGATCATCCAGTGCAATAACACGTTTGCATTGAATCGGACAGGAATAACAGCCCTTCCGTTTTTTCAACAGCATGTCGTTATAGGTGTCACCGCTGACCGGCTCGGCATCGTCAAGCGCGCTGCGCCGGAAGTTGTCCACCGGCAAAGCACCGCCGGCTGACAAAAGCGCGGCAAAGGCGGTGGTCCCGTAAACATAAAGCGCTTCCCCCAGCGGGTTGTCGCGATAGGTTTTGGCGTAGTTCTTGGCTACCTGGCTCAAGAAGTCGGGATCGTGAAACTTGATTTTGCCGGAGCCCAGCGCGGCAACCGCCCGCACGTTTTTTGAACCCATCAGGGCACCAAAACCACCCCGCCCGTTAAAGTGACCGAGGTTGTTGGTGATATTGGCAAACCGCACCCGGTTCATCCCGGCCAGCCCCGTCTGGGCTACCCGAATTTTGCTGCTGCCGAGCTCGTCTCTGATGGCATCTTCGACTTCCCGGGAGCCCAAACCGGCTATCGGACCGGCGTCTCTGATTTCAGCTTTGCCGTCATTGACCCAGAGATATGCCGGGATTTCCGATTTTCCCTTCAGCACCACGGCATCGAAGCCGGCCTTTTTCAGCTCGGGGCCGAAAAACCCGGCGGCTTCGGACTCGCCCGCCGTGCCGGTGAGCGGAGATTTTCCCACCGCGGCAAAGCGGCAGGAGGCTGCCAGGGGTGATCCCGTCATCACGCCGGTGGCCAGCACCAGGATGTTTTCCGGTGAGAAGGCATCCACTCCGGGGGGAACCGATTTCATTAAATAGTGATAGCCGATTCCCCGCCCGCCCAAATAGCTTCTGTAAAATGCCTCATCCTTTTCTTCAATCTGAATATTGCGATTCGACAGATCAACATGCAATATCTTTCCGGTGTATCCGCAGCACATAAGATCTCCTCCCATAATAGATAACTATATATATTGGCATGCAGTATAGAATAAAGCGCCGGCAATGTCAAAAACGATGTAAAATATTCATCAAATTTAAATAATTCCAATGAACTTTAAGCGGACCACAATATATTGAAATTTTTTTCACTTGACGCCCAAGATCGGCTTCTCTATACTTCCTGGTCAATGATTTTATCGTCTGCGCTCCATTCACTGTTGACCCATCTGAAATCGACCACCACTACCCGTGTCCGAAGTCGAGGGTAAAAGAAGGATATTTTCTCGATTGCTTAAACGATTAATAATAGGTTCATTTTTTCTGTGCCTCCCCATGGCTTGTGCCACCAGTAAAACCATGACGGTGGGCGCCACGGCATTGTTGCTGGAGGACATCGCCAAATCCGCCTACCGGCAATCCGATTTGAGAGTAATCCGCGAGGGTATGCCGGCTTATCTGATGCTCATCGACGGCATGGTTGAAGCCGTCCCCGATAATGAGCAGTTGCTGATCAGCGCCGCCCAGGCCTACGCATCCTTTGCATCGGCCTTCATCCAGGATGAAGATAAAGATTATGCCAGAGCTCTCTATGCCAGGGCCAAATCGTATGCGCTTAGGGCGTTGGCGCAAATCGGCTTTAAAGATCCTGTGTCAATGCCCTTTGATACATTTGAGGCGGACCTGAACATTCTGGGTAAAAAGGATGTCCCATCCATATTTTGGGCGGCATCCTGCTGGGGAAACTGGATTAGCCTGAGTCAGGGGTCCATAGAAGCTCTGGCCGAACTGCCGCGGGTGGAATTGTTGATGAAAAAAGTGCTTGAACTGGACGAAGGGTTTTACTACGGCGGCGCGCATATCTTCATGGGAATTTTAAACGGATCAAAGCCAAAAATTGCCGGCGGCAATCTGGACCTGGCCCGGAAACACTTTTTAAGGGCAATTGAGCTGGGGCATGGAGAATTTTTAATGAGCCGCATTTATTATGCCGAATACTATGCCAGAAAAGCCTTTGACAAAACGCTCTTTATCGCGATCCTCCACCAGGTTCTTGACACCCCGGTGGATATCGAGCCGGACCTGACATTGCTCAATACCGTGGCACACACCAAAGCCCGGAAGATGTTAGACAACGTCGAGGAATATTTCTGATATTAATTACCCATACATACACAGCGCTTGGCCGGTTTGACCCTAAATGTAAATTAAAAGCCCAACTTTTCACTGGGCGATTAGGCAATTTAAAAGAGCGCTGTGTATTAGGAGAAAACCAATGAGCAGACCGAATTTGATCCAAACGATGGGTGTGGGAATTTTGATTCTGTTTCTTTTTGGCATGCCACACGCTGCGGAGGCCAATGCGCTCACCATCAAAATCGCCACCCTGGCGCCGGAAGGAAGCTCCTGGATACGGACATTTGAAGACCTGAATGTCGAGCTGCGGAAAAAGACCAACAACGCTGTCCAGTTGAAAGTCTACCCCGGCGGGGTTTTGGGCGATGAAAAAGACATGGTTCGCAAAATGTACGTCGGACAGATTCAGGGCGCGGTGCTGACCTCGGCCGGACTGTCGGGCATCTTCGGCGAAATGGACGTGTTTCAAATCCCGTTCCTTTTTAATACCTACGAAGAGGTCGACTATGTGGTGAGCAAAATGGACGGCTTTTTCAAAAAAGGTTTTGCCGACAGAGGGTATGTTTTGCCGGCCTGGTCCGAAGGCGGATTTGTAAGGCTGCTGTCGACGGTTCCCATCGCCTCTTTAAGCGATCTCAAAAAGGCAAAGGTCTGGACCTGGGAGGACGCCCCCATGGCCAAAGCCATCTTTGATGAGGCCGGGGTGTCTGCCATTCCGCTTTCACTGCCCGATGTCCTGGTGGGCCTTCAAACCGGCCTGGTGGAAGTTGTCTACGCGCCGCCGACCGGTGCCATTTCTTTGCAGTGGTTCACCAAAACAAAATATATGACCGATGTCCCGCTGATCTATCTGATCGGCGCCATCCTCATTAAGAAAAATGCGTTTGATAAAATGTCCGCTGATCACCAACAGGTGTTCACGGAACTTTGCACCAAATACATGGAGCAGCTAAAGAAAGTGATCCGCAGGGAGAATCAGGAAGCTATCCAGGTAATGGCCAAACACGGTGTCAAACTGATCCATCCGTCACAGGATCAGATCGAAGGGTTCAAAGAAGTATCCAGAAACGCCACAATTCGTCAGACCGGAAAAAGCTTTTCCGCCAAAGTGAAGGATGAAATTATCGCGTATCTGGAGGAGTATCGGAAGGCCAAGAACTGAACCTTGGAAGGATAAACCGTGAAGTTTTTGTATTTTTTGGATGAGAAAATCAGCCGGTTGGAACAAATCCTCATTGCGACCCTGTTGACGATGATGATTCTATTGGCTTTTTCGCAGATAGTGCTGCGGAATTTTTTCGACACCGGAATCGACTGGGGAGATGCCCTGGTTCGCTATCTGGTGGTGTGGGTAGGATTTATCGGTGCGGCGATCGCCGCCAAAGAAGGCAAGCACATTACCATTGACGTACTCTCCCGTTGGATCACCGGTGCCGGGAGCAGCGCCATCCAGGCCATTTCCCATTTCAGTTCCGCTGCCGTCTGCGGCCTGTTGACATGGGCCGGCATCAAATTCATTTGGTTTGAGGCTCAAATGGGCGGCACGGCATTCTTCAAACTTCCGGCATGGGTGCCCGAACTGATCATACCCGTTACCTTCGGACTGATGACCCTGCGCTATACCCTGCGCCTGGTTGGCGAATTCACCAAAACCTAAGTTGAGCAAACGAAACCGGATACGAAAAATTTAAATGATCTCTGTATTGATCGTCATCCTTTTCATCTTCCTTTTGCTGATTGGTGTCCCTGTCTTTGTGGTCATCGCCGGTTTGGCCCTGTACCTGTTTTTCTCCAGTCAGATTGACATTTCCGCCATCATTATCGAAATGCATCGCATGGCCACCACCCCGGTGCTGGTGGCCATACCACTTTTCACCTTTGCCGGGTATCTGCTCTCGGAAAGCGGCGCGCCCAAGCGACTCATCCGGCTGTCAAATGCGATTCTGGGCTGGATGCCGGGCGGCCTGTCCGTTATCGCCCTGTTGACCTGTGCTGTTTTTACGGCCCTGACCGGTGCCACCGGGCTTACCATTATTGCTCTGGGCGGGATCCTGCTGCCGGCCATGACAAAAGGAAAATATTCGGAAGTATTTTCCCTGGGTCTGATAACGACCTCGGGCACCCTGGGGCTTCTTTTCCCCCCGAGCCTGCCGCTGATTGTCTATGCTATCGTGGCCAAGGTCCGGATCGATCAGCTTTTTATCGCGGGGGTTTTGCCGGGGATACTGCTGGTGGTCCTGCTGGCGATTTTCTGTATCCATAAATCCGTCAGGGATCGTGTTCCCAAGACTATATTTCAATTCAAGGAGCTGTTTATCGCCACCCGGGATGCTATCTGGGAACTTCCGCTGCCGCTGGTAGTTTTAGGCGGAATTTACAGCGGTTACTTTGCCGTCAGTGAGGCTGCCGCCATCACGGCAGTTTATGTGCTTTTCGTCGAAATGGTTATTCATCGGGATATCCGATTGAAAGCGCTGCCGGAACTGATGAAAAAAAGCATGGTATTGGTCGGGGGTGTGCTGATTATTCTGGGTGCTGCCATGGGTTTGACCAATTATCTGATCGATGCGGAAATTCCCATGCAACTGTTGGATTTTTTTAAAGCTCACATCCAAAGCCCGATTCTTTTCCTGGTGGTGCTCAATATTTTTCTTCTGGCGGTTGGATGCACCATGGGAATTTTTTCAGCGCTGGTTGTGGTGGTTCCCCTGATGACCCCGATCGCCGAAGCTTATGGAATCGATCCGATTCACCTGGGTATCATTTTCCTGGCCAACCTGGAAATCGGCGCTTCCATACCACCCCTGGGTATCAATCTGTTTATCGCCGGCATGCGTTTTGAAAAGCCGGTCCTGCGGCTTTACGTCGCATCGCTGCCTTTCATTGCAATCTTGCTGCTCGGCCTGGCAATTATCACGTATCTGCCATGGCTGAGTCTGGCGCTGCTGGAATGAAAAATGACTAATGAATAATTCTTTAACGGCTGGATGTAAAAAGGGGGGATTCATAACCAGGAATGAATCCCCCCCTTTTTTAGGAGGTAAATGGAGGTACAAGCATGGCATTACCGTCCTCCATCGGGCAGTAGATTAAAACTCCCCTGTTGTAAAAAAGGACGAACTTCGTTACAACTAAAGGTAAAGTAATACCACTTTGTGATGGGTCAAGGGAGACCGGGAAAAATTGCATATTTTTTATTGAATATTGAAAATTTACGGTGTCGTTTGCATCTGTGAGAACGGGAGCACTAAGAGGTTTTGATGTCAGGACTTTTTTGGTGGGCATGGCAGATCGTTTTGATTCTGCTGGGCTCTTTTTTTCTTTACTACGGCGTTGAGTTACTCATCTCAGCATACGGGCTCAATGATCCTTATACTTTTATTATGACGTTTTTTGCCTCCAATTTTATTATACTGATCAGTGCTGCCCTTATCGTCGGTTTTGTCTACCGCATGGTTGCCGTGTACCGGCAGTTAAAAAACTCTTCCTCCGGATCCAATGATTCGAAAAACAATTCCACTGAAAATAGGAATTGATTCATCATAAACTTAGTTCTCCCCGGGCATACAGTTCCAGTGGCCGCAAACTGTCATAAATAAACCGATGCAGGGCAACATCGACGCCGGCCTCATCACCAAAGCGCACCACCGCACCATTCCAGGCATCAATTTCCGAAGGACGTCCCTCGGCAATGTCACGCTGCATCGAGGTTGTGCCGACCGGCGGCAGGGTATCGATAAATGCCATGGATCTGGCAACGATATCTTCCGGCAATTTAATGTCCCGGGCCCGGGCCACGTTGAAAATTTCGTTCATGGCCTGTTCCAGCAAGCGGCGGGTCTGGGGCAGACTGCGGATCGCCCCGATCG
>Ga0210062_1000486_pt1 | contig 12156 bp, 8 predicted proteins | sample Muzzi_CordA_D2_FD_185528 | JGI IMG/M metagenome (GOLD analysis project Ga0210062, IMG submission 185528) | Wetland microbial communities from San Francisco Bay, California, USA, that impact long-term carbon sequestration - Muzzi_CordA_D2 (SPAdes) | ecosystem: Environmental > Aquatic > Marine >...
GCATCAAGTTTGGTGATGGCGTCGGCCACCATAAACTGAACTGCCTGGAATTTGCGGATGGATCGGCCAAAAGCATGGCGTTTATCACTGTAGCGCACCGCGACTTCCAGGGCCGCCCGCACACCCAGGCTGGCGGCTGCCGATGTCAGCCGTTCGGGAATCATCATTTGATGAAAGACCAGCGCCCCGCCGTGCAGTTGACCGATAAGGTTTTCGCGCGGGACTTTTACATTGCGAAATACGAGACGCCCGGTGCCGCCGCCCCGAGTTCCCAGCAGCCCGTATTGGTACTCGGATTCGACGCCGGGACCTCTTTCCACCATCATGGCGCTGATGCGCTGGTATTTGTGGGCCTGTTCATCGAAGTTGGTCCGGCAGTAAACCAGAAACACATCGGCTTCGGTGGCTCCCACCACAAAGCGCTTTTGGCCGTTTAATTCAAAATGACCATCTTTGAGCACGGCCCGGGTGGTTGCGCCAAAAAAATCCGATCCGCCCCGGGGTTCGGTGAGTGCCTCGGCGCTGATCATTTTGCCCTGTAAAATAGGCTTTAAAAACCGCTCTTTTTGGTCATTTGTGCCAAACACATTGAGGGCCTCGCCAACAATGGAGGGCATCACATAGGCACAACCCAGCGTGGTGCCGAGTATACCGATTTGCTCCTCGGCGATTACCTCGGCCGTCCAGGGCAAACCGCGCCCGCCCCACTCGGGCGCAAATCTTAACCCTAGCAGATTGTGGGCGGCAAGGTTTTCGACATATTCGCGGGGGTACTTGATTTCGTCACGATCCAGAGCCCGGATGAAATCATGGGATACTTCATCACGCACGAATTTTTGGACTTCCTGCTGGATGGCCCTTTCCTCACCGCTCATTATGGTCTGGTAAAACATGGCACCTCCTTTCATACTATCTCAGGTAGAATTAGACGTGGTTTTGAAACCACGTCTACCCAGAGCTGAGGTCAGCTGGTTTTTTCAGATAAAGCGAAGATAACATCCCGATAAGTGAAATTCCACCCGCCACCAGAAACGGTACTGTAAATGATTGGGTCGCATCCGCCAGATACCCTCCCAGGGCAGGTCCCAGGGCCTGGCCGATGCCGAAAAACAGGGTAATGAAACCCAGCCCGGCCGGTGCCAGGCGCGGTCCCACAAAATCTCCGGCAGCAGCAGCCATAATTGTCGGAATACTCCAGGCGGTTAACCCGAAGAGAAACGCCGACAAATATAAACCGAAAGATACTTTTACCAGCGCATAGATAATATAAGACAATCCGAGGGTCAGATAAGCCAGGGCTGCTCCTTTACTGCGGCCGAGCTTATCAGATATACCGCCCCAGATCACACCGCAAAAAATACTCAGCCCTCCCACCAGGGCCCACAGCCCGCCGGCCGCTTCCTGGGTAAAACCCATTTCTTTGACCAGATAGGCGGCAAAAAACACCATGTAAATAATGTAGGAAAGACCATAGAAAAAATAGACAACGCCCAGGTACCAGACCGAACCCATTTTAATTATGCCGGTCCACTGAAGCGAAGAAGCCCGTGGAGGGCTCCCGGCAACCGACGATACCGGCGCAGCATCATCGGCGCCCACGGGCAGCAGCCCTTTTTCATCGGGTCGACTGCGCACAAATAGGCATACGACTCCGGAGATCGCCAGCACCGCTCCTCCCAGAATGAACCAGGAATAGCGCCAGCCGTTTGATCCATAAGCCAGTAAAATCGGCGGCACAATCAGGCCGGAAATCAAGGTGCCGGCCCCGATTCCGGCCGATACGATTCCGGTGGCAAATCCTCTTTTCTGCATGGCAAACCAGGCTGATCCCAGGGCCATGGCCGGAACATATGAAGCACCATTGCCCAGACCGGTCAGCAAGCGCGTGGCAAATGCAAACCCGAATGATTGTGCCAGACCGGTCAGGATCATGGTTGCCCCCATGAGTATCAACGCAAAAGTGATGACAATGCGCGTTCCAAACCGGGCGGCCAGGAATCCGCCGACAATTGCCATGCTTAAATACCCGATGAAATTTCCGGTACCCAAAAGGCCCAGTTGGGTGTAATTGAATTGCAGGCCGTCTTTCATGGCCGGCAGGATAATGGTATACGACATCCTTCCGAAGCCATGGGCGGCGATGGTGGTCAGAAGCCCCATGAAAATAACGATCCAGCCATAGTGGAGTTTGCCTTTCGCATTCATACCCGTCCCCTTAATCGCAATTTTTGTCTTGATCTTTTCTTTTATGGACCGATATTTAGGTATCTATTATAATAATGTGATAGGCAAGAAATAAATTAAAGGCAGGCGGAGAATTCCGGCGATGAGTAAATTTGAAAAAAGGATAGTTATATTCGCACTGGTGTTTGTCCTGATTTACCTTGGCGCAGCGGTAGTCACCATTCATAAACGCATCAGCAAAGAAGATCGAATAGAACGTCTCGAATCCAGCAAGATTTCGCCCGTGGAAGGAAAACTGCTGATGGCTCAACTATTTTTGCCGATGGCGATTCTTTTCACACTCACCATATGCTTTATCGTTATCAGAAAACAGCGCGCCAAAAAAATGCTGCAGCTGGATGAACCCGTTGAAGAATTCGAAGATCCACCGGTTCATCTACAGGATGAAAATGGAGGTGGAAAATAGATGTTCAGGGTGGATTAATTATCAATAAACTTGGCCTCGACCCAACCTTTATTGTAATATCCATCCGGTAAATACTTGATCCTCTCGCCATTTAACGATTTCATGAAAACTTGTCCCCACTGCAGAAAGAAGGTCGGTTGGGAGTTGTCCTGCGGAATGGCCACCAGGTCAGGATGGCGGGTCAGGGATGTTGTGGTGATAGTTCCTTCTTCCCAGGAGAAACTGGATTTTTTGGAACGGCGATTGTAATCTTTATTGACACCATTGGTCTCAACGCCGGACAGCACGGTGAAATAGTAGCCTTTGTAAGGCCGGACCGTGTAACCGAATCGCTGCTGCCCGGCAGGATCCGAATGGGCAATTTCCTGGCTGATCAGCTTCAGGGGTTTCTTCTGCTGGGTGTGGTGCAGGTAATAGAGTCCTGCCAGGTCATCGCCGTAATAGGAACGATCTTTGCGCCGGGCACGATCAATGGATTTGATCGTATTGACGACGTCACGTTGATTTTCGATGTTCTGCTTAAATGCCAGATAGGCCGTTTCATCCACCGGGCGTTGCCTGATATCAAACGGAATCAGTTTCCGGAAGGTTTTCGTGGAAACATCAATTTCGAATTTAGCCGGCAGACCCCAGAAATATATGCTTCGGTTGGCGCCGTTGTTACGGGTATACTGGTCCTGCTTTAATCGTTTACCCCGGGCATCGTAGGCAATGGTCTGGATGACATCGGCATTGCCGGCGCTATAGGTGATCTCGTTTTTGTTAAAAGCAACCGACACCTGATCGGCGGAGGGCAGCTTTTGTGGCGCCGGTTGATTGCCGTCTTCTTTGGTAAAGACCAAGCGCGAGATATCGGTATGCAGATTGAGTTGAACTTTGCCGAAGGCGGCGGCAGTCTTTTTAAGCGTGCCCTTTTCCAGGGTAAAACTGACCTCCCTTGAACTCTGAGCGGAGTTGCCAGCCAAAAGTTGCGGTTTATCATTGCTGAAAAATGAACCTCCCAGACGGCATGGCCGCTGAAAGGGCCATGGGGCAGTTTTATTGCCAGGCTATCGTTCCAGGTTCCCTCCTTTGCCTCGGTCCACAGCACGGCCAGGTTTGCCAGATCTTCGGCGTTAAAATTAAAGTAACTCGGGACCGGGTGCGGGTTAAAACGCGTTCGTGACGGAATCTCGGGTTCCCGCGACAGCACCAGCTTTTTGCCCTGGTTTAATTCTACCTCAATATCAAACGGATATTCGAGCATCTCGCGGGTGACCGCGACCCTGAGGGTGTGGATAAGGCCCTCGAAACGGGTTGTGGCCGATGATGGGGTGCTCATGGTTTCCCTGGATGCAAGGGCGTTGCCGGTTTTATCATAGGCAATCAGTCGCATGGATTTTCCACCAGAGCTGCTAACCCGGGCGACATCTTTTTCGAGCTGATCCAGCGTAACGCTGATACCGGCGGCGTCTTTTACGGTTCCTTTCCGGGTTCCCGCTGTAAATTCGAAAACTTCAAGTACAACCGGCAATGTCAGATTAAAGTTGATGCGTGCTTTGGCCAAATCCTCCGGCGGCGTTCCGTTTTTGATGTTCAGCGAAATGTTGCCGGGGAACAAACTGCCGGGTTGGATCCGGGGTATGATTTTGCTGTCTTCAACTCTCAGAATGTCTCTTCCGTCGGGAGATTGGATGGACTTTACCGTATAGGTCAATTCCGCGAAAGCGGCATTGGGCAAATCGATCGTATCCAGATCCAGCGTCATCTGGGGTTTTTCCTGCCGGTTCCAGTAGTGGCCCGGGAAGAGGCTGTTTTTGATCATTTGAGGAATTTTTGCTTTGAGCGGCTCGCTGTCAACGGTGGTAACGATATCAGGCTCGGTGGTGTAGCGGGTTTCTATTTCGCCCGGTGTGGGGGACAGTTCCAGGCTACCGGCAAAAAGATGCCCGATGGTGGCTGCCGTCAGGGCGGTTAAAAACGCTTCATCTTCCTTTTGCGACCAGTTAAATTCAAGCGCCAGGCGATTGTCTTTGAAATCAAGCCGGTGTTGATAGCGGTGATCCTGAAACAGCTCGATCAGATTTCTGATGATGCCGTCGATTTCTGGTTCTGTCTGATTGGCGGCGGCAAGCTGCCGATATATTTTTTCTCCATCGATGCCGGATCGAAATTGCTGGGCGTAGCTCAGCGCGCGTCCGGTTTGACCGTTAAAACGAAATCCCAATGCCAGGACATCGACGGGTTTCAGGGAGCCGGTGAGCTTAGCCATGATGGCCGCTCCCATGCCTGCGACCATGGCTGTCTGGGTGGTGGCCTGGACAGCGGGATGATTCTGAAATTTCTTTTCCCAGCCCGGGGTAATGCTTTCAGGAACGCGGATGGCGATGGCAGCCAGATCCTGCTGAGTTGCAATGGTTTGGGCGAATTTTGCGACCGCGGCGGTTGTAAATAACCGGGGGTTTTCTTTTATCGCACCGGAAAAAGACACCGGAGCCAGCACGGCACGGTTGTCAATCAGCGTCACCTGGTAAGGTTCGCGGGGCAATTTGTACTTTTCCGCCTCGCTGACCGCTTCTTTCTTCAGGCGATAGCTGCCGCCTGATTTGCCGGTCAAATATTTTTTGAACGGCTCCTGGCTGTTAAAGACATTTTCCAGTTGTTTTCGGCTTTTGCCATGTGCCAGAATTACCGGCAGCACCTGGCTATTCGGGGCCGCGTACAGGTAAAGCTCCATATGACTGAGATCCATTGATTTTAACATCGACACCAGCATCTGCAACCGCGCGGTCTTTTGCTCCGGTTCCAGACGATTTTCAAAAGCATCGAGGATTAATGGAATGTTCAGATTTAATACCAGAAACGGTTCCTTGCCCAAAAGTTGCGCTGATTGAACTGTTTTTTCAGCAGTCCCGGGGAGGAATCGATTCAACCAGGCAATCTTAATAATATCCAGACTTGCCAGAGCCCCCAAAATCACCACCAGCAAAATGCAGGCGGCGGCCAACAGCCACCTTTTTTTGCGGGGCCGGGCATCCGAGGGGCTTGTCTCTTCCGGCGGCTGATCCCGTACGGCAGCCTGATGCCCGGTCGGCCGGACGGGGGTATCAGCTGTTTCAAGGGCCGCTTTTCGCGGCAATTGCACATCGTGCCCGCAGGCCTTGCATTTGACCGCCACGATGTTGGGAGGTATTTTATTCCGGCCGATTTTATATTTTTTGCCGCAACTGCCACAGCTGAAACGTATCAGGTCACGCCTGCCCGCAGGCGGCGGCGCCGGTTTTTGCGCGGCACGCGCGGATGACTCTTTTTTCAGAGAATGAACCGGCGCGGCGCTCAATGCCCGGCTCAGTGGTATTGGCCGGGCGCAGGATTTACATTTTATGGTCTGAGCCGTTGGCGGGATTTTATCCTGTCGCAAACCATGGCTTTGACCGCAGTATTGGCAGACCACTTTTACGATATGGGGCGGCTTGGTTGCCGCCTTAGCCGGCGCTTTGGCAAGCGGAATTAATTGGCCGCAGGCTTTGCATGTGGCGGTTTTGACGCCTGACGGCAGCCTGGCCTCATCGAGGGTATATTTTTTTTGGCAGTTCGGACAGGTAATCTTCATTTTGGAATAGGTTCAGGGGTTCAAAGGTTCAGGGTTCAAGGGTTCAGCGTTCAGAGGTTTAGACCGGCCTGCGATCACATAAGCGGTCGGTTTGATGGAAAAAGATACGGAGCCAAGCGATACCTTAACCTTGAACCCCTGAACGTTTGAACCTTGAACGGTTTTTTTTAAATTATCTCATATAACTTGAAGGGTTTCAAATTTATTCCGGGCTGATATTATAAGAGGACTGAGTTGTCGTTGCGCTGGAAAAAGCCGATCGTAATTTGTTTAGGGGAAATAAAGGGCAAAATATTCAGGAGTAGGTTTGGTCAAATTTTTTCAGGTATTGTTCCCATTCGATGGGAAGCAGTTGCTTTTTAGCGTTATTACACTCCTTGCAGCATGGTACCAGGTTGCCTTTGGTACTCTTACCGCCGCGGGATACCGGCACAATGTGATCCATGGTCAGCTCTTTTGGCAAAGTTGATCGCCCACAGTAGTGACAGATTCCTTTCGCCAGCCGTCGTTTCCACCACTGGGATTCTCTCAGCTCCCTTGCTTTGCTGCGCTCCCGTTTGAGATCTTCCTGACCCAGATCATAGGCAAAGGGCTTGATGGTCTTATTGCGTCTCATAATTAAACCGCTAAATCCCGTCCAGCCAGGTCTGGATTTCTTCGTGCAATATCTTATAGTAAGCCTCTGAGCCTCCCAGACCCTTTCGACCAAAAAAATAGTTGATTTCGAGCAGCATAGGGTCGGGATCGTCAACTTTCGATGAAAAGATAACATCGAAGCCGGCCAGATTGATTCCCGTTTTTTGACATATTTTCTTTACAGCGGCAACTGCTTTTTGCTGCAGATCGGGCTCGGCTTCTGAATCGATACCTGCCCCTTTGCTCAAACTGGCATAAAAGTTATTACTATTTTGCATGACGCGCCAGTAGGATATAAAGCGATTCCCAATGACAACTACCCGCAGGGATTTATTGTCGCAGGCAATATATTCCTGTAGCAGAAATCCGGCTTGTCCTGATTGCTCATACGCTGCGGTGTGCTTTAGTATTTCATCCAAATGATCGGCTGAATTTACCAGGTAAACCGTCTCACCCTCGCCGCCCCAGTCGAGTTTGAAAACAATCGGAAATCTGGCGGGAAACCGTTCCGGTTGCTGCTGATATCGTTTTTGAAATGAAGCGACATTTGAATAAATTTCTGTTGTTGGGTGCCTGGCGTTGATTTCCCGAAACAGTTTTATCTGACCGATTTTTCCCGGGTATTTAAACTTGATATCGTAATTTGGAAACACATTGGTGCAGTTTGCCCGGGCCATTTCATACAACGATTGGTAGCACCCCTGGCCTAATACTACCGCTTTAGCAGTCTTAATAACCGCAAGATCCGCTGCATCCGGCTTGCGACCGGCGCAAATAATGTTTTTGTCGGCTTCAAATAAGGGATGAAAGGATACGATCATACCGACGGCTGCCTGTCAGAATTGTTTTGCTAACAAAATTGCAGAACCTATCCTAAAGAGCTGCAACCGCGATGACTTAAAAAATTTCACGCCAGTTCCTCCTGGTAAATTCAGGACTCCCGCCGACAGTGGTCGGGTTGTTATACGGACCACCTCCGAATGACTGTAAACCGTGCAATTGGGATTTCGTGTAAAGATGCTCGTCGACAGCCAGCGGGGACGTGATGATGTTGCCCACGGCATTGGACATAATCAGATCGCCGGCCATTGATAATGCGTATATCCCGCCGCCGTTGACCGTACTCTGGTTGTTGGCGCCAGCCGCACAGGGATCTTCGGTTTCTGCGGTCGAGGTGCCAAAATAGATGTTTCCGGCGGCGGCGAACGCCGAGGCAAAAATTCGTTCACCTTCGGGAAGTTCGTAGAACCAGTCCAAATGGACGCGGTTTTGATCACAGCGTCCCTTTTCATTTTCATCGCGGTAGGCAAAAAAGTGATACTGGGTATTTTCAAAATCGATATTTTCATCGTAGTAGGGACTGTCGCCGGTTCCGTAAAACAGCCGGACCTTGTAGCTGACACTGCCCTCGGCGGTTAATTCGTTGTCGACGATTGCCACCGGGGAGCCGTAAATGGGGTGATATCGCTGCTCGTCGTCAATTTCGTTAAAATCATCATCGATGAAATCCTGGTTAATGACGCAATGATTGATAGCATATAAATTACTCAACGGGTCATCCGGAATGTTGATTTTGTACATCCGGCCTTTATCCGACCCGATGTAAATCCGGTCAATGTATCCGTTTCCGTCCGAATCGATAATGGTGGGCTGACCGCTGGGCACGCCGCCGACACCCCCGCTGTCGGTGTTCAGAAAAATCCTGCGGACCACGCTGCCATCCGCGATATTGATCATATATACGGACGGATAGACGGTGGCGTCATAGGTCTTGCCGGAGACGAAAAAGGCGACCCATTTGGTGGTTCCCCCATCGACGATTCTGCCGATCTGGGCCACTGATGGCGATGAGCGGCTGCGAAACAGGTCGGGGTCGGCGAATTCCCACAGAAAGTTCGGATTATACGGATCGGTGACATCCAGACAAAACACAGTATCGCCACCGTTGCCCTCGGCTGAGAGCAAGACGGTTTTCCATTGGTCGTCGATGAACACATCTGCCAGGGCTGGTGAAGCATCCACATAAGCCTGATCGTCCGCGTTGCGCAGATTATTTTTGAGCCGCGGGATGAGATTGGCCGGGATGAAGGCCCAGAGTTCCTCGCCGGTTCCGTAGTTAGGACATTCGGTGCAATCGCTGCTGCAATAATCCGGGCAATCCGTTGACCCATCCTGCCACTCAAAATAGCCTCTCTGTTCCTGGAAGGCGGTGCCGTCGTTGTCGCCATGGCGGAACCGGCCGGCATCGAAGGCATGCAGCATTCCGTCTCTGGCACCGACATACATTACGGTTTGACGCAGCGCCTTGGAGGTCTGATACGCTTTGTAGCTTTCGCGCTCGGCTTCTGATATCGCGGTGCCGAAGAGCCAGGCCGGGCGCCCGGGCGGGGTCGCTCCGGCCGGAACGGAATGATCAATGGGACCCAGGAGCCACTGCCTGGGTGTGTTGATACCGTCTTTATAGCCGCGCACCCAGTTGACGAGCCAGTCTCCATCGTGCTCGTTTACCTCTTTGTCTCCAGTAAAGTCATAAATTTTTCCGTCCGGGAAAATATATGTATCGTCAAGGGCCAGCATTGCATTGGACACATTGTCGCCGGCAGTGAAATCCAACAAGTGCTGGCGGGCCGTGTAGTAACTGTAACTTGCTGTGATGTTAAGATCATCGGGCGCTTCATTGAAGGTTATCTCGAATTCCCCGGTAAAGCGGTTGATGGTTCCGGTTCCGCCCCGATTGCCTTGCAGCACATCAGTATGTTTGTCGTAAAAGGTTTCGGTCTGATCGGTTATGTTAATTGTGGTTGCCAGCAGCGGATGGTGGCCGAGTGTCCCTGAAAACGTTCGATGTGAATTGTCCCCTCGTGCTAAAATTTCATCGGAGACCTGGGTTACCGTAATATCCGGAAATTTAATGTTTCTATCTGCAGGTGATTTTTGGTTTAATACATCGCCGGCATCCCATATGGTAGCCGTCGCGGTATTAGCCGGATCGTGAGGGTCATAGAGCTGGGTGGCAACCAGATGACCCCGCAGGATTTTATCCGACCAGCCCGCAGCGGGCGTTTCGTAGTTCCCGGAATATAGCATGTTGGCAATGACCACCGGTGAACTGCGCGAAAAATATTCATGGATTGCAACGCTGGCGTTGAGGGAAATGCCGATCACCCTGGGTGCACAGGCCTCATCCTGGCTTTTAAATATGGCTCTCCAGCTGAGTTTGCCGGGTGACAGATCCAGGCCGGCCAGGTCCACCCGCCTTTTTCGCAGGGTAAATTCCGGGCTACCCGGTGTCCAGGCGTTAATTTTTTCTCCGATTTCCTTGGTCCCATCATCCTTGAGGGTAAAGCTGTAAACTTCATCCCAATCGGTGATCTCCAGTTTTTGAAGGGTTTCATCATCGTCGTCCTCAACGATGGTGTCATCTTCGGAGTCATTGTGAAGCAGTTCATAGGTGATGGTCGTTTTACCCGCGCAGGGCATCTGGTCATATACTTCGATGGTAACCCCGGTAAAGTAGGCATCCTCCTGTTCGGGGACAATGGCCTTTTCGGCCTGGAGTTGGGCCATACCGCCGGTTTCCCGTTCGATTTGAAATATTAAGTCGTTGTGGTCGGTGTCCCCCCCGCCCCCGAGGTCTTCCCAGCCCAGGACCCATTCGTTGGGTTTATTGCCCGGTGCACCGGCAACGGCATGGTCAAAGCGTTCATCCTGTTTGATCTCGAGGGTGGCCACATCATCGTCGGCAAACTCCAAATCAAACAGATCTCTGGTCCGCTCGTATGCCTCGGTGGCCATCCAGTTGCTCTCCAGGGTACAGTCAGTTTCAACATCCCGCGGGCGCCCGAGGTGGAACGTCTTGGTAAATTTATTCCCGGCCTCAGCCTTACTGCATTCGCCGTTGCCTAACGTGTAAGCATCTAGATTCCAGTCTTTTTTGGTATAAAAGATACGATGTTCGTCGTCCACTTTCAGATAAAAAACCAGTTCCGTATTGCCTGCAAAATTTCCCAGGACTTTTTTGTTATCCCGGGCATCGATGATGTTGTCACCATTGATGTCGCCATATCGGTCATCTTGATCATCGGGGCCCCTGTCTAAAACACCGTTTCCATCATTGTCATTTATATTATGATAAATTTCATGTTTGGTGCCGTCGACCCCTCCGTCCGCCATCATCCAGCCGAAATCAGAGTATTGATAGCCGGCCCCCTCGTAAATAAAGGTAACGGAAACATCCTGGGTGAAGGGAATGACGATGTGGTTGGGATCGACGGCGGCATGGCCGGTGGTCAGCTTCAGGTAGCCGTCTTCATCGACAGCCGTATTCACAAGGGTAAAGTCAGCAGCCTTAAATTCTCCGCTGTGCTCTAGAAAGACATTGTCGCCGCAACCGGGAAGAGTTTCAGCAGAATCCGCCCAAGCGGTACTGACAAAGCAAAACATGACCGCCCCCAGTAAGACCAGCCCGGTTAATTTTCGGAGTCGCATATTTTTCCCTTCACCTGTCAGGTTATTGAACACTTAAACTCGTTTGGGTAAAATCCGTAATCTCTTCAGCGTCGCTGGAAACAAAATTTTTCCCCGGTCCGGCCCCTTCCTGGGCGCTGTAATCTGAAACCGGCTCACCGCTAAGTTTACCCTCCAAAAGCATTTCGATACGGCATAAGGCCCTGCGAGGCCCCCTGGCTTCTGAATGGACATAAATCAGACCATCCGTGTCATTGGTCGGGCCGCCGCCGTCGTCATTGTTCCAAACATTGACCCGAAGGTCGATGTTGTCTAAATTTCTGTCAATCACCGTGACGCTGCCGGCAAAATCACCCACGCCGTCTGCATCGCTGTCCACCGCATTCTGCAGGGCAAAACTCCAATTCGGGTTACCACCCGTGGCCAGAATTGCGCCATTGCTATTGACATATTGGATTCTTAAAAGTTCTGTTAAATGCTGTAAACCGGATTCGGCAGCATAAAATGCTCTTTCATAGAGCAGTTCATTGGTCGCAATCTTTATTTCCGTCGTGCTCATATTCAAGGCGGAAACACAAATAATCGTCAACAGCGCCAGGATCAATACCGCGGCAATGATGATATAGCCGTCTTCTTTTTTTCGATGAAAGGGTGTTGGTAACATACGTTCGATCCTTTCCCCCGGTCTTTCAGCCAATGAATCCAGTTTTAAGAACTCTGTCCTTTTACAAAACTGATGGTAATCGGTTTCGCGTAGGGATTTGCTCCGGTCACATTCATCACGATGGTTTTGGTGGCAGTGACCGGATTA
>Ga0210062_1000488_pt1 | contig 12141 bp, 12 predicted proteins | sample Muzzi_CordA_D2_FD_185528 | JGI IMG/M metagenome (GOLD analysis project Ga0210062, IMG submission 185528) | Wetland microbial communities from San Francisco Bay, California, USA, that impact long-term carbon sequestration - Muzzi_CordA_D2 (SPAdes) | ecosystem: Environmental > Aquatic > Marine >...
ATTTCGAGGCTGATCGAGCAAGGCCACGCGATGGATCCCACCAATGGCCGACCCAAGGAACTCGACATCACGCTGACGCGCCCCATACCGGTGATCTTCACCTACGTCACAGCATGGGCCGAGCGCGACGGGACAGTTGCGTTCCGGCCCGACATCTACGGCCGCGATGGCGCCAGCGAACTGGTCGGCGACGACGACCCCGATGCGCCGCCCCCACCGGCCTCTCTGTCACCTTGAACTGTCGTCCAAGACTTGACCGGATGATGTCATTTGGGCTCGATTGCGCCACGCCGTTGAGTGCGGCGCCCCGAGTTAATGCAGCCAGGACATCATCATGATTCCTCTCGCCGGCTATGCCGACCGCCTTTCCGTCCGCCCCGGACAGACCATCGCGTTCAAGGTCGCGAACGCCACGGGACAGCCCGTCGACGCAGAGGTCGTCCGTGTCATCTGCGCCGATCCCAATCCGGCCGGTCCCGGCATCCTGACCGAGCCGGTCGCCGCCGAAATATCGCGCAAGACCGAGCCCGAGGCGTGGTCGGTCCCGATCGGATCGTATGCCGAAATCGACCTGCCGTGGCCGTCAGGGCCCGTCACATTTGCGGCGCTGATCATGCCGACGCGGCGCAAGGCCGGGCTGACCCAGACCATCGTCGACCGTCAAGGCGATTTCAGTCTCGCGCTCGACGCTGACGGCCACCTCATTGCCGGTGACGGTGAAACCACGCGCGTCACGGTGCGACGTCCGGTGCCGCTCTATCGCTGGGTTCACGTCTGGCTATCGGTCGACGCGGCCAATGGCACCATCGCCACCGGCTGGCGGCCGCTGGCAGGCGCTGCAAATTCGGGCGACGATGCGCATGCCACTTTTTCGGCCTCAACCGCGGACGCGGCAACGCGCATTCTCACGCTCGCCGCAGCCAAACGCGACAGCGCCACGTCTGACCATTTCAATGGTCGTATTGAGAATCCCCGCATGTGGCGCACCGCATGGTCACGCGAGGCTGTTCTCGAGAGGCTGGCCGACGACCCGCGTGGCGCCGCCGATGCCCGTTGGGATTTCGCGCAGCAGATCACCACCAGCAAGATCGTCGACACCGGCCCGGAGGGGCTGCACGGTCGGCTGGTCAACACGCCGACCCGAGCCGTGCGCGGTTCGAACTGGACCGGCCACGAGATGAGCTGGCGCCATGCGCCCGGCGAGTATGCGGCCATCCATTTTCACGACAGCGACATCGACGATTGCGGCTGGCCGACCGCATTCGAGTGGACCGTCCCAGCAACAACCCGGTCCGCGCAATACGCGCTGGTTCTAAAGGCCGGCGATGCAACCGAGAACATCCCGTTTTTCGTCGTGCCCGAGAAAGGCAAGCGATCTGCCGACCTGGCCGTGATTGTCTCGACCTTCACCTATACGGTCTACGCCAACCACGCCCGTCCCGAGTGGGCGCTGGACCCGGCCTGGCAGCAGGCCTGGCGTGATCAGGCCGCCGAGTGGGGCGCCTACCCGCACAACCCCGGTGACCATCCCGAATACGGTTGGTCGACCTACAACACCCACACCGACAAGAGCGGCATCGCCATCGCCTCATGGCATCGCCCGATGTTCAACGTCCGCGTTGGGTATTTGACCTATCCCTACCCCGATATTCGCGCGTCCGGCCTGCGCCATTATCCGGCCGACAGCCACCTCATCACCTGGCTCGAAGCGAAGGGTTACGACTACGACATCATCACCGACTGGGAGCTGCACACCGAAGGCGTTGACGTCCTCAAGGACTACCGCGTCGTCACAACCGGTTCGCATCCCGAATACCATACCCGCGAGACCCGCGACGCCGTCCACGCCTACCGCGATCAGGGTGGCCGGTTCATGTATCTCGGAGGCAATGGATTTTATTGGAAGGTCGCTCTGTCAGAAGAGCGTGACGGCCTGATCGAGATCCGCCGTGCCGAGGGTGGCATCCGCGCCTGGGCGGCGGAACCCGGCGAATACTACAATCAGTTCGATGGAGAGTATGGCGGCCTGTGGCGCCGCAACGGCCTGCCGCCGCAGGAATTGACCGGAGTGGGCTTCACCGCACAGGGCAATTTTGTCGGCTCTCACTACAGGATACTGGACGATGCGCGCGTGTCGCGAGCGGCCTGGATTCTGGAGGGAGTTTCGGGTGAGTCGTTCGGTGGACATGGCCTTTCGGGGCACGGCGCCGCCGGCTTTGAACTCGACCGCACCGACAAGCGTCTCGGAACCCCCGAACACGCCGTCGTTCTGGCCCGCTCCGAAGGCCATGAGCCGGAAGCGCCCTGGGTGCTGGTTCCCGAAGAACGGCTTACCCACATCACCACCCTGCCCGGCGAGCCGGATCCGCAGTTGATCCACGCCGACCTGACGTTTTTCGAGACGCCAAACAATGGCGCGGTTTTCTCCACCGGATCGATCACCTTTTGCGGATCGCTACCGACCAACGGTTACGACAACGACGTTTCGACCATACTCGCCAACGTGGTCGATCGGTTTCTCGATCCGGAAGCAGAATTCACCATCCCAGAATCGGATTGAACGTACGGCATGCGGCCCGCACCTAGATAAGGAGCAGGCCGTGCGTTGGCAAAGATGGCGAGGGTCAGCGCCGACTGAGGACGATGCTGGCCGTGCCGTGCTTGCTAGCGATCGAGACCGTCTGCTGCGGACCTGACACGGTGACGGTGACCCGGGCGCTGACATTGAACTGCTCATTGCGCAGCTGGCCGACGTAGCGATTTGCCGAGATGCGCGTGAGCTGGCCGGTTTGGTCAAGCCGGGTGCCCGACGTGGCGCAGCGCGCCGAAACCGAAAAATCCTGCCCGGCAATGCGGCCGTACTTGACGCGGCAGCGGAACCGTTCGGTCTTGCCTTCCTGCAATTTGAAGGTGCCGGAGCCGAACCAATTGCCCTTGATGGATGCTGCGTTGGCCACGGTCGCGCCGAACACCAGCGGCAGGGTGACAAGAGCTGCCAAAGCCACGCCGGCAGAGAAGGTACGTCGATTGCGGTTGAACTGTTCCATGATGTCGCCACTCCCTGTTGTGCCTAACCCTTGGTCGCGGTGTCGGCGTGACAGGTTCAATTTGGGCGATCGGATCGCTGGTGGCTGTTCCGCGGGTGACAGATTGCGCTGGGTTGTTAACTTTTTTGCCAGGGGTGCGGTTTGCCGGTCCTGGCTCGCGCGAAGTGCTTGCCGCGCTAGAACCGAACTGCCGCAGCGGATGCCATAAACGCGGACATTGGCTTCGCCAAGATAAACGCCAAGCGTGGACAGGTTCGTGTAGGTCAGATCATCGAGCGGCTGGGCGACGCTCGTATGTTGCCGAGGAGGCTGGATACGATCGACGTGCTGAAGTTGGTTTTTGCGATCCGCTTCAGCACGTTGTTTTCGACATCGGACTGCGTGAACGACAGTGAGGTCGCGCTGGTCGAGCCACCATTGATGTAACTCCGGGCACTCGCACGCTTCGCCTTTATCCCGGCCGGCAGGTGCGTGCCGCGGACTCACTGCGCGACGTAGCCGCCATCAACGTTATAGTTGGCGCCGCTGACGTAGCCAGCGCGATCCGAGCACAACCAGCACACCATTTCGGCGATCTCGTCGGCCCGGCCCATGCGCCGGTAGGGGATCATGGCCATGATCTCATTGCCGCGCTTTTCCATGGTCGTCTTGGTCATGTCGGTCTCGATGAACCCGGGACACACCGAATTCACGCGAATGGATTGGTCGGCGTACTCGATCGCCGCAGTCTTGGTCAGGCCGATGACGCCATGCTTGGCCGCCGTGTAGGCGGATGACGTCCGGATGCCGATCAGCCCGGCGATCGAGGCCGTGTTGACGATCGCGCCGCCGCCGTTCGCCTGCATGTGTTTAATCTCGGCCCGCATGCACAGCCACACGCCTTTCAGGTTGACCGCGATCATCCGATCAAACGACTCTTCCGACCAATCGGCGGTATTCTTGCCCGCCGCGTCGACCTGGTAGGGCGCGATACCGGCGTTATTGAACGCGCAATCGAGCCTTCCGAACGAAGCCACCGTGCCGTCGACCATCGCCGCGACGTCGTCTGCGACCGTCACATCGCCCGGAAACGAGACCGCCTGTCCGCCGGCTGCGTTGATCATCGACACCGTCTCGGCCGCGCCGTCCGCGGATAAATCCGAGACCGCGACGTTGGCTCCTTCCCGCGCGAACAGCACCGCCGCCGCTCGCCCGATGCCGCGACCGCCCCCCGTGATCAGTGCCGTCTTGCCGGCCAGCATGCCTGCCATGGTCGTTACTCCCTGTGATGTGGTCAGCGTTCATTGTTCAAAGTGGCGCCAGTCGAACCGGAACGTCCGCCTGATACGCTCGGCCGATCGACAGCAATCGCCCTTCCGAGAACGGTCGGCCCATGAGTTGGAAGCCGTTCGGGATCTCGCCGTCAACATGAGGATAGGGCAGCGTCAACGCCGGCAGACCGAGATAGTTGAGCGGCCGCGAGTACATCATCACCTTTGCCAGTGCGGCCATCAGTTGCGGGCCACCGCCGACATCGAGCTCGGCGATGGTCGGAATGGGCCCGGCAAAATTCGGCAGCATCACCACATCGCAGAGCGCGTAGACATCATCGAGCATGCGCTGAAGCATCTGCCCGCGTGCTCGAGCGGCGGTCGAATACTCGACGCCGGAAACGAAGTGGCCGTACTCGATCCGTGTCCGTACCTGCGGCCCGTAATCATCAAGGCGATGACGCAGAAAGGGCGCGTGGCCGGACGCGGCCTCTGTGAGCTGTACGAGCTGTGCCAAGTGGTCGAGCGTCCGCCAATTGTCGATTTGAATCGGGATAAGCTGGGCGCCTGCGGTTTCGAGCACCTTGGCTGCAGCATCGAGCCGTTCGCGAACGCTCGGGTCGGCCTTGGCGATCAAGGCTTCGTCGAGTCCGATCCGCACGCCGTTGATCGAGCGCTCGGCGAGTGCCGTGTAGTCGGGCACAGCCCGGTGTGTCGAACCACCGAAGCGCGGATCATGCCCGGCGATGAGCTCGAGCATCACCGCGAGATCGCGCACATCCCGCGCCATCGGCCCGACTGCATCGAGCGATGGGCTCAACGGCATCGCACCGGATGGACTGACCAGTGTCCATGTTGGCTTAAGCGAGACAATCCCGCACGCCGACGCCGGCAAACGCAGCGAGCCGGCGGTGTCAGAGCCGAGGCCGGCGGAAATTGCGCCGGTTGCAATCGACATCGCGGTTCCCGACGACGAGCCGCCGCTCACATGCTCCGGGTTCCACGGGTTGCGCGCGTGCCCGAGCACGTAGTTGTGCCCGATCGGCCCATATGCGAACTCGGTGAGATGCAGCGCCGCGATCTGCAATGCACCGCCCGCCTGGAGCCGGGCGAGCACGGTGGCATCCTCGGTGGCCGGTGAGCTGGCTCGGATGTTACCGCCCCAGCTCGCGATTTTGCCGGCGCGCTCGAACATATCCTTATGCGCAAGCGGAACGCCATGAAGAGGGCCGACCGCGTCGCCGCGCGCAAGGCCGGCATCGGCCGCCGCCGCCGCCGCCAGTGCTTCGTCACGCTCGAAGCTGACCACGGCGTTACATTTTTCGTGCGCCCGCTCGAGCCGGTCGAGCGCCGCCGTCGTCGCCTCTACGCTCGAGATCTGGCGCGACCGGATCGCGGCAGCGGTCTCGAAGGCGCTCATCGGCGCATTCGTCAATTTATCCACCATCGCCTAGCCCTCTTCCGGTTCGGCATTGAGGATCTGAACGAGATCGGACGCATCTGCGGAAAAAGGAAGGCTGTCACCGACTTCGAGCGCTGTTTCGGACAGCATTGCGACGTGCTGGCGGATCAGGTCGACCCGCTCTTGAGGGATGACATGGTCACCAAGACTGCGGGGCTGCGGCAATTGCGGCGTATCGTCGGACATTCGGTCTCACTCCATTGTCGCCGAACAGAACTAGATTGAACCCTATGCGGTAGACGCATGCGGCTCAATCCTATGGCGCGTCCCGTGTCTTGATGGGCATTGTGGCGACGGGATCGACCGCATCTACGTCGGCCTTGTTCGCCGGTGGGCCGCGAAAGAGGATTTGGACTGCTCGTGCAGAAGAACGCCGCCGATAGCCGTTCGGAGGACCGTCTTCCGATCCCGTTTACCGAGTTCATCGCGCTGGGCGCGATGCTGATGGCGCTGACGGCCCTGTCGATCGACATCATGCTACCGTCGCTGCCCCGGATCGCGGCCGAATTCAACCTCGCATCCGCCAACGACCGCCAGCTTGTGGTGTTCGGCTACATGCTGGGGCTTGGGCCTGGCCAGATCATCTTCGGTCCGCTCTCTGACCGGCTCGGCCGCCGCCCGGTCATGTTGATCGGCCTTGCGATCTATATCGGTGCGTCAATCATTGCATTGGTTGCACAGAGCTTTGAGATGCTGCTCGTCGCGCGCGGCTTGCAGGGGTTCGGCGGGGCCGCGCCGAGAACGGTCCTGATCGCCAGTGTCCGTGATCTGTTCAAGGGGCACCAGATGGCCCGGGTCATGTCTTTGATCATGGTCGTGTTCCTGTTCGTGCCCGTTATCGCGCCCGCCATCGGCCAGGGCCTGATCGCGCTCTTCCATTGGAACGCGCCGTTCTATTTCCTGTTCGTTTTCGGCGCCGTTGCCTTTGTCTGGACGTTGCGCCGGATGCCCGAAACGCACGACGTGAAAGCGGCCCCAGGCGGGCGTATCGGCCTCGGCACCGCCATCATGCGGGCCCTGACCGATCGCCAGACGCTGACCTACCTCCTCGCCAGCGGCTTCATGCTTGGCTGCCTGATGTCCTATATTGCGAGCTCACAGCAGATTTTCGTCGACATCTACCGGATGGGCGCGTCCTTTCCCTTGGCATTCGGCGGCACCGCCTTGGCGATGATCGCTGCCAGCTTCACGAATTCGCGTATCGTTGTGCGCCTCGGCACCCGTTGTGTCTCGCATTCCGCAGTCGTCAGCTTTCTGACGATCGCGATCATCCATTTCCTGTTCGTCGAACTGATCGGCCAGCCGCCGGTTTTCCTGACCTGGCTCTTCCTCGCTGCGCTGATGTTTCTGTTCGGCCTGATAATGCAGAATTTCAATGCGCTCGCGATGGAGCCGCAGGGCGCGATCGCGGGCATGGCGTCGTCCATTCTCGGCACCTATACAACGCTGACGGGTGCGTTTTTCGGTTGGCTTATCGGCCGGTCCTTCGACGGCACGACGGGGCCGATTTCCATCGGATTCGCCCTTCTGTCGCTGGCGGCCATCGTGACAATCCTGATCGGCGACCGCTCGTTGCGCGCGTTCCGCCCCGATCGCGGCCTTTGAACGCCCCTAAGATGCGCCAGGCCTTGGCAATTTCCTCGAAATAGTCGCGGGCTCCGACAGCCCATGGCGGTTGCACGCGGCCGCGCACTGCGATACCAGCTAAAGAGCAACGCTGTCCGCCTCCAAAGGACCCCTCATGGTCGACCTCGCAACGCAATATCTGCCGATCATCATCTTCCTGGGCGTCGCGCTGATTATCGCGTCCGCGCTGATGATCGCGCCGTTCCTGGTTGCGGTACGCAACCCGGACCCAGAAAAAGTCTCGGCCTACGAATGTGGCTTTGAGGCCTTCGACGACGCCCGCATGAAGTTCGATGTCCGCTTCTACCTCGTGGCGATCCTGTTCATCATCTTTGACCTCGAGATTGCATTCCTGTTTCCCTGGGCGATCGCGTTCAAATCGGTCGGCGTTTTCGGATTCTGGTCGATGATGGTGTTCCTCGGCATCCTGACGATCGGCTTCATCTATGAGTGGAAGAAAGGTGGGCTCGAATGGGATTGATCACGCCGTCATCTCCCGCCTGGGACCGGCCAGGCGAGGGCGCGTCCTCCGGCGTCATCAAGCCGGGCGATCCTTCCTTCACGATGATCAACAACGAGCTGGCCGACAAAGGCTTTCTCGTCACCACCACCGATGACCTCATCAACTGGGCCCGCACCGGATCATTAATGTGGATGACCTTCGGCCTTGCCTGCTGCGCGGTCGAAATGATGCAGGCCTCGATGCCGCGCTACGACGTCGAGCGCTTTGGCTTCGCCCCGCGTGCGAGCCCGCGCCAGTCCGACGTCATGATCGTCGCCGGCACTCTGACCAACAAGATGGCGCCGGCCCTGCGCAAGGTTTACGACCAGATGCCCGAGCCCCGCTATGTCATCTCGATGGGCTCGTGCGCCAACGGCGGCGGCTACTATCATTATTCATATGCGGTCGTCCGCGGCTGCGATCGTATCGTGCCCGTTGACATCTACGTGCCCGGCTGCCCGCCGACCGCCGAGGCGCTGGTCTACGGCATCCTGCTTTTGCAGAAAAAGATCCGCCGCACAGGCACCATCGCGCGCTAGCGCGGGCCGGGTGCGATCGTACTTCATCGAATCATGGTGACAAGGTGCAGACAGACGAAACTCCATTGGGCGACCTTGCCGACACTCTGACGGCCAAGCTCGCCGACGCGGTCCTTTCGACCGAGGTCAAGTTCGGCGAACTGACCGTCACCGTCGCCCGCAAAGCGATCGGATCCGTCCTTCGTATGCTCCGTGATGACGGCGCCTGCCGTTTCGAGGTGCTGATCGATATCTGCGGCGTCGACTGGCCCGGCCGCGAGAACCGCTTCGACGTCGTCTACCACCTGCTGTCCCCACGCGTGAACCAGCGCATCCGGGTCAAGCTCGAGACCAACGAGACCGATCCCGTCCCGAGCGCCGTGGACATTTTCCCGGCCGCAAATTGGTTCGAGCGCGAAGCCTACGATATGTACGGCATCTTCTTTTCCGGCCACCCCGACCTGCGCCGCCTGCTCACCGACTACGGCTTCCAGGGCTACCCGCTCAGGAAGGATTTCCCGCTGACGGGCCACGTCGAGGTCCGTTACGACGACGAGAAAAAGAAGGTCGTCTACGAGCCGGTCCGCCTGACCCAGGAATTCCGCAACTTCGACTTCGAGAGCCCCTGGGAAGGCACCGAGTACGTCCTGCCCGGCGACGAGAAGGCCTCGGGCGAGGACGGCAAGGCGAGCTAGAACGGCCCCAGACCGAACTGCAGCGGGTCGGTCCCCGAATAGGCATACAAGAACGATGAGTGAGAGCGCAGATATCAATCTCTCGGGCAAATGCCTGTGCGGCGCTGTCACGTTCAAGGCGCGCACGAAACAGGGCCATGTCGGCGCCTGTCACTGCAAAATGTGCCGTACGTGGTCGGGCGGCGTGCTGTTTGCGCTCCAGGATGCCCATGACGTCGAGATCGAAGGCGAAGACAACCTCGGCGTCTACAAGTCGTCCGGCTGGGGCGAGCGCTGCTTCTGCAAGCCGTGCGGCTCAAATCTGTTCTGGCGCTCCGAGAGTTTCGGATATCTCGGCGTGATGGCTGGGAGCATCGTCGAGGACGACAAGCTGCACCTTGTCCAACAGATCTACACCGATAGCAATCCGGGCTATTATTCGTTTGCGGAGCCGACGAAGAACATGACCGAGGCCGAATTTGTGGCCCATATCACCAGTTTGACCAAGAGCTGATCAATGCCCGAAACCGACATCCGCCAGTTCAACATCAACTTCGGCCCGCAGCACCCGGCCGCCCACGGCGTCCTCCGGCTGGTGCTCGAGCTCGATGGCGAGGTCGTCGAGCGCGTCGACCCGCATATCGGGCTACTCCACCGCGGCACCGAGAAGCTGATCGAGCACAAGACCTACCTGCAGGCGATCGGCTATTTCGACCGGCTCGATTACGTCGCGCCGATGAACCAGGAGCACGCCTTCTGCCTCGCGGCCGAACGCCTGCTTGGCGTTGAAATTCCGCGCCGCGCCCAGCTCATCCGTGTACTCTATTCCGAGATCGGCCGGATACTTTCGCACATCCTCAACGTGACCACCCAGGCGATGGACGTCGGCGCGCTGACGCCGCCGCTGTGGGGCTTCGAGGAGCGCGAACGGATGATGGAATTTTATGAGCGCGCCTCGGGTTCGCGCATGCATGCGAAGTATTTCCGCATCGGCGGCGTGCACCAGGACCTGCCCGACGAGTTGATCGAGGACATCGCGAAGTTTTGCGAAACCCTCCCGACCGTTCTCGACGACATCGAGAGCCTGCTCACAGGCAACCGCATCTTCAAGCAGCGCAACGTCGACATCGGCGTCGTATCGCTCGAAGACTGCTTTCGATACGGTTTCTCGGGCGTGATGGTGCGCGGTTCAGGCGCCGCCTGGGATCTCCGGAAGGCGCAGCCTTACGAATGCTACGCCGAGATGGATTTCGATATACCCGTCGGCAAGAACGGCGACTGCTACGATCGATACCTCATTCGCATGCAGGAGATGCGCGAGTCGCTCAAGATCATGCGTCATTGCTGCGAAGCGTTGCTGTCGGATGATGGCCGCGGTCCACACGTCGCCAAGCTGCCGAAGGTGGTGCCACCGACGCGCGCCGAGATGAAGCGGTCGATGGAAGCGCTCATCCACCACTTCAAGCTCTACACCGAAGGCTTCCACGTTCCCGAAGGCGAGGTTTACGCAGCCGTCGAGGCGCCAAAGGGCGAGTTCGGCGTCTACCTGGTCTCGGATGGCTCCAACAAGCCTTACCGCTGCAAGATCCGCGCGCCCGGCTTTCCGCATCTTGCGGCGATGGACTTCATGAACCGAGGCCACATGCTGGCGGATGTGTCCGCCATCCTCGGATCGCTCGACATCGTGTTCGGCGAGATTGACCGCTAAGGCAATCCACCGAGCGCATTGTCTTGCTGTGCGGGCGTCAGCGCAGGCCGTACTTGTCGAGAAATCCGTCGATCGCGGCGTTGACCTCATCCGGCGCTTCATACGTCACGAAGTGGCCGAAGCCGGGCATTTCGATGATATCGGCGCTCTTCACGAACCGCGAAATCAGCGTCTCATAGGCCCCGGTTTCGCCCGGCTCCAGAGTGCGGCGGACGTTGTCAGCGCCACGCGTCGTCGATTGCATGACAAGCGCCGGCACCGTGACACCCTCCATGACCGACTGAGCCTCGTCACCGTCCCACACCACCATGTTGCGATAGAGCTCATGCGCGGTTGCTTCCGGCACCGCCAGTGCGCGCTGTACCAGCCGATCGGATAGCACGGCAAACGCCGGATCGAAAAACATCGCCTCGAAGAGGCCTCGGGCGAACGCTGGATAGCCCACTTCTCCAACGTTGCGATCAAAGTTCTCGAGCGCGACGTCCTTGCCGGCGAGGGCGGTGTTAGAGCCATCCACCAGCAGGAGACCGCGCACCAGATCGGGCGCCTGGCGCGCCATCTCGAGCGCGATTCGCGTCCCCATGCTGTGGCCGCCGACAACCGCGCTGTCGATGCCCTTGGCGCGCACGAGATCAAGGCAGTCGGTCGCGAGCTGCGGGATGGTCATTGGCGCCGTGCCGCGCGGCGTCTTGCCATGCCCGCGTAACGCTGGCGCAACGACGCGATGACGGGGAGAGAAATGGTCGACCTGCGCCTGCCAGTCCTCGCATCCGCTCGAAAAGCCGTGCACCAGAACAATTGCGGGGGCGCCGCTGCCTTCATCAATGTTGTGCAGTTCGATGTCGCTCATTCCCTTCCCCTTAAAACAGCGGTCGTTGATGGGCAAACCAACGCGGTTCACCGCAGATCCTTCCACGCAAAAAATCGGGCGGCCTAGCCGCGAAAACCTTCGAGTTCCCGATCCGCCCCCGCTGGCGGCGGCGTGGGTGCCGGTGGCGGTGTTCGCGGCGTACGGCATGTACCGGCTCCTGTCGATCCGGCAGTGACGGGGCGGACGCTCCCAGCGGCCCTCGCCCTCGGCGTCGGCCTGATCGCCGCCGCCCTGCACGGGACCACCGCGAGCGCCGCCGGCGCCGTCTCCGGGGCGGAGAACCATCACGGCGATGCCCGGGGATTCTCCTTGGGGCCGGGCTTCGCCGTGATGTAGAGTCGTCAATGCTTGATCAACCATAAAGGGGCACCGGCCCATCGGTGGGATGGCCGGTCAGGCCGCGGCCTGCGGGCGCTTGCCGCCAGCCCCGCGAAAACGAGGAGACGAGACAAGTGCCGGAACTTTTCGTCGGTAAGGACGCCG
>Ga0210062_1000489_pt1 | contig 12112 bp, 7 predicted proteins | sample Muzzi_CordA_D2_FD_185528 | JGI IMG/M metagenome (GOLD analysis project Ga0210062, IMG submission 185528) | Wetland microbial communities from San Francisco Bay, California, USA, that impact long-term carbon sequestration - Muzzi_CordA_D2 (SPAdes) | ecosystem: Environmental > Aquatic > Marine >...
TTATACCTTCAAAGATTTTAAGTTATGGTAAACAAGCAATAGTTGAATTGATTCCGTTACCCTCCCAAAAACGCTATGAGATCAAAGTTAGGTCGGGAGTATCTTCCGAAGAAATGGCTGAAGCATCGATAGGAACTCTCCGGTCAGATGGTCCTGGTCAAGATCCCTACCTTTTTCATACAGTCGAGGGGCGGCAATATCGATCGAAAATCTCTACCCTACGCGGGGACTATCGTGATAAAGATGGTAAAACCGGCAGCGCGTTGAGACTTTGGGAGAAGTCGGATTTCAAACCACGGTCCGAAGATATTTTTCAAGAGCGACTCTATGCCATTCATTGGATGAAACCGAAAAAGACCGGGAAAAAATTCGACTATAAATTCACTGGTGTCTCCGAAGCCGATATGAGGTGCGAGAGAATTGTCGAAGAGTACGTGAAGCAGCACCTTGAAGAGTGGCAGGCCAAGGGTTGGATTCCGGATATGCGCATTGAGCCTGGCGACAAGACCGATGAGCCTATCCGAACTCGCGGTTGGACTCATTGGCACCACCTATTCCCAGCGCGGCATTTAATGCTCCTTGCATTAATTCGTAAAGAGACCAAGAGTGGTGAAACACTATTGCGCCTCGCAAAAATACTCGATTATACGAGCAAACTTTGCCGTTGGACGACTTCAAAAGCCGGTTCCAGCAAGACGGGAGGCGGCGGACGCACTGGTGGCGCGAGTGACAATCCCACCAATGTGTTTTACAATCAAGCACTGAATACTTTCTATAACTACGGATGTAGGGCAAGTTTTCCACTTCTTCAATTGTTTGCGTCCAAGCTCCCTTTGTCGGCCATAACTGGGACAACAATGGTTGCATGTCAAACTGCTGCTGAATTGGATGAGGTTTTTGATATTTACGTAACAGACCCCCCATACGGTGACGCAGTAAAATACGAAGAAATTCTTGAGTTCTTCATCGCTTGGCTGCGCAAGAACCCGCCCCCGGAATTTGCCGACTGGGTATGGGACAGTCGCCGGTCCCTGGCTATCAAAGGTGAAGGCGAGGATTTCCGTCGGGGAATGGTTGAAGCCTACAAGCGGATGACCGATTGTATGCCCGATAACGGCATCCAGGTCATCATGTTCACCCACCAGGATGGTCCTATCTGGGCCGATATGGCAAATATTGTCTGGGCTTCGGGCCTGCAAGTCACCGCTGCCTGGTATGTGGTCACAGAAACCGAAAGCGCCCTACGTACTGGGAATAATGTGAAAGGCACGGTGTTGCTCGTCTGTCGCAAACGTAAAGGCAGATTTAAGGCTACTCGAGACGACCTCGCCTGGGATCTCCAAGAGGAGGTCGAAAAGCAAATTCGTAATTTAACTGGTCTAAACCAAAAGGCTATGGCACTCTATCGCGACGAGAACGTATTTGAGGACGCTGATATCCAGATGGCTGGTTACGCGGCAGCTCTGCGTGTTTTAACTCATTACGCCATAATTGATGGCCATGACATGACTGTAGAGGCTATCCGACCAAGGGTAAAAGGTGAGACAACCTTTTTAGATGGGCTTATCAACTTTGCCGTGGATACTGCTAACCAATGCCTTGTCCCACATGGCATCGCGAAGTGCTACTGGGACAGACTCTCTGGAGCGGAGCGCTTCTATCTCAAAATGCTTGACCTGGAATATCGTGGTGCAAATAAAATCGATAACTATCAAAACTTTGCCAAGGCCTTCAAAGTCCGCGATTTTCAGGCCTTCATGGGCAGCCGGAAGGCCAACAATGCCAGGCTAAAGAGCGCATTGGAGTTCGGTAGAACAGAGATGGGCGAAGGTTCGGAACTGTACCAGTCAGCGTTACGGGCAGTGCTATATGCCATCATGGAAATAGCCAAGGATATGGATGGTACTGAAGTCCTGGCCCATCTGACGATGAATATTCCCAATTACTACGGCGACATGACCCAGCGTGACCTGGCCGTGGAACTGGCAGATTATTTGGCAAAACGGCTCGAGGAACTTCGTCCGGAGGAAGCCAGCGCAGCGCGGGTATTGCGCGAACTCGTCAATAACCAACGCCTGGGATAAGCGAGAATGGCATGACAACGCCACCGGTCCGGCCGAAAATCTACCATATCACCCACATCAATAACCTCGCCCCAATTGTGGCTGATGATTACATCGAAGCGGATGGCAGGCGTATTCGCCGGGGAAGTGGTCAGACTTCCATCGGAATGACCGAAATCAAACGGCGTCGGTTATTCGAGATAGCGGTTTCGTGCCATCCGGATACGATGGTCGGCGAATATGTGCCATTTTATTTTTGTCCCCGCTCCATCATGCTTTATATTCTTCATATGGGAAATCACCCTGATCTGGCCCATTATCGCGACGGACAAGGGCCTATTCTTCATCTGCAGGTGGATGTGGAAGCAGCCATCAACTGGGCGGATCAACATGGTGTGCGTTGGGCATTCTCAGACCGGAATGCTGGCAGCTATTATGTTGATTTCTATAATAGCCGCAATGAGTTGGACAAAATTGACTGGGATGCGGTAATATCAACTGATTTCCGAGATCCACTGGTAAAGGAAGGCAAACAGGCCGAATTTTTGCTCCATGACACCTGCCCTTGGCATCTGGTGGAAAAAATCGGGGTCCTGAATGAAAAGATACGCATGCAAGCGACCAGCATACTCCGGACTGTCCGGAATAAACCGGTCGTGGCCATCGAAAAAACATGGTATTATTAGGGAATCAGGGAGGCACCGATGATTAAATTGACACAAGGCGATATACTGAGCGCGGATACCGAGGCGCTGGTAAACACCGTGAACTGTGTCGGCGTCATGGGTCGGGGGATCGCCCTCCAGTTCAAAAAGGTTTTTCCTGAAAATTTCAGGCAGTATAAGGCGGCATGTGACAGGAAGGAAGTCCGGCCGGGCAAGATGTTCACCTATGATCTAAACAGCCTGCACAACCCCCACTATGTGATCAACTTTCCAACCAAACGCCACTGGAAAGGAAAAAGCCGGATGGAGGATATTGAATCCGGATTGCAGGCTCTGGTTGAAGAGGTGCGTAATAGAAACATCCATTCGATTGCCATTCCCCCTCTTGGCTGCGGTCTTGGCGGTTTGCGCTGGGCGGATGTCCGGGTGAAAATCGAAAAAGCCTTTGAGGATCTGACGGATGTGCAGGTTCTCCTCTTTGAACCTAAAGGCGCGCCCCCTGCTGAAAAAATGGTTCATTCCAGGAAAACTCCCGGATTGACTTACGGTCGAGCAGCGCTGCTCGTTTTAATGCGACGCTATCTTGCGGCAGTTATGGACCCCTTCGTGACGCTGCTGGAGATCCACAAGTTGATGTATTTTATGCAGGAGGCAGGAGAGCCGTTGAAACTGCAATACACCAAGGGAATTTACGGCCCCTATGCCACAAACTTGCGTCATGTGTTGTCACTGATGGAAGGGCATTTCATAAGAGGCTATGGCGATGCCGAAGACGATCCGGAGCGGCAGATCAACCTGCTTCCAGAGGTCCTTCCACAGGCGGAGAGGTTTCTAGAAAACCATCCTTCCACCCGCAACCATTTTCAAAGGGTTGTGGACCTCATAGCCGGTTTTGAAACACCGTTCGGTATGGAACTTCTCTCCACCGTTCATTGGGTCGTAAATCGCGAAGATGCGATAACGGTAGATCAAGCGATCGGCAAAACTTATGGTTGGAACACCCGTAAGCGGATGTTTCAGGAAAAACACATCAGACTTGCCTGGGACGTCCTTGAGCGTAAAGGATGGCTCCGGCATTCCCAAAAGGTATGACCACCATCAACCGCTTCTCATCCCGCCGCCGAAGGCTCGATCACGCCTTTCTTGCTGATCGACTTCGGGGAGCAAGGTCCTATAAGCGCATCGCCGGCTATTTTCGCAGTTCGATCTTCGAGTTGGTAGGCGAAGAAATCGCAGCTATCCCCAAGGTACAGATTGTCTGCAACAGCGAACTTGATGCGGCGGATGTGGCCGTGTCAAAGCATGTCCGCGAGACAGCGCTTAAGGAACGTTGGAACGAGGCCCCCGCCGAAGTTGAGGCATTGCTTCACAGGGACCGCTACCGTCGGTTGTATGATCTGCTTACCAGTGGTCGGGTCGAAGTACGGGTGGTGCCGAAAGACCGGGTGTTTATCCACGGCAAGGCCGGTGTTATCGAGGCTGTCGACGGTGTAAAGACCTGCTTTCTCGGTTCGATCAACGAGACCAAGAGTGCATTTGCCCAGAACTACGAAATCCTTTGGGAGGACCCGTCAGCGGACGGCGTCTCCTGGGTTGAAGAGGAGTTCGATGCCCTCTGGCAGGATGCATACCCCCTGCCCGATGCCATTATTGAGGAGACCAAGCGCGTTTCGGATCGTCTGGAAATCCGATTTGATGAAGCAAAAACGGATGAACTGCCGGCCGCGGTACTGGCCGAGAGCCCGATCTACCGCGGCGGAGAACAGCTCCAGCCGTGGCAGCGCTCTTTTGTTACCCTCTTTATGCAGCATCGGGAGACATACGGCAAGGCACGGCTGCTGCTGGCCGACGAAGTCGGGGTCGGCAAAACGCTGTCACTGGCAACAAGCGCCATGATCTCAGCCCTTCTTGGAGACGGGCCGGTGCTGATTCTGTGTCCTTCAACGCTGACACTGCAATGGCAGGTGGAATTATACGACAAACTGGGCATACCAAGCGCGGTCTGGTCATCAAATAAAAAGGTTTGGCTCGATCCCAAAGGGCATACCATCAAAACACGCGGCGCTGAAGATATTACCCGCTGTCCCTACCGCATCGCCATTGTCTCCACCGGCCTGATTGTCCATGACTCCGGTGAACGTCAATATCTCCTCGAACTGAAATACGGAACGGTGGTTTTAGATGAGGCTCACAAGGCTCGGCGGCGCGGCGGGCTCGGACAGAAAAAGGAAGAGCCGAACAACCTGCTCGACTTTATGTTGAAAATCGGGTTGCGTACAAAGAACCTCCTGCTTGGCACGGCGACTCCCATTCAGACCGACGTCCACGAGTTGTGGGACCTGATGCGTGTTATAAATGCCGGTTCGGAATTTGTCTTCGGCCGTGAACTCTACAGCCGATGGGCTACCTATGAAAAATCACTGCCGGTGGTAAAAGGTGAAGAAAGGCCATTGGAAGAAAGAGAGGCCTGGGAATGGTTGCGCAATCCATTACCTCCAGCTGGTGAGAATTCTCTTTTTGCAACCTTGCGGCTGCAATTAGGGATACCGGAACAGACCTTTTATTCCGATAAGGGTTTCGGATCGCTGGGTTTTCTTGAGCAACAGGCGGTTGGTCAAGCACTGGAGCCCGGATTCTTGCGGGAAAATAACCCCGTTACCCGCCATACGGTTCTGCGACGGAGACAGACCTTGGAAGCTGCCGGCCTTATAGAGAAAGTCGGCGTGAATGTCCACCCCAATCCGGATGCACCTGCCACCGCATACACCGGTGTAGGATTCAAAGGCCTGGGCCTTCTGACAAACCTGCCATTCGACCTTGCCTACCGTGCAGCAGAGTCATTCACCAAAGCGATGCAAAAACGGACCAAAGCCGCGGGATTCATGAAGACCATGCTGCTTCAGCGGATCTGTTCCAGTTTTGCCTCCGGTAGGGCAACGGCCGAAAGAATGTTACGAAGGGAGATGTTTGAGGAAGAAGACCAGCCGCAGATTTTGGAAGAGGCGATGAGCGCGCTAACGGATGAGGAAGCAGAATACCTTCAAGCTATCGTTCGGGAGCTGTCACGTCCGGAAGCACGTGATCCCAAAATCAACGCGGTTAAGCATTTCCTGACATCGCTTCAGAGTGAGGGAAAAACCTGGCTTGAGCACGGCTGCATCATCTTCAGCCAATATTACGATACCGCATATTCCCTTGGTGAGAAGCTTTCAAAATCTCTCACTGGCGAGGTGGTTGGTGTCTATGCAGGCGCAGGGAAAAGCGGGTTATTCCGGGGAGATAATTTTGCTTCCGTGGAACGTGAGGACATCAAGAGTGCTGTCAAGAAGCGGGAGATACGGCTGGTTGTAGCGACCGATGCCGCTTGCGAAGGGCTGAATCTGCAAACCCTCGGGACGCTAATCAATGTGGATTTGCCCTGGAACCCGTCACGGCTGGAACAGCGCTTAGGGAGGATCAAACGTTTCGGTCAGGCACGGCGTAATGTAGATATGCTCAATTTAGTTTATCATGAGACACAGGACGAAAAAGTGTACAAAGTCCTCTCTCACAGAATGAAAGATCGGTACGATATTTTCGGCGGCCTGCCGGATACGATTGAGGACGATTGGATTGAAAGCATCGAGAAACTCGAAGAGATGATGGACAAATACATTCATCTTCGCAAACAGGCGCTTGATGTTTTTGAGATGCGATATCAGACAACAATCGACCCGGCTCAAGACCGCTGGGAGCTATGTTCCAGGGTTCTGGCAAGAAGGGATGTTGTGGATCGCCTTTCGATTCCGTGGTGAAGCAGGGTGAAATGTGGTTGTCAAATTACGGTAAGGAATAACGCCTGCTGTAAAGTTGAAGTTTTATGGGTAAAGGCAATAACGCAAATGCTGGAGACGGTCGGTGACGAAACTCCCGGCCATATATGGAATTGACTTCAGCGGAGCTCAGGGTGCGGGTAATAAAATCTGGATCGCACAGGGTATCGCTGATGGTATGAAGCTCATCATTGAGGACTGTTTCAAGGCAAAAGATCTTCCAACGTCGGGAAAGGATCTCAAAGCGTGTCTGCCCGCAATTGTAAATCTTATTAAATCGAATCAAAATGCAGTCTTCGGATTCGATTTTCCATTTGGGCTTCCAATTTCGCTGGTTCGGGAGGATTCATGGGAGGAGTTCATTTTGGGATTTCCCAAGAAGTACAAAAACCCTGAAGAATTACGAACAACTTGTCGGAAATCCTTTAATGACAGGGAACTCAAACGCGAAACGGATAAGGTAAGCCATACCCCTTTTTCACCCTATAATCTGAGAATCTTCAGGCAAACCTATTTTGGGATTTCTTGGATGTTGAGCGCTCTGGTTTTAGGGGACCATGCGCGAATCCTCCCGATGCAGAAGCGTGCGGAAGGAAAACCTGTGATCCTTGAAATATGGCCGGCGTCTACACTAAGGGCTTCCGGCCTTTATGGCCCTTATAAAGGAAGATCGGAGGCACATCGAATGGCAAGGCAAAGCATTCTGGATCATCTGCCCGGTCCACGTCCTTTTAAGATAAGAAATGAACAAGTGAGAGAAAAAGCTATAGAGAATGCGGACGGTGATGCTCTTGACAGTATCATTGCCGCGACCGCCGCATTTCATGCTTTGAATGGCAACTTCGTTCCTCGTGAAGTAGACAGAAATCTCTATGCTATCGAAGGATATGTTTTTGTTTAAGCGCGAAATAGAAATAAATAACAAGTCGAATTTTTGACAAAAAATTCCATTGAGGGACATGAAAATGGACAAGGCATTACTTGAAAAGCACATTGCTGAATACATCCAAAAGATTTCATCAGACAAAGTTGCCTATGAACAAGATAAAAAAGAACGAGCGGAACGCGCCTTGTATTACCAGAGTTGGACGACCATAAAGCTTGAATCGATGACCGAACAACAGCTTTATGAGTTCATATCTCAATTGTGGGCCATGTTGATTTGGGGTAACAAAAAGTATGTAGTGGATAAACTGATTGCGGACAACACCTTTGGAAAACTCAAGAAAGAGCTGACAAGGCTCTTATGGGATAAGGAGTCTATTGAAAAGCGCTGGGATCGCTTCAGGTCTAATATTAAGGGTATGGGGCCGGCAATGATGAGCGAATTGCTTTGTCATGTCCACCCTGATGAATGTGTATTGTGGAACCGACGCGCCTATGTTGGCTTCAACTATCTTGGAATCCCTGGATTGCCCCGCTACGATTATCAGCTCAATGGTAAGAAATATAAGGAGCTCTCCGAAACGGCCAAACTGATCGCCAAAGAGCTTGCAGCCAAGGGTGTTGCTGACGCAACGCTGCTGGCAGTGGATTATTTTATTTGGCATGAGCTTCAAGTTGAAGAGAACCTTAGCCAGATCCATAAGAAGGCCCCTATAGGCGATCAAACACCGGTTATAGATGCCAAAGATGCAAAAACATCCGAATTCATTCACAACGAAATTCGCGACAAACTGGCCGCCATCGGCCAATGGCTGGGGTTCAGCAGCAAAACTGAAATAAAAGTAGCAGAGGGGTCTAAAGTTGATGCCATTTGGGAGGCCACTATCGGCAACATGGGCCGAGTAATTTACGCATTTGAAGTCCAGACCAAAGGGTCGATTGATAGCCTGCTCCTTAATCTTTTGAAGTCCTTGAACAACCCCGCCGTACAAGGCATTGTAGCTGTTACTGACTCAGAGCAAATAGAGACTATTCGAAAACATGCTGCCGGTGTTTCGGGTCTCAGTGGAAAACTAAAATTTTGGGATTATACCGAAGTTTTACAAGTGCATGAAGCCCTGGAAGCTGTTAATGAATCCATAAATCGCTTAGGGCTAGTGCCGCAAAGTTTTTAAAAAATTAAAAAAACAATGGATCGACAGAGATTGGATCATCTATCGTCCATCATACCTGTAGACTTTTGATACGACATAGAGATCGCAACCCACCTCAATCCTTTGATAAGAGAATAGTATCAGGAATTCCCAGCATGGGAGCCACTGAAAATACGACGCTCATTGGCAACACTGGTGATACCGGATGTAAAGAATACTTGCACGATACTGAAATATTGAAAAAATCAATTATTCAAATGTTATCCTAAAATTTGAACACAAATCGAAAAGCCAAAAAATAGCCGTATTCGAGCAAGAAAAATAGGGGTGTGATTACGCTGCCAAAAGGCGCTTTGCAGACATACCGGTTGTTTATTTTGTACCAGATTTTAAACTGCGACCAAGCCATACAGAAACTCAGGCAAACGGAACATATTTTTGACAACCGCTATATCTATTGGCAGATGACGTTTAACAGGGCCTGACGGTTTTCGGATTCGATCACCGACAGGGCCCGGTCGATGGCCTGGGGCAAGTCTGCGGCATCGGTGACGCGCTCACCATACCCGCCGGCGGCCTGACAGATTTTTTCATATTCCAGGGATGGTCTTATTTCACACAGGGGCACGGATTGCGCCCTGGCCGCGTAACCGTCGGGAGCATAATTAAAGGCGGTTTGGCGGGATGCATTCCAGTACCCGTTGGTAAAGACGATAAACAGGACCGGCAGTTGATAGGCCTGAGACACATGATGGACGGCCGTCGGCACGCCGAAGATATAGGCGCCGTCGCCGACGCAGCAGATAACTTTATGATCCGGTTTGGCAAGCTTGGCACCCAGCGCCGCACCTAATCCCCATCCCAGGGAGCCGGCGGGTGAATGCCGAAAATACGTTCCGGGTTTAGTGAAACAGGTCTGGGTCGTATCCAGATCGTATTCATTGATGACAATGGTTCGATCGTCCAGCCGTTGCCCGATACAGGCGGACACCCAGGCCATATCGATGGGGTGGCTGTTTTGAATCGATTCGGTTTTTGCCTGCCATGATTTGCGCAGCGCTGAGTTCCTTTGGCGCCAGTTCTCGCACCGGGCATTGACCGCTGCCGCATCCAGACCGATCGCCAGCAGGGCTTCTTTTAAAGCGAGAAGCGTCAGGCGCGGAATTCCGGACAACGTGATATCCGAGGAAAAACCGCGCAGCGGATAGTCAGAAAACAAAGGATCCAGACCGATTTGGATGACGGTGGTTTCGAGCGGCGGCGCTGAGAAGCGCGGAAACCACGGCGCATCCGCTTCAATGACCAGAATCAGATCGGCCTCCTGCAGATACTGCACCGGATCATAGCCGGCATGCAGGGCATGGTCCTGGGGGAAGTTTACATGGGTGGGCCATTGCTCAACAATCGGTAGTCCCGCGGTTTCCGCCAGTTCCACCAGTGCAGCGACAGCTTGCGGTTGGCGGCCGAGCGATTGAACCACAACCAGCGGGTTGCTGGCGGCAGCAATCGAATCCGCTGCTTTTCGGACGGCATCTGCGTCCGGCACGGTTGCCGAAGCGCTTTTTATCCGTGAAGGCTGAGCGTATTGAAAGTCCTTTATGTTCTCTGACAGCACTTCTCTTGGCAGCGTCAGATACACGGGGCCAAACGGCTCACTTTGGGCGATGGCCAGCGCCCGATCCACCACGGTTTCCAGTTGAGATGCGAACCGCAGCTCGTAGTCCCATTTTACGAACTCCCGCACGATCGCGGCCTGATCGAATGACTCCTGGGCCCAGTGGATTCCCAGGTCGCGGGTGCCGACCGGCCCCTGCTCGGTCAAAGGCGTCCGCCCGGCGGTGAAAAAAATCGGCACGCGGACCTTGGCGGCATTGATGATGCCGCCCAGTGCATTGGCGGTGCCCACAATTACATGCACCATGACCACCTGCGGCTTGCCGGTGACCATCGTGTACCCATGCGCCATGGCAACGGCGGTGATTTCATGGGGCACGGTAATGGGAATAATTGATTGATTGCCTTCAGCGTCCCGTTTGGCAAAGGCTTCAATAATGGGCGCAAAATCGGTGCCGCTGTTTCCGAAAAAATATTTCACGCCGCGGGAGGACAGCAGTTCAAGGTAGGCTTCGGCAACGGTTGTCGCTGATGTTTTATGCTGCATTTCTTTAGTCCTCCCTCTCGTCACCCGGTTGTGCCGTGCTGGCGATTTGTTGGCGATCATTTCGCACCTGGGCGGGCCGACACCTCGTATGAAACTTCATAGGAATGGATTCGATTTAAATTTTTTAGACAGGATTTACAGGATTGACGGGATTTTTTCGCCTGCGGCGAGAGGCCTTCGGCCGTAGGCCGCCGTATCCTGACGATCCGGTAGATCCTGTCAAATGTTTTTTTAAAGATAAGAATCCATTCCTCTTTTTCTTGTTAAAGATTAAAGTTTCTTCTACGATCAGACTGGCCGCTTCTCCGCCAGCGGTCCGCCTGGGGCGGAACACCTGAAACCTGCCACCTTTAAAAATTATGCTGATTGAGTGCGAGTATGGCTAAACCGGGACACGATGTCAAGCCCGATCAATTAAAATCAATAAATGCAACGATTTCACACGAGATTCTAATCCTTAACGTTCTGAGGTTACCCTCCTCAGGAGATTTCTTATCAGGATAGCAGTAATAAAATCATGTAAATTAAGAAGGAGAAAACAGGCGATTAAGAGATAAAACGGCCGACAAGTTACCCCTTGACATTCAATCCGACATTTCCTAAAAGTAATAAATCACCCATAAGGATAAACCCGCCCTTATACAGTATTTGTTCAACTGCTGACGTTAATTTGTCCAATCCAAGGGAATTCTTATGCAGCATAAAATCTGGAAGCCCTGGGGCCTGCTGTCGCCGGCAATGAGTGCCGTCTTTTTCCTGCTGGTGATTCCGGTGTGTTTTATTGTGGTGTACAGCTTCTGGCTGCGGGCGCCCACCGGGGCAGACATTCCGGCGTTCCAGTTCGGCAACTACGCCAAGTTTTTCGAAGATTTTTTCTATCCCTCCATTCTTATCCGAACGATCCGTGTCTCGCTGGAAACGGTGATTATCTGCCTGTTAATGGGCTACATTCCGGCCTATTTCTTCTACCGCAGCACAACCCGGCATAAATCTTTTCTGCTTTTGCTTATTATGCTGCCCTTTTGGGTCAGTTTTATCATCCGGACCATGAGCTGGGTCAATATCCTGGGCGATACGGGCCTGTTTAACTATCTGCTGATCAAATTCGGTATTCTGGACAGTCCGCTCGGTATGCTCTACAACGAGGGTTCGGTGATATTGGGCCTGGTCCAGTACTTGCTGCCGTTTATGATTCTGAATATTTTCGTGAGCCTGGAGGGAATCGACAAAAGTCTGCTCGAAGCGGCCAAAAGCCTGGGCTGCACCGAATGGCAGGCATTCCGGGAAGTCACCCTGCCGCTTAGCCTTCCGGGGGTTAGTGCCGGCTGTCTGCTGGTATTTGTATTAACGGCGGGGACTTACCTGTCGCCCA
>Ga0210062_1000494_pt1 | contig 12078 bp, 10 predicted proteins | sample Muzzi_CordA_D2_FD_185528 | JGI IMG/M metagenome (GOLD analysis project Ga0210062, IMG submission 185528) | Wetland microbial communities from San Francisco Bay, California, USA, that impact long-term carbon sequestration - Muzzi_CordA_D2 (SPAdes) | ecosystem: Environmental > Aquatic > Marine >...
GTAGATCAGAAGGATGCGTGAATCATCGACGAACCCAACATCGACGACCTGCTTCCCTTCAGCGAGTCCGATCTCCTCCGCCGCCATCCCCTCTGAACCCGTCTCGTCCCGCACCTCGCCGCCGTTCCGGGTCCTGAACAGAAGGAGCCTGCTTCTACAAGCGGCTACCATCAGTTGAGCATTCGGAGAGAAGGAGAAGGCCGGCTCGTCGGCCTCCGAAGCGCACTCGACCTTGGGGAATCTCTGTTCGGAGAACTCCCCCAAAACCAGGGAGCTGTCGTACCTTCGAAGGTGAATCCCCGTTGCGTCGGGAAGGACCGCCAAGAGGTCGCCGTCCTCTCCAAGCCACAGGCCGGTCACCACTCCCGTCAGAAGCGGCCGATTGCCGGTTTCGCGCAGCTCCAGATCGGATCCGAAGGACCAGATCGCCACACTCAGCAGCAGCAGCGAGAAGACTGCGACTGCAAGCCGTTTACCGGAAATCACCACAATCTGAGGATGCGGGGTGTGCGGGCTCCAGGGGATGGGGAAACCCCTCTCGATGCCGGCAGAGGACACCGGATCAAGAGCTCCCCGCACTCATCTCCTTGGAGAGAGCACTACTTTGCCAGGAAACCCCCACCCGGGCCACAGCTTCCGCAATCCAAGCTCACTGTATCTGCGCAAACAGTGAAACCATTACAGGTCACACAGCACAGTGGCTGAAAGATGTCCCCGAGCAGATCCTCTTCCTTCTCCCCGATCTCGGCGAGACCGTCAGGCAGGTAGCGACTCGGAAGAGAGCCGTTCTCGATGGCGGTGAGAGTCAGATCGAATGCTCCGATCGGTGTGGCCAAGCGATGGCTGTGACCCAGCTTGATCTTGGCGAAGTCGAGTTGCTCGGCGCTCTGCTGGCCATCGGGCGACTCCAGCACCTCGAGTGCAAGCACGTTGACTTTCCCCTGCGGTGCGTCCTTCAGGTTTGCGACGAGCGCATAGAGCGCTCCGGACGCTTCGTCACGAATCGTGACGATCCCTCCTTCGACGCGCGAGAACAGTGCCGACTGTCCGTCAGGGAGCTCGATCCTTCCTCGGATCTGCGCGTCCGCCGAGCTTGGGATGGAAAAGACCTGAGCGGCGGAAACGCAAGGGACAAGTACCATCAACGCCATCAGTAGAGATGAACGTCGCACTATCGCATCGACCCAACCTCTACCGCCTCTCCGAGGCGTCAATCGTGTCAACATGGACAAATCCCTCCTCTCGGTTCCCGCCCAGCCTGCCCCGGAGTCTCGAGCTCCTGCAGTGGACAGGCTGCCATGCTCGGCGTTTCGTACATCTAGGACGAAGCCAAGCATGCTGCTGTGATCAACGGATGCGCCGACGGCGAACCGGCCGGCGAGGTCTCGCGCAAGGTTGCCGCCCCGGATGACGACTGGGCGACCACCGACAAAACGACACTGCTGAGGTGGCTCGGTCCCGAGGAAGTGCTGGGTGCACCTCGAAGGTGTTCTCAGAAATACCTTGAACGCCGCCTTCGCCGCTGGTTCCTCGGCCGAGTCCGAAGGCGACGCGCATCCCGGAAGAGGGGAGCTCCGGCGGCGCGAGGCGCTGACGGCGCCACCCGGGCCGTCCCCTCCTTCAGGGTCGGAAGACGAAGACCCTCGCCTCGGCGACCGACGAGTTGGCCGATACTTCTCGGAGAGATGCAGAATCTGTGGACGCGCGCGATTCAAGAGGCAACGACCTTAAGGTAACGCTAAAATTCAAGTGCTACGACTTATACCAGATTTGCCAGGGGGTGTCAACTACGCTCAACGAGTATACCGAAGACCGAAGAACCCTAGAAACGGCTATGTCTGACAGGCTACGCACCGCCTCGCAACCGTGCTGGCAACTGCTTTCGGTCGACCGTCAACCAGTTGACACCCGTCCGTCAACTAGTTGACAAATCGCGCCGAGTCGTGCTCTCCTGGCGACCACCGTACAAGGAACTAAATACTCTGTCAAGGGAATTTTCAGTCGGACGTTTCCGCTCTTCAGGTTCTTATTCTACCGAAAAAGCCGAAACCGGAAGGCCTCTGGCATCGATGGCGTCGGAGACGGTGCGGCCTCCGCCGTGCCGACGAACGCCCTCCGGCTGGCGGCTGAGCTATCACCCGATGCGCCGCACCGACGGGCTCTCTTCGGTCGCCCATTCGTGGCAGAGGTCCTCCAGGTACCGGGCGAGGTCTTCTTCCCGGACCGAGGCGGGGATCACCAGGTCGTCGGCCCGGCGGCGCTTGCCCTCGGCCCCGGGATAGAAGACGGCCCAGGCGCCCTCCCGGCGCTCGACCACGACTTGTCGTCCGAAGACGTCGAAGCGCATCGTTCGCCTTCCCACGGACCAGAGGCTACGAGCCACCCCGACCCGCTGAACGAGCGCCCTTCCAGACCAGGAAGGCGAACGGCGCCAGCGGTGCCAGGACCAGAAAGGCCGCGACCCAGAGCGGCTTGTCGTACCGCCCGGCGAAGAGCTCGTCCTCGAGCAGCATGAGCTGGACGAACTGGACCACCCAGAACGCGGCCCACACCACGGGAACCAGCAGGAAGAAGAGCGTCACGAGCACTTCAGCAGTCGAGATCATGGTGACTCAAGAGTAGCAGGAGCGCCGTGGCGTCGGGTCGGGTTCCGCTGTCCCCGTTGCGCAAGACTCCAGCATCACCAGAAGAGAGAAAACGCTGTATTCTTGCGGGCAGGATCGCGTCGGACTGCCCCACCTCGGGCCGATCCGGCCGGTCGAGGCCGGCGGCCCGCGACCACTCAACCGGGCGATCCGCCTCGGCGAAGCCCGCGGAGGCAAATCGCCACCGACCGAGGAGATCCCCCATGGCAACGACACACCACCGATTCCACACCTTCCGCTCCGTCGCGGGGGGACGATCTTCGACCCTCGCCCTCCGGATGACTCTGGTCCTGGCGATTGCACTGCTGCTGCCCCTGGTCGCGGCCATGCCCGCGACGGCCGCCGATCTCACCGTCTGCAAGGCACCGGGGTCGCTGGCGGCCGCCCGGGCCGAAGCCCGGCAACTGGTCGCCGAGATTCGCGCCGACCTCGCTCCGGTCGAGGACGAGATCCGCAACGTCCCCTTCGTCACCGAGCTCGAAGCGGGCCGCGCCAGCCTCGACCAGGTCGCCGACCTCTTGGGCGAGCAGTACTCGATCATCCGGAGCGATTGGGGCAGCTTCTCCCACATGGTGACCCGCTTCGACGACCCCGCCAGCCGCCAGTTCTTCGGCGGCATCGCCGGAGGTGAAGCGCTCGCCTTCGACCTGCTGCTCGACGCCGCCGCCCGGTTCGGCCGTACCGAAGAGGACCTGGCGGCCTACGAGCCGAAGCCGAAGGGGCAGACCTACCCCTCCCGGGTGGCCTGGATCGCCCTCTACGCCAACCGCGCCTCGGCGGGGGCCTCGTTCCTGGTCAACTTCGCGGTCTTCGGCGAGACCATGGGCCGGGTGCAGAGGGCGTTGATCGACGTCTACGGCCTCTCCGAGGAGGACACCGCCTTCTTCGGCTTCTTCGCCGAGCCGATCCCCGGCTTCGAGGAGAACGCGATCGACGTCATCGCCGCGGGGCTCCTGCGCGGAGCCTGCCCCCGCGAGGTCAAACGCTCGGCGCGCTTGCTCCAGGCCTACGAGCTCGATTTCTGGCAGGCGGTCGGCGAGTAGGCGGGGAGGCAGGGCAGCCACGCGAGGCTCGCAAGGGGGGCTCGCGAGGGGGGGGGGCCAGGAGCCGGTCCTTCGGTGGGGCATGGACGGGAGCGTCTCGGGGCCTCCCGCCGGGGACCGGCCTGCGCTCGGGTTTCAGATGGCACGGGGCTCGGCCTCGGTTCAGGAGGGCGGCGAGGCGCGGTGGTCATGGAGCCACCAGTCTGCGCGCCCTCCTTCAACGCCCCCGGCGGGAGGCCCCGAGACGCTCCAACGATCAGACGTTCGCTGCCGTAGCGAGGCAGGCGTCCCCCACCCAGCCCTTCTTCTCCGAGAGACTCGTCTCCTCAGTCCAGACCCCCTGCACACGACACCGGTAGGGGCCGGGGGCGGGGCGTGCGGGCGACGGGTGCGTAGGGTGCGCTTCAGCGCACCAGACCCTGGCCCGGTGCACCTGAAGCGCACCCTACCCGAGCGGCTCATGACCTTGGTTCCCTCCCCCTACACACGACCCCGGACCCGGCCCCAGGCGACACCGCCCGGCCACCGCCCATGGAGTGTTCAATTGGCGCATGAACTGTACGAACAGGGGGTCGAAATGATCATCTGGAGCATGAGCCGGCAAGAATGGGCATGCAACCTGCCGCCCCATACCCCAAATGATCACTTCAACAGCCGAAACGTACAGCCCATACCCAAAATGAACAGCCCATGGGCAACGAAACCCGGGCCGGCCGCCCAACCCCTCCTCTACCCCTTCCCGTAGCGGGCCTGAATCATCTCGGCCAGGGTGGCGATCGCGATCTCGCCGGGGCTGTCGCCGCCGATGTCGAGACCGATGGGGGCGTGGAGGCGGACGCCGTCCAGGCTCACGCCGAGCGCCCCGAGCTCCGCCTTCACCCGATCGATCTTGCGCCGGCTGCCCATCAGACCGAGATAGGCCAGACGCTCGGGAGCCTTGCCGAGGAGGGTCGCGATGGCGGCCACGTCGGTCTCCCAGCAGCGGGTGACGATGGCGGCATAGAGCTCGCGGCCGGCCACGGGGGCCAGGTAGTCGGCCCCCTCCGCGGAGGCGAAGTGGCGGTCGACGTCGGGGATCGTGGCGGCCTCGGGGAAGAGCTCGGGACGGCGAAACGCGGGCCGGTCGTCGACCACCACCAGGTCGAACCCGGCGAGCTCGGCGCCCCGGGCGAGGGCCTGGCCCACCGGGCCGCCACCGTAGACGAGAGCGACTGGAGGAGCTTCGATCACTTCCAGGTACACCTCCGCGAAACCGCCGCAGACCATGCCGGTCGCCTCGCCCTTGGCGGCCTGTTCGGTCATGTAGTAGCGCTTGAGCTCGCCCGCCTCCCCCTCGGGGCGCCGGGCGGCGAGGCGCACGCGGGCGTCGGCGATGACCATGGCCTCGAAGGCGCCGCCTCCGAGATTTCCCTCCGTCTCACCGTCCGGGCTCACCAGGAGCTTCCAGCCGGCCTTGCCGGCGGTCGAGCCTTCGACGCGCACGATCTGGGCGAGCGCCACGCGGCCGTGGCGGGCGACGGCGTCGCCGGCGCGCCGGAGCACGTCGACGGGGGTCGAGCCGGGAGGGCCGGCGGGGCGCGCGCTCATGGCGAAGACAATCTACCAAGTCGGGCACCGTCCCGGCCGCTGGCCGGGAGGCGATGTGGGGCGCTGAGGGTGAGGTGGTGGGAACCGGAAGGAGGGTTGGAGGCCACGCTCAGGCGGCGGCCTCCTTCTTGGACTTCTTCTCCGAGTCGGACTTGGCGTCGGAGCCCTTGGCGCTGCTCTCGGACGTCTCGCTCCCCTTGTCGGAGCCCTTGTCGGAGCCCTTCTCAGAGGAAGCGCCGCCCGACTTGCCGGCGTAGTCGGTCACGTACCAGCCGGAGCCCTTGAACTGGAACGCCGGGGCGGACACCAGCTTCTTGAGCGAGCCGCCGCACTCGGGGCACGTGGTCAAGGGCGGCTCCGACACCTGCTGGAGCGTTTCGAGCTGCTCCTCACAGTCCTGGCACTTGTATTCGTAGATCGGCACGAGTCTCCTCCTGACGTTCGATGACCTGACATCCCTAAACGCTCCGCCGCCCCGAGACCTTCCCGAGGAACGCCCGCTTGTGCGAACGCTCGCGGTCGGCGCCTCCGGCACTCACTTCTTCGTGCGGTCGGCGCCGGTCTTGAACTTGATCTTGACGCCCTTCGTCACCACGGTGCCGTCGCTCTTCTCCGACGGCGGGGCGGACGGGGCGGCTGCCGCGCCCTCCTCGGAGCTCGGGCCCTGGGCCCGCTCCTGATCGGGGTCCTGATCCTGGGCCTGGGCGTGCTCCGCGGCCGTCTCCTGGTGGCGTACGAGCTTCAGAACCTGAAACGCGTAGATCAGCTTCCCGTTCTCCGGCACCGACAGCGGCCCTTCGGTACACAGCTCGTAGAGCGTCCGCTTCCCGTCGATCAGCCGGAGCAGGCCATACTCCTCGGAGTCCAGGCCGGTGCCGATCAGGTCTTCGGTGGTGTACTTCGGCTCGAACAGGGTGTCCTTGCCGCCCAGCCGAGCCACCAGCGCTTTGGCGTTGGGCGCCTGCTTGATCCCTTCGACGATCACCTGGCGCATGGGCAGCAGGATCTTGACATGGGTCGGCGTCTGGAAGGTGCCGATCTCGAACCGCACCTGCCCCTCCTGCCAGTAGAAGAGGCTCCAGACGATCGACTCGATCTGCTTGCGGATCGCCCGGTGAATGCCGGCCGGGGAGATGAGCCCGGCCTCCACCAGCAGCTCGCCGTAGCGCTTCTTCGACCCGGAGCGCACCTTCATCGTGTCGCTGAACTGCTCGGCCGAGATCTGGCCACTGCGCTGGAGGTAGGAGCCGAGGGAGTCGTTGCGGTCGGTCGAGGTGGCGTGGACCACGTAGCCCTCGCGCACATAGACCTTCTTGACGACTCCGTCCCGTTCCGCCTCGACCACCCCGGGCACTTGAAAACGGTCGACCGTGTACAGCATCTCCGGCAGCGCCGTGTGCCGCAGGTCGGCCCTGTACTCGTGTGCTTTGTCAGAACCGCTCAAAAGTGTGTGTCCGTATTGGAAGGAGAGGTTGCGGCCGTCGCTCCCGTCGGGGGCCGGGAACCTTTCAGCCGATTCGAACCTGGACGCGGCAGTATAGCATCGCGGACATGATCGATCCTCGCGAAGCCTGGCACCGCCTGGAGCCTCACCTCGGCCCGTTGACGGCCACGAGCGTACCCCGCCGCCAGGCCGCCGGACGGGTGCTGGCACGGCCGCTCATCGCAACGGTCGACGTGCCGGCCCAGGACGTCTCCGCCATGGACGGGTTCGTTCTGGCCGGGCCGCCGCCGGAGGGTACCGGGCTCGAGGCCGAGCTGCCCGTCTCCGGGGTGATCGCGGCCGGCGACCGGCCAGGCGCCCGGCTGCCGGCGGCGACGGCGATGCGCATCATGACCGGCGCGCCCGTGCCGGCCCAGGGCGAGCGCGTGATCCCGGTGGAGCGGGCGGTGGTCCGCACGACGGACGCCGGGAGCGAGGCGGTGCGGTTCGAGGACCCGGGCACTCCGGGCGCCCACATCCGCCGCCGGGCCGAGGTCGTACGCTCCGGCGCGGAGCTCCTGCCGGCCGGCGCGCTGCTCACCCCGGGAGCCCTCGCGGTGGCCGCCACCCACGGCTACGGCGAGCTCACCGTCCATCGGCCGCCCCGGGTGGCGCTCGTCGTCACCGGCGACGAGGTCGTGCCGCCGGAGGCCGAGCCGGCGCCCGGCCAGCTCCGCGACTGCCACACCGACTTCGTGCTCGCCGCCTGCGCCGGGCTGGGCCTCGCGGCCGAGCCTCTCGGTATCGCGCCGGACGACCCGGCAGGCCTGGCCGCCCTGGTCGAGCGGGGCCTCGACGCCGACGTGCTGCTCCTTTCGGGCGGCGTGTCGATGGGCGAGTTCGACCTGGTGGAGGGTGCGCTCCGGGCGGCCGGCTGCGAGATCCTGTTCCACAAGGTGGCCGTCCAGCCGGGCAAGCCGCTTCTCGCCGCCCACCACGACAAGGGCCCGGACGGCCGGGGCCTGGTCTTCGGCCTGCCCGGCAACCCGGCCTCGGTGATGGTCTGCTTTTGGCTCTTCGTACGGCCGGCCCTCGAACGGCTGATGGGCCGCCCCGGCGCCTACTGGCGGGGTGCCCTGAGCGGCGAGCTGACCGCTCCCCTGCCCCGGGCCAAGGCGCGAGACCGGTTCGTCCAGGCGCGGGTGGCCGCGGTGGCGGGCCGCCTCCTGGTGACGCCGATCCTGCCGGTCGGCTCCCACGACCCGGGGGCCTACGCCCTCGGCGAGGCACTGGTGCGCATCCCCGCCGGCAGCCCGGGGCTCGAGGCCGGTGATCCCTGCGAAGTGCTGCCGCTCGGCGCCTTTTCCTGATCTCGAACCTCCTGACCCCAACGGCGCCCTCACCGGAGACCCCACCATGACCGACTCATTTGACACCCGACTGATTCACGCCGGCACCTGGCCCTCGGACCTCGAGGGCGCGGTGGTGATGCCGATCTTCCAGACCGCCATGTACCGGGATCCCGTCTCGGAAGGCGACGGCGACGCCGAGCCCCGCTACATCCGGTACTCGAACACCCCGAGCCACAGCTACCTCCAGGGCAAGCTCGCCGAGCTCCTGGGCGCCGAGGACGCCATCGTCACCGGCAGCGGCATGGCCGCCATCTCCGCCGGCCTGCTCTCGACCCTCGAAGCGGGCGACCGGGTGCTGGTACAACGGGGCGTCTACGGCGGCACCCACACCTTCGTCACCCGGCACCTCCCCAGGTGGGGCATCGAGGTGGCCCTGGTCGACGCCACCGACCCCGGCACCTGGGCGGCGGAGCTGACCGAGACGACGCGGGCGATCTACGTCGAGTCGATCAGCAACCCCACCATGCGGGTCGCCGCCCTCGACGAGGTCGTCGCCTTCGCGGGGCAGCACGGCCTGGTCTCGGTGATCGACAACACGTTCGCCACACCGGTCAACTTCCGGCCCATGGAGCACGGCTTCGACCTCGAGCTCCACAGCGCCACCAAGTACCTGAACGGCCACTCCGACCTGGTCGCCGGCGTGCTCGCCGGCCGCAAGCCACTGGTGCGGGGCGCCCTCGAAACCCTGCGCGGCCTGGGCGGCTCCCTCGACCCCAACGGCTGCTTCCTCCTCGACCGGGGCTTGAAGACCCTGGCGCTGCGGGTGCGCCAGCAAAACGACACCGCCCTGGCGCTCGCCCGGGCGCTGGCGGTCCACCCGGCGATCGAAGCGGTCCACTACCCGGGCCTCGAAACCCACCCGGACCACGAGCGGGCCACCCGGCTGTTCGAAGGCTACGGCGGCATGCTGGCCCTCGAGGTCGCCGGGGGCGCGGACGCCGCGAAAGCGTTCCAGGCGGCGCTTCGCCTCCCGGTCATCGCCCCCAGCCTGGGCGGCGTCGAAAGCCTCGTCACCCGCCCGGTGACCACCTCCCACAGGACGATCCCCCGCGAAGAGCGCATCCAGATGGGCGTCACCGACAACCTGGTGCGGGTCTCGGTCGGCATCGAAGGGACCGACGACCTGGTCGAGGACTTCCGGCAGGCGTTGAGGTAGTCGACCCGGCCGCTCCAAGTAGAGCTTCCGGGAGGGACGGATCGGCGGGAGCCCACTCTCTCGGACACCACGACGAACGGGCCGCCCCCCGCGCTACGTAGGGTGCGCTTCAGCGCACCGGCGCATGGTCTGGTGCGCTGAAGCGCACCCTACGCGCACGCCGGTCGGCAGGGACGAGGGCCGCTTCAGCTCGAAGGAAGTCTAAAACAAAGGCCAGAACACCGGAATCATCACCGACGCCACCAACCAGAACAGCAGATTCAGCGGCCCGCCGAAGCGCGTGAAGTCCAGGAACCGGTAGCTCCCCGGGCCGTAGACCATCATGTTCGTCTGATATCCCGTCGGCGTCATGAACGACGCCGACGCCGCGAAACAGACCGCGAACACGAACGGCCGCGGATCCGCCCCCAACGTTTCCGCCATGCTCAGAGCCACCGGCGTCAACACGATCGCCGCCGCATTGTTGGTGATCGTCTCCGTCATCAGCGACGTCACCAGGTAGAGCGCGGAGACCGCCGCCCAGGCCGCCACCGCGGGCGGCAACCAGGCCTCCGGCGCCAGCACCGCCGCGGCGATCGCCTCCGCCAGACCGGTGCGGAACATCGCTTCCCCCACCGGAATGAACGCGGCGATGAACAGCACCACCGACCAATCCACCGCCCGGTAGCTCTCCCGCGGCGAGATCACCCCGAAGGCCAGCAGCAGCACCGCCGACACCAACACCCCGGCGAGAATGTCGACCACTCCCGTGGCCGCGACCACCATGATGCCGGGGATGAGCACCAGCGGCAGCCACCAGAACCGCCGCCGCCGCAGGTGGAGATCGAGCTCCGAGGTGACGATCAGGTCCTCGTGCTTGCGGAGCTCCTCCAGCCGCGGACGCGAGGTCACCACCAGGAGCGTGTCCGAGAACCGGAGCGGCGTCTGGGCGAGCCGCTCGTGGAGGGTCTCGGCGCCGTGACGGATCGCCAGCACGAACGCTCCGTAGCGGCGCCGAAAGTCCGCCTCCTGAAGGGTCCGCCCGATGAGCGAGCTGTTCGGGCTGACCAGCGCCTCGGCGATCACCTGCTCGTCGCCGGCGAGCTCGGCATCGGTCATCTTGACGTCGGAGAGCAACGCCAGGCGCGTCTCGTCCCGCAGACGAATGAGATCCGGCATCGAGCCCCGGACGACCAGCACGTCCCCCTGCTCGAGCTGCAGCAAGCGTAGAGCCTCGCCGAACCGCTTCTCTCCCCGGATGACCGCCACCGTCGTGACGTCGTACCGGCGGCTCATGTCGAGGTCCCGCACCGTCTTGCCCACCACCTTCGAGCCCTTGGAAACGCGGAGCTCCGTCAGATAGGCCGCCATCTCGTACTTGCGGGTGAGCGACTCGGTGGAGGCCCGGTCGGGCAGCATCTTCGGCGCCAGAACCAGCACGTAGACCAGCCCCACCGCCAGGAAGACGAGGCCGAGCGGCGTCAGCTCGAACATGCCGAACGGCTCCCGCCCCACCTGATCGAGGAGCGAGCTCACCAGCAGGTTGGTCGAGGTGCCGATGAGCGTCAGCGTGCCACCGAAGATGGCGGCGAACGACAGCGGCATCAAGATCTTGCTCGGGCTCAGGCGGAAGCGGCGGCACAGGTCGACCGCCAGGGGGATGGTCATCGCCACCACCGCCGTGTTGTTGAGGAAGCCCGACATCAGGGCGATCAGCAGCAGCAGCATTGCGACGCCGATCCACCGCCGGCCACCGAACCGGCTGCTCAGCCGGTCGGCCACCACCTCCAGAAAGCCGGTCCTCACCAGAGCGTGGCTGAGCACGAACAGGCCGCCGATCGTCACCACGCCCTTGTTCGAGAGGCCGGAGACCGCCTCGTCCAACGACACGAGGCCGGTCACCAGAAGCGCCGCCAGCAGGCACATGGCCGTGACTTCGACCGGCAGCAGCTCGAAGAAGAACGCCGCGAGCGTCGCGACCAGGAGCACCAAGAGCACGAGAGCGTCGATGCCCATAGGCGGGAACTATACGCGACGGAACCGCCGGGCGGCCGGGGACCGTACGGAGGGGGTGGCGGAAGCGCATGGGAATCGAACCCACCCTCCGAGCCGCTTCCGACCCGGAACTACGGTTTTGAAGACCGCGGGAGGCACCAGCCCCCGAGCGCTTCCGGCCCGATCATACCGCGGCCCCCAGGTGCGCCGGCCCCGATGCCGGGCCCGCGAGCTCCGGGAACCGCGCCGCCGGTGGACGGGTCGAATCACCTGGAGAGCTCCGCCGGCGGCCCGTCCTCGGCCGTCCTCGGCTGGGGCTGTAACGGAATTGCCATCCCAAGCCACCAGAGTGAGACTGACGTCGAATCGCCCGAGGCCCGGAGCGTCCCGGATCGTCCACCCGGGACACTGCTTCCACCGGAGGTGGACCGACCCCGCTACAATACGGTCTTTGGGCAAAGCACACCGGCTCCACGGCGTGCAGCACCGAAGCCCGATCCGAAGCCCGATCGCCGAGTGCAGGAGCAGAGATTGACCCCAGATCAGCAGGCCGGAAGCGTTCTAGACGGCAAGTACGAGGTGCTCGAGCACCTGGGCGGCGGCGGCATGGGCGAGGTGCACTTGGTGCGGCACATCCACCTGGAGGAGAAACGGGTGGTGAAGATCCTGCGCCCGGACCGGGTCGGCGATCCGGACGCCCAGAAGCGCTTCCTGCGCGAGGCCCGTTTCGCCACACAGATCAAGCACCCGAACGTGGCGATCCTCTACGACTACTCCCGCCTGGACGACGGCAGCTTCTACATGGTCTGGGAGTACATCGAGGGGGAGGACGTGGGCA
>Ga0210062_1000495_pt1 | contig 12041 bp, 9 predicted proteins | sample Muzzi_CordA_D2_FD_185528 | JGI IMG/M metagenome (GOLD analysis project Ga0210062, IMG submission 185528) | Wetland microbial communities from San Francisco Bay, California, USA, that impact long-term carbon sequestration - Muzzi_CordA_D2 (SPAdes) | ecosystem: Environmental > Aquatic > Marine >...
GAAAATGCGAATACTTTTTTTGGTTATCCTGGCACCGGCTTCCAGCAACAACACGCCCTGGTGGTTGCGAACCGGCTGGGCCAGTATCATGCCGGGCTTTATATCCTCAATGTTCAATTTATTCATCGGAACCCCTAACCCGACCAAACAGGTTGGAATAACCATTTGGATTCTAATTAAATCCTTAGGTTGTCCAACAAATGCCTAAAATGCCAAACGTGCCTAAAATGCCTAATCCTCCGGAGGCGGACAAGAATTAAAGTGTACCATCTACTTAATAAAAAGTTTTTGCAATAAATGTCTTAGATCCGCCTTTGGAGGGCAAAGAATACACAATTAAGACTCTAAAAGAATCATCGTTGCCTGGCCGATTGGGAATGTGATGGTCACTAATTCAGTCGGTTTACCCGCTTTTAATGCCACATGACGAACGGATTGTCCACCTTGATTTTAAACTACAGATATCTGTCTTTTGCTCTCTGTCATCTGTTGTCAAATCTCAGCGCTCTTTTTTTCTCAATCCCCTTACGCTATGCCCTATGCTCTTTGCGCTATGCTCCTTCAATCCGCAACCCCTGAACCCCTGGACCCGGAACCGTCACCTCGCTTTATCAAGCATTACAAAATCTTAAATATGTTACCCCAAAAAAGTCCTAAAGTTCCCCCCGTTTTGCCCGATAAAGAGGTTGAAGGCAAAATCACGGTCAGGAAAGGAGGGGGGTATAAACGGACCGACTGCTTGCCTTTTAAAACCATCAGTTAGCAAGATTTATAGCCATTGGCAAGAACGCCAAAATAAAAAACCTAGAAGAGGAGATAAAACATGAGCGTACAACTAACTGCAGGAATGAGAGCAAACCTTTTTAGTTTGCAGCAAACCACCAAGATGATGGACCTGACCCAAAAACGTCTAAGCACGGGTAAAAGAATCAACACCGCGCTGGATGATCCGGTCAACTTCTTCAAATCAAAGGATCATTATGACCGAGCCACCGACCTGGCGGCAAAGAAAGACGGTATGTCAGAAGCCATCAAAACCATCGAGGCCGCCGATACCGGTATCGAATCGATTTATAACCTGCTCGACCAGATGGAATCCCTGGCATCAGCCGCCAAGACCTCGGACAACACCACCGATCTGCAGAACCAATTCAATAAGGTCAGATCGCAGATAGCCACGCTGGCCCAGGACTCGAAATACGGCGGCAACAACTTGATGAACGGCGATACGATATCCGTCGAATTTGATGAAAACGGCATCAATACGCTTTCGGTCGGTGCCACATCCTTAAGAGCGACAACAGCCGGTTCCATAGCCGGTGCCACCGTGAATGCCGGCAATTTTGCGACTCAGGTTTCCATTGAAAGCTCCATTTCTGAAATCGACTCTGCCGTAGGTAACCTGCGGACGGAAGCGCAAAAACTGGCATCGAACCTCTCCACCATTTCTATCCGTGAAGAGTTCACCGAGAACATGATCAACACCCTGAACACCGGTGCCGACAAACTCGTCCTGGCCGATATGAATGAGGAAGGCGCCAACATGCTGATGCTGCAGACCCGCCAGGCCCTGAGTACGACGTCTCTGTCCCTGTCATCTCAGGCGGCCCAGTCGGTATTGAGATTGTTCTAGTTCCAAATGATTTTAGTGTACTTCTGATCAACATTAAATTGGCATGGAGGGGCAATCGGCCCTCCATGCCAACAAGTATCATCAGACAATAGTACCACCTGAAACCTTATCTTAACAATATTCTGTTATCACTATGGCTTTAAAGATCACACTAAAACCCCATGAAAAAATGATTATTGACGGTGCCGTGGTTACCAATGGCGCCAATCGGTGTGAGTTATATATCGAGAACAGTGTGCCAATTTTGCGGCAAAAAGATATCCTGAGTGAAAAGGAAGCCAATTCGCCGGCCCGGCGCATTTATTTCGCTATCCAGCTCATGTACATTGACCGCGCCAATCTGGAACTTCATCATAAAACCTATTGGCGACTGGTAAAGGATTTAATCCAGGCTGCACCCAGTACACTGCCCGTCATTGACGCCATCAGCGACAATATTCTTAAAGGGCAACACTACCAGGCTTTGAAGGGGGCGCGCAATTTAATTGATTATGAAATGGAGGTTTTAACCCGTGTACAAGAATTCGCTTAATTCCTATCAAAAGGTGGAGCAGGCAACCATCTCCGGACGTGAAACCGAAGCCAGAGTCTTGACCAAAGCGGCCGTGCTGCTAAAATATTGCCAGGACAATTGGCAGGCAGCAGACCGCCGCGAAAAATTGCATGAAGCCTTAAGCTATAATCAGCGCATCTGGAGTTGGATTCAGGGCGAATTATTGGATGATAATAACCCGCTGCCCAAAAGTATCAAAGAAAATATCTTAAGCCTGAGCGTTCTCATCGACAAACGCATTTTTAATATCATGGCCTACCCCGCCCCGGAAAAGCTTAAAATTATCATCGATATCAATTTGAATCTTGCCGCCGGTCTGCGGGAAGCGGCCCCGATCGGTCAACAGGAGAAGCGCCAGGTTGCCTGATAAAAAGATGAATTTCTGCTAGACGTGCCGGCACAGAGCGCACCAGACAGAAAATTGGCGGCCGTTTAAGCGGACAAGATCTTTTTCTTTGCCATGATGCGGGAACAGAAAGGTCTCATCTTTCACTTCAAATTGCGGCAGCAACTCAAGTATTTGCTGCTTGCGAAAAACACGGTGAGCGTTGAATTCGACTTTAGGCGTTCGGCTAACCGGTACGCTAAACAAGAAGTAGCCACCCTTTTTGATGACCCTTGCGACTTCCTTTAGTGCTTTGATGCTTCCCAAACCATCCAACGGATCCCCATAACGGCCCAGGCCGATGTGTTCTATGACGCACATGCTGCTGACAAATTCTATACTGCTGTCTTCAAAAGGCAACTCGGTTATGGATCCTTCCTTACAGGCAAGGCCCGGTAAACTGACCGGAAGCGGCCGGATATCCACACTGACCGTCGAAATCAACTGGGAGACAATCCCGACCAACAGGGCTGTTGATCCGATATCGACGACCTGCGCCGGCCGGATTTTAAAAATCATTTTCGCCGCCCAGGTGTCCTGATAGAAGTAAAAGAGATCAATTGGTGTGACTGACTTTCGATCCTCGAGACAGGGCCAGAGGCGGACATCTTGCTCACAGCCGTCCATGCGTATGTAAGAAGACAACTGGTTTATGAATCGAGGAAAATCCGGCAGACTAAAAATTCCAACACCATTTTCACTGCTGGAATCCTTTGCCAGCCTTTTTTTCATTTGGTCCAATAGCAACAAAGCGCTTTGGTGGTCTCCCAATTCCAGGCTGGCTTTGATTCTTTTATACAGGATATCTTTTGTCGGTTTCTTTTGAACGTCCATCTGATGGCATATTGATTGGAAAACCTTATGTACTGCTCCGCGGGATTTATCCAGCGAAATTTCTGATAATTTCTCCAATTTCTTTTCCAACTTTGTCATGGATTAAGTTCCATAGGGCCAGACTATATTTAATTTAAGCCCGAATTTTCCGATAGCTTTTTAATTAACCCGAATTTGATAATCGTTAATTTAATTCGATAAATCGGATCCTGAGCGGTGAGGATTCGAACCGTGACGGCTCAGCTCATTTAGCATGATTTGGATCTTATTATCAGCATAGGGGCTATTCTTTACAGCCTGCAACAGCTTTGAGACCTCATCCTGACGCCCGGCAGACAGCATTTTCCGGGCGTGGTCCCAAACGTACTCCGCAGAGTTATATCCCATTTCCTTAATTTCATTTAACAGCCTCAAGCCCTTTTCGTTTTCATTGAGGATACAGTATGCAACCGCCAGCAATCCTTTACCCATTGGATGATTGGGATTTTCAATCAAAAAGCCTTCGAGCCGCTCGACAACCAGCTTTACCTGGCCGGTTCGAATCATGCAGAGGGAATAATTCAAGACAGCTTCTTTCAGATGGGGATCTAGTTGCATACACCTTTTCGCACTTTCAAGCCCTTGACCGTATCGTTCCAGCTGAATGTAGACATAGCTCAAGTTAAAGTGAGCCTTGGGCAGATCCGGACATTGGTTTAAGACATCCTGCCAAATATGCAGGGCCTTCTTATAATCACCGACCTCCTGGACTTGAATCGCATGTTCAACCAACGCGGCAAGTCCACTTTGATTGCCGGCCACTTTTTTTCTTCCCAAGTCCAGATAGTTATCTTTTTTATCAAGATTTTTTTTCTGAAGCAGGGTGCCATAGTGGTGAATGGGGACACCACAATTTTGAATCGCTATCCCGGCCCGTCTTAAGGATGGCTCGACCAGCTCATGCACCGCATTTTCAAAGCAAACCCGTTTATCATTGGGAAACAGCCGGACTTTTGTACTCGGATACCAGCCTCGACCTGCCTGTTCCTGCTGGTATTGACCGTCATTTGGCTGCCATCCCTCGTTGCCGGCGTCATTGGTGTAATTGCGAGTCGTAAAACTGTAGGCACACGGAACATCAGATTGGGACTTCACGATATCTGATATTGCCTGGTAATCCTGATCGGCAAGCACTTCATCGGCATCCAGAATCAAAAGCCACTGTCCGTTCGCCTTTCCGATGGATAGGTTCCGTGCGGCAGCAAAATCGTTCCTCCATTCATGTGAATAAACATGGGCACCAAAAACCCTGGCGATGTCAACGGTTCGGTCTTCTGAACCTGTGTCGACGACAATCATTTCGTCTATGACGGGCTTGGCATGGTATAAACACTGGGCCAGGTGCTTTTCTTCATTCTTGACAATCATACACAAAGTTATAGATATGTCATCAGTCTCGTGACTGAGGTTTTCGGCCTCACCCAGCTTTTCTCTGATTTTGAGAGCCGGCGCAAGAATACCGTCATCGATACCGAAGCAGGCAATGGCTTTTTCAATGGCATTTAACGCCAGGCGGTTTTTGGCTTGCTGAACAAGTATATCGATATACAGATAGGCAAGTTTTTTATGATGTGGAAACCGACTGGATGCCTTTTGAAAAAGGGCTTCGGCTTGATCATAGGCTTCAATCTCGGTGATCACCGAATAAAATGTGTTGTGGACAAATCCGTCAGTCGGGCAAACTTGAAAGCCCTTCTTTAATAATTGTAAGGCCTTTGCAGCATCACCGAATTCAAGCTCCGTCAGGCCAAGATGAGTATAGGCCGGCCCAAAAGCCGGATCCAAATCAATTGAATGGTTGAAAAAACTGATCGCCGCTTTCCCATTTCCCGCCCGGCCGGCCGATATCCCTTTTAAACACCAGGCAGGGGCAGAGTCAGCCTGCAGGGAGATAGCCTTTTCCGCACAGGTATCGGCTTCCTCATACCGGTCCAGCCCCGCCAGACAGCTCCCCTTGAGTTCCAGTTGTCTGTAATCCGGTTCCTGCCCGGGCATGTTATTGAGAAATTCAAGGGCATCCTGATAATAGGCGGATTCAATCAAAATTTCGCAGAGCTTGAAATACAGCAACTTTTCATGCGCTGCCCGGTAAATCGCACCGCGAAGCAAATCAAGCGCCGGTTGCAAGCTACCGCTGTGAAACAATCTGTCCACCCGTTGGAAAAAGGCGTCGATTTTTTGATTCCCGGCATGGTGTTCTCCAAGATCCGGCGGGGTCATATGATTTTTTGAACCGGTCGGATTTTCCAGCCTTCCCTGGATTACATCGTGGGATTTTGATTCAGCGACGGGTAAATCAGGACCGGGCCGGGACCGATAGACTAATGGGTCCACCGTCGATTTATCAAGCAGCGGAATAAAATGCGCCGCAGGATCAAAAGGTCGGGAGAGTATTGATGCTAACCGGAACCCCTTGTCATACGTGAGTTCCGGTGGTAACCCCCATTTGCGTTTGAAAATATCCCAGGCTTCCAATAGATTTTTATTATAGTCGGCGTCGCCCCGGACCTGGGGACCACCGGTATGGTGGATAAAAACATCATGGGCGATGGCAGCCCGGAAACCGGCAATTATCGCCCGGTAGGTGTAATCATCGTCCTCAAAACCAAACTTACCGAATCGGGAATCCAGCGAGCCGATCTTCGTGATGACCTCGCGTCGGATCGCCAGACAAAAACCGACTAACCGAAAGGTGGTCGTCAATTGTCCCCGGTGTTTTTCTGAAAATGACCGGGCGAATTCTTTTAGTTCTTCAATGCTACCATAAGCCGCATCCGGCACCAGTTGTTGACCGGAGACAAAATTGGAACGCGGACCCAGCAAACCGACATCCGGATTGGTTTTAAAATAATTGATCAGGGTGGTCAGCCATCCGGGGGTAACCACCGTGTCATTGTCCAGCATGACGACGTATTGTCCCCGGGCCAGGGCCATCGCTTGAGCCCGGGCCGGCGGGCAACCGATATTGGTTTTGTTTTCAACCAGAACAATATCCGTCTGCTTCCGCAAATATTCTACCGATCCGTCACTGGAGGCGTTGTCGACGACAATTATATCATAGGGACTTGATGTGCGCTCTCTGATGCTGCTGATGCAAATTTTTATATGCTCGAGGCCGTTAAAGTTCAGGATTACGATACTGGTCAACTCTGAAAGCGTAGGCAGACTAACCGGTTTGGCTGCTGGATCAGGATTTATCCTGTCCGGTTGCTTCTTGAAGATTAATTCAACTTCCTGATGATAGGCGTGCGGAACAAAACCGGCATAGGCACCAACATCAATACGATAGCCGTCGCTGAATTTTTTGGACAGCGCATCTGCGGAGTTTCGATCGTTATTGCCGGCGTGATTAATCCAGGCGGTTTGAACCAGATTCACCGGATTGCAGAATGTTACGGATTGATCATAGCAAAGCAACCCATTTGAAGCTCCCCGAAAACCGGCTTTATGTTGATCAAGGATGTATTCCAATGTATTGGGATTGGAATACCGGCCATTTTCCAGCAGTAAATATAAATCGCGCATCCGGTAAATTGAGCTGGAGACTTCAAGCGGATATCCGTAACCCTGGTCTGCATCACCGGCTGTCCAGTCAAATTTGAGTAGTTTATCTTCCAGGTTGGTGAATTCCGGGATGATCCAATTCTTTTGGCGAGGATACAGACGCTTGGTAATATTTTTGCCCAGTCTGAGCGAAAATCCAAGCGATTCAGGATGTTGACCGAGTGATCGAATGGCCGCTTCCAGACAAAACTCCCTGACAAAGATATTATCATCTACCAGGAAGAGGACATACTCATAGGTTGACAGAAGCGATAGCATGTCGTTTTTAAAATCAGCTTCTTCACAAAATTTCACTTGCGTATAATCGCTGATTAACTGCCGGTACTGAACTCGGTGAAGTTCATCAGTCGCCCGGTACAGAACCTTCAAATCGAGGTATTCAGAATCCAGGCAGTGCAGCTTGAAGGATCTCAATACGCCATCCAACTGCATGGCACGATCTTTGCTGAAAATCAGACCGACCATCTGATCATCCTTAGCTTTTGATCCGGATGATCCTGTCGGCCCTTGAGCAACTGTTGCGACTGATGCCGAACGTGGCGTATCATTGGCACGCCTTAAAAATATATCAATTAATGCAATATCTCTTTTGTCTTTATCTTCAGCCCGTTTTTGTTTCATGGAGCCGATTACATCCAACGCGGCAAATTTGACTCCGTCAAAATAAAAATGATTGTTCGGGTTGAAGATAATATCGTCTCTAGAGGTTGTATAGTGATGCACTTCATGGTTATGACAGCTCACCAACCGGTGTCCCGTGTCAACATCATCAGCTCCGAAAAACAGGAAATCGAGATCTTTGGCATCCCGGATCCCATAGGCGGCCAAGACGGCGCTGCCGTCGATACAAAAATTCTCCGGGTCGGTATCCTGGTTGCGCAGCCAGTCCGAATAGTATTCCAGCAGGCTATGAAATCTTGCATAGGGCCTGGGACCGGCATGGTTTAAAAAATGGATACTGTTGGCGTTAAAAAATATGCCGGCTAAACGCAGTGTTTCCTCATGGGTATCATTAATATGTACCGAGTGGTTGTCTATTTTAAACAAATCGCGAATTCTTCTTTTAGCTTCATTAACCTTCTGGAGGTGATCCGATTCAAATCCATACACCCTGACGGGTCCCGGCTGTCTGAAACACAGATGCGCTTTTAGCACGGCTCCCTGGAAATTATTGTCCCAGGTACCCAGCCAATTCTCATCGCTGTACATCTGGCGCATGAGCATGGTCGGACCCTGTCCTGTCAATGTTAAGGTTTTAAAATAAAAAAGTTCACCATATTCCCCGAGAATGTCACGGACTTGGGCTTCTTTCCCGATCGCTGACGGAAACACGGTCACGATGTATGTATTTTTTTTCAATCTGCAATATTCAAGGGCCATGGCGTCCAGATAATTAGCGGCCAGACCGGTGGGGACGTGTTCGGTGTAATTTCTAAAAAATTGGTGGTCATATACAAATGCCGGTACGTCACAGAGTAAACCGGTTAATTGCCTGTTAAAGAGCAAACAGGCAGCGACTCTGTGTGAGCCGTCCAGCAGGATGTAGTTGTGACCGACTGGAATCAGTGACTTCTTGGCAACAAACCCGGCGGTATAAATCGAGTTTAGTGTATTATTAAATGACGAGACAAACTCAGTGACACCTGTTTTGCCGGAGCCGTCAGGTTCAGCGATACCATTGAATACCCTTAAATGTTCGGTATACAACCGTAAAGCCCATTGACTGTCTATATTTAAAATCTTGTGTCTGGCATAGATGTATTTTGCCACCAGATCGAACCGGAAGGGATTAAGCAGATCGCGAGGTTCCATATTTTTTATATAAGTTTGATGCCCCTGGATCAATTTGATAATATTCGGACGTATTTTCCCGTGCAAGGAGTCAGATCCATGGCCGATTCCGGGGACCGGAATGACCTTTCGCTGGAGCATTTTTGCGGAACCCAGGTCGCCGCCGGCATGTTGGACTTCGAAGCCACTATGCGCGGCGGCATTCTTCTGCGTCGTAAACGTAAATTTGGTCATTCAAATTTCCTCATCAATTTTGCATCTAAAGCGATAGTCCTGTGGTTTGATATTGGTGCAAGCTTTATGCCTTCTTTGAGATTCGAATGCCGAAAATAAATTTAATCGATTCCAGTTTTTGAGACTTGCATGCATAACTGCTCCATCGAAACGTTGAACCCATTGCTATCATTTACGAACCGATTGTATAGCAGTTTTCAACCGTCAATTAATTGGCATAAAATCGGCTATTTTCATAATATTATACAGAATAGTCTTTATAGCAGGCAGTTCACCGACCGTGCTGACATTTGTGATTGACACATGCTTGACTGCTTGGTTCTCCTTCTGTCGAAGATATCTGTTTTCAAAGTTCCCGAGCCCGCCAAACCTCGATAGGGTTTCTGCTGGTGTTTATTCATTCGATGCAAAATTATTTGGAATGTCATTTGCATAACCAACGATGAACCATTTGAGTGAATACAGCCGTCGAATTGTGCACCTGCACCAGGAAAACTTATATCTTAAAACGCACAGGACTTCACTGAAGAACAAATGCCAATCAGCACTCGCGGAAGCCAAAAAGATTGTGATAAATACAGTTGCCTCACCCGGAAAAAGGACTACCAAATGAAACTAAGTAAAACAGATTCCGAAAAGTTAGAGAATTTTCTGGCGAAGATCCAAGTTGATCTTTATCCGGAGCCACCGACCCAGTTGCATAATGAATTGACGCAAAAAATGGTCGACTGCGTCATTCAAAATGGCTATTTGCAGCCTGGAAGCAAAATTTTGGATATCGGATGTGGGCAAGGCGTTGCCTTGGAATTGCTTTCAAAGAAAGGATTTTTTCCGGTTGGAATTACGCTGGGAGGGGATGATCTGGAAGTGTGTCGCAGAAAAGGATTTGAAGTTTATGAAATGGATCAGTCTTTTTTAAGCTTTGAGGATGACTTTTTTGATTTTGTCTGGTGCCGTCATTGCCTTGAGCACAGTATTTTCCCCTATTTTACCCTTTCAGAAATATTTCGAGTTTTAAAGCCGGCGGGCTGTCTGTATATAGAAGTACCGGCGCCGGATACCAGCTGCAACCACCAAACCAACCGCAATCATTACAGTGTTCTGGGCAAAAGCATGTGGCGGGATTTGATTACGCGTGCCGGTTTTCATTTGTTGAAGATTATGGAAATAAATTTTGAAACCAGCCAGGGGCCTGACACGTATTATACCTTCATCCAGCAAAAACCCTGATAAAAATCAAGTTTGCGGTAATTTCGGGCGATGCATTTGCCGACAAACCAATTGATTTAATTTCGTTAACTTTTGATAGACGAGGTCTGCGCCATTTGTGTTGTTCGAATTGAAGATTTTCAGACAGCGTTGCAAAAAATGCTTGGCAAGCGAGTAATTTCGATTTTCAATCAGTTTCGCGGCTGATTCGATACAAACATTGGGTTCATTGATTCGGTTGAGGTTGACCGCTTTGATTAAATATTGAAAAACCCGACTCTCATCCCTTAATCGTACGTTGTTAATGCCAATTTTGGCGCAGGCATCGAGAAACAATTGCGGGATTTTTTCGCATTCAACTACAGTTACCGCCATATCCTTGATAAACAGTCCGGCTTCACCAAACAGATCGTATATCGTCTCGCGCGTAAACCACCTCAGGTGGCTGCTATCCATGAGTCCATAGTCCTTATAACGCCATGATCCGTTCAGCAAGTTTTTGATGATTGACCAGTGCCCGACATTGGGCAAGCTCGCAATAAAGCTGCCATTGTCGTTTGCTTTTTTTTTCAATTCAAAAAGTATCGTATACGGGTCTGCCAGGTGCTCCAACACATCTGCCAGAATGACGGCATCAAAATAATCATCCGGAAGTAAAGGCAGCATTTCTTCAATGGGGCCGGATAGAACCGTATCCATTCTTTGGCGAGCAGTCTCCGCCATCGTTGGACTGATCTCGACCCCCCAAACTTCGGCACCAAACCGGGTCCTCAAAGCCAAGCCGAGTTGACCATCGGCGCACCCGACATCAAGAATTTTCCTTGAATGTGGAGATATCAGTTCAAGCAATTCAGGTCGAAACGCCGCATATTGTTTGTCTGTTGTAATCTTCATGAGTGCCAGTTTGCGATAAATAAGAATACGTGCGAAATTCAGTTACTACCCGAACCATTTTTCCGTAAATTTTTTCCGGTTCTCAAGCAGAATGTCGTCTCTGAGGACCATGCGGCCGAAATAGCAGATTTTGGAATTCTCTTTTGACGCGGATATTCCCCAATCATGCTCAAAGTCAGAGACTGGAACTGCATAAGATGCCAGACCAGCCTTGATCACCTGCAATCCGACATCCCACTCTTCCATGAAACAGGGACTGTATCGAACATCAAAATTTAAATGTTGCTCCAAAAATCGATGGCGATGAATGGCGAAAAGAAAGCCGGAGACGGCCTGAACACGGATTGGATGCTGAAAGCCGCCTCTGGAGAAGTACTTTTTATCCGTCAGGCTTTCAAAATCGACCCATGCGCCCTGGGGTCCGACAATAACGGCTTTTTCAAGGTTAAAGAGATAATCACAAAGTTTTTCAATGGCCCGCGGCTTAATATGCAAATCGGCATTCAACATAAATACAGCGTCTGCTTCAGACAAGTTAATGCCGATGTTCCAGGAGCGGCTGACACCGGCGTTAAGGCTGTTGTAACAGAATTTGTCGATGCGCGGATGGGAGTGAAGCCTTTCGAATACTTCACAACTATTAAATACGCAAATGACTTCACCGTCAATATTGTTCAAATCATCAAGCAATGTGTTGATATTGTACCGGCTGTGTGGTGAAAAATCCAACACGGGTATGACAAAGCTGCAAGACCGTGAAGCCATACGGGTAGATTCTCCTAGAAATTGTCCATAAAAGAAGGCCAAGATTTAAAAATTATCCAAACAGCACCCTGTCCTTTAAGGCGCGGCAGACTGTCGACATCACACCGTCCCAATCGCCCGGTTGCCGTTGTCTGTATAGC
>Ga0210062_1000496_pt1 | contig 12029 bp, 10 predicted proteins | sample Muzzi_CordA_D2_FD_185528 | JGI IMG/M metagenome (GOLD analysis project Ga0210062, IMG submission 185528) | Wetland microbial communities from San Francisco Bay, California, USA, that impact long-term carbon sequestration - Muzzi_CordA_D2 (SPAdes) | ecosystem: Environmental > Aquatic > Marine >...
CGTTGCGAACCACCAAGTCGGCCGCCACACCCAAAGCCGGATTAGCGGTAATCCCGGAATAGGCGTCTGACCCGCCGCATTCCATTCCAAGGACTAAATTAGAAGCTGAAACCGGTTGACGTTTCACCCGGTTGGCTTCAGGCAACATTTCCTTTACGATAGCAATGCCTCTTTTAATCGTCGCTTCAGTGCCTCCGCTTTCCTGGATCGTAAATGTGTGTATTCTGGAATTCCTTTCAAGCCCTGTGTCGGCAAGCATTGAATCAAGTTGGTTGACTTCACAGCCGAGGCCAACGAACAGCACACCCCAAAAATTCGCATGCCGGGCATAACCAGAAAGGCAGCGCTGCAAAATTTCAAACCCTTCGCCGTAACCGGGTCCACCACATCCTGCGGTATGCGTGAGTCCGACAACACCGTTCACATTGGGATAGGCAGCGAGGATTTTATCGGTGAAGGCGTCAGCAATATAACGACAAACGGAAGCCGAGCACGCAACGCTGGGCAGCACACCGATGTAGTTGCGGGTGGCAACCTGTCCGTCATCGCGCACGATTCCGTCGAAAGTGGCCTGTTCCGGCCCTAAAATATACTTGGTGGATTTTACCTGCGAATCGAGGGCATAATTTCGGTTGAATTCGGACATGTCAACATTGTGAGTGTGAACATGGTCACCGGGTTGGATGTTTCGAGAGGCGACGCCGATGATTTGGCCGTATTTACGGATGATGGCTCCCTGGGGAATAGCCTCAAATGCCAACTTGTGACCGGCTGGAATACTATTTTGGGTAATTGTTTTTCCCGATTGAATTTTAGTGCCCGGTTGAAGATCACCTAACGCCACGACAACATTGTCATCCGGATTTAGCCGTATCGTCGCGGATTTTTCTTTTTTCATTTGCTATCTCCCTACCCGCTTTTCGCAGCAGGTGGCAAGCTCCTATTTTTCAATTCGCTATAGTGCTGCAGAAGTAGTTGTTGATTATAATTACGGTTTTCCAATATCACCATCTTCAACGAATCAGGGCATCAACCAGTTAGGTAAAAACATCGCAATCTGGGGGATAAAGGTAATCAGCAATAATACGATTCCCAGTGGTATTAAAAACGGGAATGTTGCTTTTACGGTTCGTTCGAAGGATATTCCGGCAATATCTGCAATCAGGTATAGCACCACGCCCACCGGCGGTGTAATCAATCCCAACATCAGGGTAAAAACCATGATTAAACCGAAAACCAATGGATCAATGCCGAGCTGAGAAGTCATCGGGACGAGAATAGGGACAAGGATGATCAGAGACGCCGAGGTTTCCATAAAACAACCGACTACCATTAAAAAACCGATCATTATAAGCAAAACCAACTGCGGATTCGTGGTTATGGAAAAGAGCATCTTCGCAACAGACTGCGGGACCTGCTCTCTTGCCAACAACCAGCCATAAATGGATGCGGTTGATATGATGAACAGAACTATAGCCGTTGTAATCACGGTGTTTAAGATAATTCCCGGCAAATCCGGCAGCTTGATTTCTCGATAGATAACAACCCCTAAAAACAGGGCATAGGCCGAGGCGGCCACGGCGGCTTCGGTGGGTGTAAATATTCCCCCGATGATACCGCCTAAGATAATTACCGGAGTGAAAAGTGCCGGAAGTCCCTCTTTAAAGGAAGCCCATATTTCTTTTAAGTCAAGTGACGAATGAACCGGATATTTTCTTCGAACGGAAACTATATAGATCATAACCATCAGGGAAATTCCCATTAGAAATCCGGGTACGGCACCTGCCATGAACAACTTGCCGACAGAGACGCCGCCAAAGGCAGCATACAAAATCATCGGAATGCTAGGTGGTATGATCGGCCCGATAGTAGAAGACGCTGCAGTAACAGCCGCACTAAAATCTAGGTCATAGCCTTCATCCTTCATAGCCTTGATCTCGATCGTCCCCAGGCCACCGGCATCGGCAATTGCCGCGCCCGACATGCCGGCAAAAATAATACTGCCGACTACATTGGCATGCCCCAGGCCGCCTGGGATAAAGCCGACAATGGATGTCGCGAATCGAAACAGCCTTCGCGTTATTCCGCCGGTATTCATCAGGTTTCCGGCAAGGATGAAAAATGGGACGGCCAGAAATGCGAAATTATCAATACCGGCAATCATTCTTTGAGGAATTGTAACGAGCACCAGGCCCTCTTTCAAGCAATAGAGCAAAGAGGTTAACCCTATTGAAAACGCCACGGGGAAACCAAACGCAATTAAAAGAAGCAAAACGCCGATGAGAAAAAACACCTTAAAATCTCCTATCCATCTGCCGCGTGTTCAGCTGGAAGCTTTTGAATTTCTTCTATAATGTGGAAGATCGTGGTGATTATCATTACAATTGCGCCGACGGGAGCTGCCAGGTAAATTAATCCCCAGGGCCATTCCATAGCAGCCGTGGGGACATTCATTGTTTTGCTGACTAGAAAAAAACCAAAATAGATAAGAAAACCGAGGAAGCCGATGATGCAAAAGTTCACAATAATTTCCAGATACTTTCGGCCCTTTTGCGGCAAAAGATTGATGAAATATTCTACCCGCGTATGAGCCTTCCGTCTCAGACCGATACTGGCGCCGAGCATAATTGTCCAAATAAAACAATATCGGGAAATTTCTTCTGCGAAGAAAAGAGGATACCTAAATACGTATCGGCCTGCGATATGAACAAAGATTGTCACAAAAGCAATGGAAAGCAGAGAAACACAAATAAAATTCTCGCATTTATGCAGGATCTGGATTACCTTTCGCATACACCACTCCCCGGAACTGTCTTTGTTTTTTGGAAGATGTTAAAAACAAGTGCTTATTTTGGATGACTTTTAAGGTGATTTAGCCTGTGGACTGAATATGCAATCCTTGACAGGGCCGGTCTGTTTAATTGATCAACCAGATCTGCAATATCCATTTCAAGTCCACAGGTCCATGCTTTCAATTTACCCCAAAGTTACTCTACTGCGACAATTTCTTCAAAGAGCCCTTTCCCCCATTGCTTTTCAAATTTCAGGTGGACTTTGGCACTTGCTTCGCGAAAAGCCGCCACATCGGGCTCCACAACGGTCATGCCCTTTTCTTTCAAATTAACGATCAGCTCTTTTTCCTGTTTCTGTACCAAGTCATTATTAAAGGCCCCTGCTTCAGCAATTGCCTCGTTGATGGCCGTCTGAACATCTTGCGGCAGTTTGTTGAACCATGACGCGTTGGTGCCGACGGTGATGATCCGGATCATGTGGCCGGTCAGCATGATAAATTTTTGAGCTTCATAGAACTTATAAGTATAAATTGTAGGAATAGGGTTCTCCTGACCATCAACGGTTCCCTGTTTCAGGGCCATATATAGATCCGAGAAATCAACCGGTGTCGGTGTGGCCCCCATGGCTCGAACAGCTTCAAGGTAAACCGGCTGTTCGGGAGCCCTTATGAGCATGCCCTTCAGGTCTTCTGGTTTGTAAATCGCTTTATTGCGGGTTGTCAGATGACGGGCGCCGTAGTACCAGTCAAGTGCCAGCAGTTTTATGCCGCGGGATTTTGCAATTTTATCCGACAATTTTTTCCCGATCGGTCCACGCACGGTTTTATAAACATGTTCTAAGTCTCTAAAAAGATAGGGGCAATCGAGAATTCCAAACTCACGCTGAAACAGGCTCAAAGCCCCCGGTGACACCTGGAACATGTCCACGGCACCCAGCATGGTACCCTCAATAAGTTCTTTTTCGTTTCCCAGTTGAGCTGCCGGGAAAGTATCCACCCTCACCCTGCCATTGGTTTTCTGAGCAACAAGTTCCGCAAATTTTACTGCGGCTAGGTGGTTGGGATGATCCGGTGCGACTGTATCGGCAAATTTAATAATGATGTCAGCAGCCTGTACGTCTCCGCCAAGAAAAATGAGTCCAACAATCAAAAGTGCGCAGATGGGTATCTTTTTTATCATTTTTTGCTCCTCCGGCTTTGATATGTTAATTTAAATGCTCGCAATGGGTCAAATGCTGTCGACTGAACTGCAGCAATGTCGCAGGTACTCGCTATATTTCCTGCAACATAAAGTTGTGAAATGATCCAGACAACCTGTTTGGTTTCGTTTCTCTGTCATCACCCCCTCTCAGAGTCACATCAATTATAGCTTTTAGAAATCCGCTGCGGTTTTCACCATGGCTCTTTGATTTTCCAGCGAAGTCTCCGGAGTGGTGCCTGTTCCGGTAGACAGCAGTAAGCGCCTTTTTTTCGACGCCGCTAAAACATTTCGGGTTTCATCGCGAACTTCTTCTGGTTTCCCAAACCGCATAGCCCCGTGTGGATTTAGCCCGCCAAAAAGGACGATCTTGTCTTCTACTTTGGTGTAGAGCTCGGGTAGCATATGCTGATCGCTGCCGAAATGCCAGATATCCGCTCCAAAATCGAGAACTATTTTGATGTGCTCATCAGCATGTCGACCTTCATTGTGGTAAATTTTGACTGCCTGCGGGAATTCCGCAAAAATGGCTTTTATATAAGGCAGCATAAATTCCTTTAAGTGACTCGGCCGAACCTGGTTTAAGACGTGATCAGCTAAACACATGACATCCAGCCCGCCGAAACTGCCTTCCTGCAGGTGCAGCCAGGAAATAATCAGGTCGGTTACCATTTCCATGAGCTTCTTAATACGGTCCGGGTTTTCATAAAGACCGCAATAGAATTTCTGGTATCCCAGCAGCAGACCGCAAACCTCAGCCGGCCCCATGGACATTCCCCAGTGCTCCATTTCTTTGCCAGTCTCTTTTAGTTTGCGACGCATGACCTCACGCTGGGTCAGGGCTAAGGGCATTAGACCCGCCAGGCCCGCTTCAGGCATTTTCAGCGTGTCGATTTCCTTTATATCCCGAATTGCTTCTCCGATGAATGGCGCTCCCTGCTCAAACCATCTGATCTGCCCGCCGAATGCCGAAACCTCGACAATAACACCCAGATCAGGGAAAACCCCCGGCAGTATCAATGCCTCCGGCATCAGTTCCTGCAGTTTGAGCTGCAAATGAAGCTTCTGATCGAGATCAAAGTAGTAATCTAAAAAATTAGGAACATTACCTATCGCACCTGCGTGACATGGAAAAAAATCCCAGATACAGGGCAACGGTTTTTCAGGCATTGGTCCTTTAACCAGATTGATAAGGTCACTGTAACTTGGCATCACAAATTCTTTTCCCAATTATTTATCAATATCATTGGCCGCCAGTCTTTCAAGGAATCGGGATTCTGTACCGTTCAGATGTCTTTCCATGGCTGCAGCCGCCTTTTCCGTTTCACCGACGATTAGATATTCATAGACCGCAACATGTTCACCGGCTACCTGACTATACCCTGCCCAATTAGAAAGAATATTCGCACCAACCCAGTCGCTTAAATCCCAGGCAGTATTCAACGCATTGATAATGTATGAGTTTTTACTTAGCGAAGCCAGATAACGATGAAAGGCCCGATCGTGTTTTTGAAAATCAACCGGATCCCGCGACCGATCGATATTTTTAATCAACTTTTCAAGTTCCTTGATCGATTCGGCTGTAAGTCGCGGCGTTATCTTCAAAATAACTGCGCGTTCGAGGGCTCGCCGCAATTCGAACATGTCCCTGATATTTTTACCTGAAAGTATATTCACCTTGAATCCCTTGCGGGATAAAATGGTGACGAATCCCTTGTTTTCCAGGTCCAGCAAAGCCTGATGAACCGGAGTTTTGGACACTCCCAGCTCTTTGGCAATTTTCTGTTCGCTATAAATGTTTCCTGGCGATAATTCATTGCGCATGATGGCCTGTTTGATGGCTTGAAAGGCGAGGTTCTGAAAGGATGGAGGAGTTTCAACACTGCTAAGATGAGCTGATGAGTTGGCCATAATCAATGCGGGAGTTTAGCTGATTGTTAATTATCTACGGACTATTGGCTGTCGACCAGGGATACCGATCTCAACTTAGATCTTAGATATATAATTAATTTCGGCTTGTCAACCTTAATTACATAGTATCCATGACACTGCAATATTAAAAAATATATATTAAAAACAATAAGTTATTTATATTTTGAATTTAAATACTATAAACTGATCATTTTTAATAGACAAACAGATTATTCTGATACTGAGATCTTAGATGTTAAATTTCCGATGGGAAAGAAATTTAGGGGATATCGTAAATATTTGCTGCGGTTCAAAAAAGGTCCTGAACTTCATTCATCCGCTGGGTTACCAGCTCCCTAGTTTCCGCAATCCGCACCGGCTGCAGATTGAATTGCTGAATCGGTGGGACGTCGTTCAGATCGGTGTCTGCCGGACCGCTGGCAAGAATATCATAGCCCATCCAATTAACGATCTGACTTGCCAATTGGACAGCCATCAATTCTTTCCAATACGCGGTTTCTTTTTCCGCTTGCGCCCCGGCCGCCGGAGTTGGATCCGGGCTGTTGTGGTGCAGCGCGGTATAAATATAACACTCATCGAATTTCCATTTTTCCAGCAATTTGGCTCCCAGCTGGCAGTGGTAATCCTCGAGGATGTTGACCAGCATAATAGGATGAAGGCCGTCGTTGAATTTTCCCTTGCGCTCCATATCCCCAATGATCTGCAAAAGCGCAAGTTTGCCGATGTCATGCAGCAATCCCATTAAAAACGGGTCGCCCTTCAGGTCGAGTTTGAGCAGTTTGGACATAAATTCGGCGGCATAGGCGCAGGAAATTGAGTGTTTCCAGAGATTCTCGATCAGAGAACGGAATTTTTCCGTCTTCATGGTAAAAAATTCGCGGATGGACAGTTCCGTCACCACCTGTACGATCGCGTTATAACCCAGGCGGGAGACGGCCTGCTCCAGTGATTTGTTGGCCACAAACCCTTTGTAATAGGCCGAGTTGGACCGGCGGATGATTTCAGCTGCAATCGCCATATCTTTTTTAAGCAGGCCGACAATTTCATTGAAACTCGCCTTGCAGGCGATCAGCTCGCGAAACTTTATATAGATCTTGGGAAGTGACGGCAGTTCCGGCTGGCTGCGGCTGATCAGGGATACGATCTCGCCGTAAATCTGATCCGTCGTCATCGGGGTCGGCGGGCGGGTTTTTTTTGGTTGGCCCGGAAGGCTCCTTTCTTTGACGCCCAGCTTCCCGAGCTTATTGCGGATCAGGTTCAGATCGAATGGTTTGCCGATATAGTCGTCACAGCCGGACTGGACGCTGGCCACAATCCGGTCCTTGTCCCGGTAAGAGGTGGTCATCAGGATTTTGGCCTTGCGTGGCTGATCAATGTCAAGTTCCTGTTCAGCATTCCTGATGGCGGCTAGAAGCTGGATGCCGTCCATGCCCGGCAGATTGATATCGAGCATGATCAGATCGAACGGATCATCAGCCCGATGGGCATTGAGAAACGCAGCCATTGCATCGTCGCCGTGATCTGCCGTATTGCAGTCGCCAAAGTATTCCATGATCAGCTCCAGCTTGGTTCGGCTGACCATTTCGTCGTCAACGATTAAAATCCTCATTTTTCCCCTTTAGAAGTCGATGAACCCATTTCAGGATTAAATGAAAGGTCGTATGTTATATCGGCATTGCCGGAGAAAAAGTTGAGAACGTGATGGGATTTTTTATTGCGAATCAAATTGGTACTTAAGCCCGCATAGTTTCTCACTTAAATTCCACAGTTTTTTTCGGGTTTCAGAATCGTATGCTATTTCGGCGGGACGTGTTTGCCGGTTGTCGTTGAAATATTTTCCGGTCATCGTTGCAAGCTCCGGTGCAGTGGCCAAAAAAACCAACTTCCGTGAACCTTCGGTCACCGGGCTGCCGCCGCTAAAATTGGCCCTGAGCAGCTTGGTGTCGATCACGCCGGGGTGTAAGCAGTTTGCGGTCACGCCCTGGTTTTGGAGTTTTTCAGCCAACTCGTATGTAAACAGTAGGTTGCAAAGCTTGGACTGGCAGTAGGCATCCCAACCGTCAAAATGCCGGGGTTGGGCGAGGTTTTCGAAATCCAGGGATGCGCTGTGGACCATGGAACTGACATTGATGATACGGCTGGATTCGCTTTGTACTAGCGAATCCAGTAAATGTAGGGTGAGGGCGAATGCGGCCAGGTAATTGACGGCAAAAGTCATCTCATAACCGTCCTCGGAAAGTTCAAGCCTATTCATGGCGACACCGGCATTGTTAATCAGCACGTCCAGCCGGTTATATTTTCGCCGGATTTCTGCGCCCATGGTGCGGATCTGACTCAACGACGATAGATCCGCAAGGAAAAAATCCAATTGGTCGTTTCCGGTACTCTGCTTTATCTCCTTTAAAACCTGCTCAGCCTTTGACTTGTTCCGGCCGTGCAGGATGACGCTGGCTCCCATTTCGGCAAGCTCAAGCGCTGTTTGTTTTCCAATTCCGTCCGTCGATCCGGTTACGAGTATGGTTTTATCGTCCATTTTCGCCTCGTTTGAGTGCAGTCTTTCCAATTCGGGACGTGATGAATAATGCCGAAATCGATTATGGCATCGAAGGTACGATCGGCAAAACCGAGTGCGGATGCATCCATTACATGATATTGGATTGACGGATCTCTGTTTTTTCTGCACGCGATTCGGATCATTTTTTCATCAAGGTTGATCGCTTTTTCTATTTTTTCATAGCTGTAGGAAGAAGTCTCACCAACCACGACATAATCCGGGTTGACGTTGTTCATTGTATAGCCTGCTTCATACATCGCATTGATCAATCCGGGTTCGCCAATGATATAAGCACTGCCGTTTGGTTTTTGGGAGGACAGAAAACTTGCCGTTGCCAATGCGCTTGTGAAAAAGTGGTTTTCTCCAACTTCAATCCCCAGCCGTTGCAATTTTTCCTGCAATTCTTTCGGGGATCGTTCGCTTGAATTGGTAAGGAACAAAAATTTCTTGTTTTCCGTCTGCAGCCATTTTACGAATTCTTTCACGCCGGGCAGCAGTCTGTTGCCATGATAGATCACTCCGTCCATATCACAGATGAACGCTTCCTTGGCTTTTATTTTTTCAATGGTTTGGTTATCCAATATGGCCCCCAAATGTCCTCCAATGAGCGGTTGTCATGATTTTTTTCAACTCTTCGATGGTCTCCTGCGGATCGGGACGGACTCGGATTTCTTTTTCGGCGCTTGATAAACTCATCGCGATCAAAATAATGTGCATCATTGTTAATTATTCAAGCTTTGAACCTCGATTTCCTTGCATTAGAAATTTTCGTACATTTGAGTCTGGGAACGTTCCAGTTAATTGAGAAACATTTCAAGCTTGAACGCTTGCCCGCTTTTGACTTTTGGCCCGATCTTTGCTTTAAAAAAATCTCAAACGCTCACGCGACGGTTCCGGGCTCCCTATCCTGGTCTCCATCGCGGTCAAAATGACAACGGAGGTTTGCAATCATGACTGCCGGGCAATTTAGACGCCTGACCCATCGCTTCGTGCTCACAACGGGCTTGATGCTGGTGCTCAATATTTTGGCGCCGCTGTCAAGCCTTCGAGCATCACCGTCTTTGGCGGGATGCCCCATCTTCCCGGCGGACAACCTGTGGAACACGTCTGTTGAAGATCTGCCCGTTGACCCCAATTCAAATGCGTATATCGAAACCATCGGCGCCGATCTCGGAATGCACCCGGATTTCGGTTCCGGCACCTGGGCCGGCGGTCCTATTGGGATCCCCTATACCATCGTTGATGGCAGCCAGCTGGAGGTGGATGTGGTTTTCGACTATGCTGATGAAAGCGACCCGGGCCCATATCCTATTCCGGTCGATGCGCCCATCGAAGGCGGTAGTCTGTCGAGCGGTGACCGTCATGTTCTGGTGCTCGATCGGGATTACTGCATGCTCTATGAGCTTTATGACGCCTATCCGCAGCCCGATGGAAGCTGGGAGGCCGGATCCGGAGCAGTGTTTGATCTTAGATTAAATAACTTGCGTCCGGAAGGCTGGACCTCGGCGGATGCCGCCGGACTGCCCATCTTTCCCGGTTTGGTGCGCTATGATGAAGTGGCTTCCGGGGAAATTCAGCATGCCATGCGCTTCACAGCGCCACAAACCCGACGGGCATATGTCTGGCCGGCGCGCCACTATGCATCAAGTCATACGGCCGCAAACTATCCTCCGATGGGAAAACGCTTTCGGTTGAAGTCCGATTTCGATATTTCCGGCTTTTCGGAAGCGGTGCAGGTCATTTTGCGCGCGCTGAAGAAATACGGCATGATCCTGGCCGATAACGGGTCGGCCTGGTATCTCTCGGGTGCGCCGGACCCCCTGTGGGACAACGACGTCCTGGTCGGAGAGCTGAGCCGGGTCACCGGTTCAGATTTCGAAGCCGTGGATGAAACCGCCCTGATGGTAAATCCCGATTCCGGCCAGGCGCTTCAAGTTGCGGATCCCGGAGGCACGCCGCAGCCAAGCTCAGATGATCCCGCAGGCTCCGGGGGCAGCAACGGTTGTTTCATTTCCGCCAGCCGGAACCACTGGGCAACCTGGAAACGGCCTTTTAAATGAACGGTGCCGATTTTTATACCTGAAAATTTTAGGCCATTTCGGAAGGCAGCCATTAAAAAAGTTAATACTTTTTAAACAATTTTATAGCTCGGGGCGATACGGGTTCTTGAGGACCTAGTTGACGACTCAGCGGCAGATATGGATGGTTTTAGGTGATACTTTTTAAGAGATTGAAATAGTTATAAATATTATCAAGTGAGACCCGGGGCGTCTGCCATGGTCCTGGCGCCCCTTTTCTAAAGTAAAATGGTACAGTAATTGCGTTGGTATTGCAATGGATTAGATGGAGGAGATACGCGCATGCAAAAAATAAATTCTATCAGACCTAATGAGAATGGTTCCATCGTTTTTGTTGCCCTGGCAATGCTGGCCATCCTGACCATCGTCGGTTTTTCCGCTTCCAACACGGCGACCACCGAAATGCAATTGTCGACCAATACGCTGCTCTACGAAAGGACATTTTATGCCGCCGAATCAGGGCTGCAGCATGCCGTCGGGCTTCTCAGAATTCCGTTTGTTCAGCAAAATACCGCCAGTTTGGCCTCCGGTGGCAGCGCGGACTGGGATTTTGCACTTGTCGGTGCCACCGACAGTTTTCCGACGGATGCCGGCGGCAATCCCGTGCCGGACGGCGTCGGTGACTTTCAAGGCGGGGTGACCTGGCTGGCTTCGCAAATCGACGGCATTTCCTACAGCGTTACTCTGTGGAACAACAACGACGGCGGAAGTCCGACGGACGATGCCGATGGTTTCATATTTGCCAGGTCTGTCGCTGTGGGGGTACGCGGTGCCGTCTGCCGGATAGAAACGCTGCTCAACGGCAATGCGACCGTCGAGGCGATTACCGGTTATACGGCCCAGGAAGGGGCCGGCTCGGGCAAGAGCTATTCGTCTAATGACAGGAAGGCCATGAGCGACTTCTCGGATCAGCTGGGCAGCCCCTGATCGCAAAGACCCTAACCATTGAAGGTCGGCGACCCGCTGCATGATTGGAACCGATCATTGGAAAACGTTCAAAAACGAACTAGGGAGACACCGTCACGAACCGGAGGCGGTACTCAGAAGCCGGTGCAGTCAATACCGGCCCAGTAAAGGAAAAATCAAGTGATACATATAGCGCGAAGGAAATTACCTATCGGCAGTTTGATTGCCGGTTTGATTATAGGTTTGGCGACCTGGTTCATGGCCGTTTCGGCCGCTGCGGATTCGGACCAGGTCTTTTGCCCGGCCACCGGGAACTACTACCAGAGAATCGACACGGCCAGGGCCTGGGTTGCCGCCAAGGCTTATTGCGAAACCCTCGCAAGCCCCGACGGTAAAAGCTATGGATATCTGGCCACCATTACTTCCGATGAGGAGGACCAATTCGTTCGTCATTTAACCAGCCGCGGCTCGAGTGCGTGGCTCGGCGGCAGTGACGATTATGACGAAGGCACCTGGCAATGGGAAACCGGGCCCGAGGCCGGTCAGCAATTCTGGCAAGGTCGCGGCAGT
>Ga0210062_1000498_pt1 | contig 12012 bp, 10 predicted proteins | sample Muzzi_CordA_D2_FD_185528 | JGI IMG/M metagenome (GOLD analysis project Ga0210062, IMG submission 185528) | Wetland microbial communities from San Francisco Bay, California, USA, that impact long-term carbon sequestration - Muzzi_CordA_D2 (SPAdes) | ecosystem: Environmental > Aquatic > Marine >...
GGCGTAGGAGTGGATGAGACCGACGGCGGCGAGCGCGGCGGCGCCCAGGCTCCAGGCGGCGGCCACCGGGAAACGCCGTTCGATCACCGCCACGGAGATGGCGGCGAGGATCATGGCGGAGAAGATGAAGCCCTGCTCGAGGGCGAAGGCGCCGTGGATCCAGGTGTCGGAGGCGAGGAAGGCCGGGATCAGATCGGGGGAGAAGGCGGGCCCGCCCGGCGCTCCGTAGCCGGCGGCCCGGAGGCCGTTCTTGGCCATCAGCGCGCCCCACGCCGCCACGCCGGGGAGCAGGCCCACCACCACCGCCGGGGCGTGCTCGCGGGGCGTCGCGGTGAACGCCTGGGCGGTGATCACCAGCCCGATCCAGAGCACGATGGCCATGCCGGCGTCGATCGGCACGGCCCAGGCGATGTAGGCGAGGCTGCCGGTCAGGCCCACCAGCGCGAAGAAGATGCCGTTGATCGTCGAGTAGCCGGCGCGGGCGCCGAGCGCTTTCCAGCCCGGGTGACCGATGTAGATGGTCGTCGGGAAGCAGGAGCCGAACGCCGCCGCCGCCAGGGTGCCCAGGCCGTTGGCCGCGAGCGAAGGGCGCGTGGGGTAGCGGTCGCCGGCGGCCTCGGCCGACTCCAGGTTCTGGAGCGACCCCAGGACGTTGAAGAGCCCCATCGGCACGATGATCGACACGTACGAGAGGAGGTCGCCGCGGGCGATCGAGGCCCAGAGGTCACCCAGGGCGAGGACCGGCGGGAAGAGGCCGATCCCCTCTTGAGGTAGCGGGCCCGTCGGCGCGAGCCCGGTCAGCCACGCCAGCAGCGTGCCCAGGGCGACCGCCACCAGCCCGCCGGGGAGCCCGCCACGGAAGCGAACCCGCCCGAAGTAGGTGAGCAGGATGATGGCGAGCGTGGTGAAGCCGACGAGCGGCCGGGCGTAGGTGCGGAACAGGAAGCCGATGGCGATGAACGTCAGAGCGATGCCGGCGAGGGTGGAGAGGAGCGCCGCCCGGGGCGTCACGCGCCGCAGGCGCTCGGCGACGAACGCGCCGCCGAGCTCGATGACGCCTGAGCCCAGGCAGGCCGCAAGCCCTGCCTGCCAGGCGATGCGCGCCGGGTCCGCGGCGCCGGCCGCCTCGGCCGCCAGCTTGGCCGGCAGCATGACCAGGAAGACGTAGGCGAAGAGCGAGACCGTGTTGATGCCGTAGGGCAGGGCGCAGACGTCGTGGCGGCCACTGGCGCGGGCCAGCTTCAGCGCCTGGCGGGCGTAGAACAGGTTGCCCACCACCAGCGAAAGCGCGGCGCCCGGCAGCACCCTGCCGTAGATCAGGGCATCCGGGAAGCCGAGCACGGCGCGGCAGAGCGTCGCGATCAAGAGGAACTGGACCAGGTTGTCGATGGCGAGGCCGAAGAAGCCGTCGACGTCACCGCGGACGAACCAGCGCATGGGCACCCTCCGGGAAGACAGGGCGGTCTCGGGACCACCGGACTCAAGAGCCGTCATCCAGCCATGGGAAGACGTGGGATGGGCCGACTATAAGCGACGAGACCGACGACGTTCTGGAGGGTGACCTGATCGTTCGCTCGCCGTTGGCCCGTTGTCCATCCCGGCGCCAATACGAAAAGGGCCGCCCCGATCGCTCGGAGCGGCCCCGTTTCATTCTGCGTCTGTCAGTGGCTCAGACTTTGCGGACGTTCTCGGCGGCCGGGCCCTTCTGGCCCTGGACCGTGTCGAACTCCACCCGATCACCCTCGGCGAGGCTCTTGAAGCCGCCGCCCTGGATGGCCGAGTGATGGACGAAGCAGTCCTTGCTGCCGTCCTCGGGGGTGATGAAGCCGAAGCCCTTGGTGTCGTTGAACCACTTGACGGTACCGGTGGCACTCATTTCCTGCTCCTGTACGTTGCTGCAAACCTGGGGTCGGAGAGCGGAAACTCGTACCATCCGACATTCGGTGTGCTTGGGGGTGAATCCCCCTGGGGTTGGAATCGCGACGCTCTGGGCCAGACACTCTGTCCGGACACGGCGTCTCGACATCCCACACAACCGGATACGGAGCCTGGCCATTCCCGGGCCCCCTCAGACCCCGTCGACGACCCCCTCCCCGGTCCCTTGTCGGGAGCCGGGGAGGGTGGAGCTTCCCTCTACGGTGTGCCTGTCTCCAGGGACCGGCAGCTCGGCAGAGGTGCTTGTCGAGGCTCAGTAGCAGATGGCGGGGCACCAGGCCGACGGGCTGATGCAGCAGAAGTCCGACGGGCGCCACTTGTAGTAGCAACCGGTCGACGGATTGTCGAACTGGTAGCAAGGGTTGGGTAGGAGGCTCGGAGTGAGCAGACTCTCGACGGCCAGCGCCGGAAGCGTGGCGGCGAGCGTCGGCGTGGCGAGCGCCGTCTCGGAGCAGCCCGTCGTGGTGATCCCGCGGGCGATCTGGCCGCTCGGCTGGACGTTGGTGTCGAAGGGCTGAGGAACCTGGAGGGCCGGGGCGGCGCCGGGAGGGGCCGCGAGGACCCCGGTCGGAACGGCCAGGAGGACGAGGGCTCCGATCAGCAGGGACCAGGTGACGGACGCGAGGGCGCGGTGCTCGAAGGGCATGCAAGTCTCCTTTCGGTTGAATCAGCACTTACCTAATTGCGCGACATCTGTGGCCGTAGTATAGGGATGCGGTCTCCCGAATGCCAGGACACTCGAGCCTCCATGTCGTCTGAGCGTGTCGGCGGGGGCCCCACCGTAGTCGGGTGGTGTGCCCCGGGCTCGGCGGCGGCTCAGAGGCTCTTGACGTACTCGACCATCCGCCGGCGCATGGGGGCGTCGGGGAGGCGGCCGTAGGCAGCGGCCATGTTCTCGCTCATGTGATCGGGGTTCGAGGTGGCCGGGATGGCACAGGTCACCGCCGGGTGGGAGACGATGAACTTGAGCAGGAACTGGGGCCAGCTCACGCAGTCGATCTCGGCAGCCCAGGGCGGCAGGGGCTTGCCCTCGAACCGCTCGATCAGGGCGCCGCGCCGGAGCTTCTCGACGCGAGCCAGAGCGCGGAGCCCGGTACCGCGGCAGCCGCCGTCGCGACTCCCACGGCCTTGAGGAATCGCCGCCGACTCGCGCGCCTCCGGTCCTCTGTGCTCATCCTGGCCACGATCCTACTATCCCGTGGCTCCCCCCCTTCAGCGCTCGACCGCTGCCGCCTCCCACATGCCGGACTCGGCGTCCTGACGGAGGCGATAGGCGTGCCCGTCGTCGCCCTGGACGAGAAGACCCCGCCAGCCCGGTTCGCGCCAGCGCTCGAGAACCGCCACGACCCCGATCGTACGGCCTTCCAGGGTGAACCGTCGCGGCGTCTCCTCGCCGCGGTAGCCGGCGTACCACTCGATCGTGACCGTCTTGCTGGGGCTCTTCGTCATGGCAATGCTATTCGGCTCGCAGGCTCTCCACCGGGTCGACCCGGGTGGCCGCGAGCGCGGGGGCCAGCGCCGCCGCGACGGCGGTGACGGCGAGGATCGCGATGGTCCAGCCGAAGGCCCGGAGGTCGAGGGCGCCGACGCCGAAGAGCATGCCCTGGAGGAGGCGGGCTGCCGCCAGGGCGAGGACGACGCCGAGGGCGAGGCCCGTGCCGGCGAGGGCCAGGCCGCGGGTGAGGACCGTCGCCATCACCTGCCGCTGCTCCGCTCCCAGGGCCATGCGGACACCCATCTCGTGAGTGCGCTGGCCGACGAAGGTGGCGAGCACGCCATAGAGCCCCAACGCCGCGAGCAGCAGCGCCGTGACGGCGAAGGCGCCCAGCACCAGGGTGCGCAGCCGGTCCGTGGCCAGAGTGCCTTCCACCAGGGAGGCCATGGTGGCGATCTCCTCGATCGGAGCGTTCGGGTCGACCGCGCGGAGGGTCGTGCGGAGCTCGGATGCGAGCGCTTCGGGCTCGATCGCGGTCCGCAGCACCAGGGTGCCCGACGTGGCGAAGGGCATCTGGTGGAGGGAGAGGTAGAAGATCGGGGCGTACTCCCCGTCCGGGCCGCCCACCATCACGTCACCGGCCACGCCCACGATCTCGAACCGGGTTCCCCAGACGATCAGCCCCTGGCCGATCGGGTTCTCTCCCGGGAAGAAGGTCTCCGCCGCCGAACGGCTGATGATGACGACCGGCAGTCCGTCTTCCCGGTCCGCGGTGGTGAAGCCCCGGCCCTCGAGCGGGATGTCGAAGGTCTCGAAGTAGCCGGGAGCGGCCAGCCTTCTGGTGGCGCCCTGGCGGTCGGCCGGGGTCGCCGGCTCGTGCCCCTCGGCCCAGGCGTAGTTCCAGGGGCCGGTGCCGCCGATCACAGGGAGGCCGCCCGCGACCGTCGCCGACTCGACGCCGGGCAGGGCCCGCACCCGTTCGAGGGCCGCCTCCCAGAACACCGAGGGTGGTCGCTCCGGACCGTACTCCGCGGCGGGGAGGCGCACCTGGGCGGTGAGCACCCCGGCCGGGTCGATCCCCAGCTCCACCGACCGGAGCTGCTGGAAGCTCCGGAGCAGCAGGCCGGCGCCCGCCAGGAGCACCACCGAGAGCGCCACCTGGGCGATCACCAGAGCACCCCGGGCGAGATCGGTGCGGTGGGTGGTCCGCCCGCTTCCCCGCCCGCCGGCCTCTTTGAGGGTTTCGACCAGCGGTAGCCTGGGCACCTGGACCGCGGGTGCGAGGCCGAACAGGATGCCGGTGCCGAGGGAGACGACGGCGGTGAAGACGAGGGTGCTCGTGTCGAGGCCGATCGCGTCGAGCCTGGGCAACGAGCCCGCTCCCACGGTCGTGAGCCCGGCGAGGAGGGTCCGCGCCAGGCCGAGCCCCAGGAGCCCGCCGGCGAGCGCCATCACCACCGACTCGGTGAGAAGCTGCTCGACCACGCGGGCCCGGGAGGCGCCCATGGCCAGCCGTACCGCCACCTCCCTGCGCCTGTCCGTGGAGCGTGCCAGCATCAGGGCCGCAAGGTTGGCCGCGGTCACCAGGAGGACCAGTCCCACCGCTCCCATCAGCAGCCAGAGGGTGGAGCGCACCTGACCGATCACGACCTCGTGGAGCGGCACCAGGTCGACCGTCCAGCCTTCGAAGAGGTCCGGGAAGCGCTCCGCCACCCCAGCGGCCAGGGCCTTCATCTCGGCGTTCGCCTGGGTCAGGGTGACGCCGTCCCGCAGCCGGCCGAAGAGGCGGAAGTTGTTGTTGCCGCGGCCGGTGGCCAGGCCGGCCGACATGCGGAGTGGCTCCCAGAGGTCGGTCCGCCCGAAGAGGTCCGCCTCGGGGGGCATGACCCCGACGATCGTCCGCGGCGTACCGTCGAGCACGATGGTCCGGCCGACCACATCCGGGGCGGCGCCGTACCGGGAGTGCCAGAGACGGTGGCTGAGGACCACGACGTCGGGCGAGCCCTCGTCCTCGTCGTCCGGCGCGAACCCCCGTCCCAGAAGCGGCGGGGTCCCGAGGGTCCGAAAGAGGTTCCAGGAGACCATGGTGCCCAGCGCGGCCTGGGGCGCGTCGCCTCCGGTCAGCACGTACTCCTCGGGAAAGACCGAGGTGGCGGCCAGATCGCGGAACGAGCCGTTCGCGGCCCGGTAGTCCTGGTAGCTCTCGGCCGAGATCGTGTTGCGGTCGCCGTCGGAGGTGATCCCCCAGACCCAGACCAGCTCGTCCGCGTCGGGGTACGGCAGGGGCTCCAGGAGTACGTCGTCGACCACGGTGAACATGGCGGCGTTCGCGCCGATGCCCAGGGCGAGGGTGGCGACGACGACGATGGAAAAGAGGGGCCGGGCGCCCATCGCCCGGAAGGCGAACCGAAGGTTGGGCACAAGCTGGCGCATGGCGAGGCTCCGATCGTCCAGCGTCAAGCCCCCGGGCGGGCGTGTCTCGGCACCGCGTGGAGCGCGGTCCACTCTGTTGAACGGATCGGACCCCGGAAGGTTGCGGGGAGAGGGATCGGGGGAGGCGGCCGGGGACAAGCCCCGGCCCCACACCTTCGGTCGTCAGGGGAGAGCGTCGGTCGGCCGAAGGGAGCCGGTCCTGCCGAAGCTCTCAAACCCCAGTGTTCGCAGAACGACGGTCGGGCGGGGGCGTCCCTCGCCCCCCGTGCGAGGGGAGAGGGATCGAGGGAGCTGGGGGGTGATCGAGTCAGCCGCCGTCCCCTGCCTCCCGCTAGGGAGGAAGGGGACCGAGGGGTTTGGAGGGAGACCTGGTCAAATCGTCACGCCGAACCGGTTCCTCAGCGCGAACGCGAAGACGATCGAGAGGATGAAGAACACCACCAGCCAGTGGGTGTTCCAGCCCAGGAACCAGACGTCGGCGTCCGGATAGGTGACGGTGATCCGGTGGATCGGGCCGTCGGGCAGCGGGGCTTCCGCGGGGTAGATGATCTGGTCCAGGAAGCTTCCGTCCGGGCGGATCGGCGACATGCGCTCGATGGCGCCGCCGCCGCCGCCGACCCGCACCCGCTTGGTGATGCTCGTCTCCCCGTCCTGACCCAGGTGGATGGTCAGGTCGTAGTCGCCGGGGGTCTCGCCCTTGATCCGCCAGTCGAGCTCCGACTCGGTCGGAATCCAGATCGCGGGGCTCGTGATCTCGACCCCCGCCGGCGCTTCGAGGCGCGCCACCGGCTTGGTGAAACCGTCGACCTCCGACACCGGTACGGCGTCCTCCCAGCCCTCGCTCAGGGCAACCTTGACGAGCGCCGTCTGGCCCGGCTGGATCGGCTCGTAGCCGTAGTGGAACTGGAGCTGGGCCACGAGCAGCACGAACGGCACGATCATCCACGCCATCGGCGCCAACGAGAAGCGCATGTAGTGCAGGTTGTGGACCAGGAGCTCGCCCTGGGCGCGCAAGATCGCCCGCAGGTCGTCGTTGTAGAGGCGGATTTCGAACAGGCAGGCGTGGATCTTCTTCTTGACCGCTGCCAGGCCGTCCTGGTCCGAGGTCGCCTTGAAGACCATCAGCATGGCGATGGCGGTCACGAGCGACACGATCGTCAGCCCGACCAGCGGTGGGAATCCGCTGAAGGGCGCGAGGATGGCGTCGAAGACGGTCGAGAGGACGGCGTTGATGGCGGCCATAGGTACTTGTTTCCTGGTCGGCCGGCGCGGAGGCCGGTAGGGTCGTTCGCTTCGCTCACGGTTCGGCCGGCACAGGTCCGGCCGCTTCAATTGGGCCGGCACAGGTCCGGGTAGGGTCGCTCGCTTTGCTCGCGGTCGGCCGGCGCAGAGACCGGCCGCTTCGATTGGGCCGGCACAGGTCCGGCCGCTTCAGTTGGGTCGGCACGGAGGCCGGCCGGTTCGATTGGGTCGGCACGGAGGCCGGCCGGTTCGATCTGATGGGCTCTGGGGCCGGCGCTTACGAGATGTAGCCCAGGCCTTGCAGGCGCTTCTTGATCTCCTCCTCGGAGTCGGCGTCTTCGAGCTTGGCCAGCTCGTTCTCGAGGGCGTGCGTGACGAACTCCGCCGGCGAGGAGTAGCCGGCGATGTCCGAGTACCGCTTGACCTTGTCCCACAGGTCCTTGTCGATCTTGACCGTTCTCGCTCCGAACATGGATGGTGTCTCCGTGGTTCTGTGGTACGCGTTGTCTGGTCTGGGTGGTCCTGATGGCTTCGCCGCCGAGCCCTCCGCCGCGAGGCGCCGGATGCTTGCCCCGTTACTCGGCCGCTTCCCGCTCCTCCTGGGGGACGCGGCCGTTCTTCGGGGCGGAGAACGTCGCCCTGTCGAACAGCGGCTTGCCCTCCATGTGCTTGGGCGGGCGCAGGTCGAAGAGCTCCAGGGCCGTGGGGGCGATGTCGATGATCGCCGGGTGCTCGACGTCGATCTCCTGGTTGCAGAAGAAGACGCCCGGCACCAGCCGCGGGTCGACGCAGTGGTCGCCGCTCCACGCCTTGACGTTGTCCTCGAAGACCGGCCCGGACACGACCCCCGTCGCGCAGTCCCAGGACACCCGGTAGCCGTTGTTGTAGCCGATCAGGAAGTCGGGTGCGTTGCGGAGGTAGGGGCCCTGGTAGAGCTTGGCGGTGTCGAACGTCTCGTTGATTCCCACCTCATTGTGCTCGTCGTCCTTCAACCCGGAGAGCCTCTCGACGATCTCGGCCTTGAGCGCCTCGGCCTCCTTGCCCGGCTTGACGATGCCTTGGGCCTCGCGCCCCTCGATGTTCAGGTACATGCCTGCGAGGCCCAGGGCGTAGGCCTTGGTGCGGCTCCAGTCCACGTCTTGCAGCCACTCGGTCGAGCCGTCCGCGCCCTCCTTGAGGTGCAGGTAGCCCTCCTGGAGCAGCCAGGCGTTCAAGTTGACCCCCCGGCGGAAGGATGCGAACCCGTGGTCGGAGCAGACCATCAGCAGGTCGCCGTCCTTGAGCTTGTCCATCACCTTGCCGACCAGCCGGTCGTTGTGCAGGTAGAGCTCCTCGATGGCGTTCTTGTGGACGGCATCCTCCTTGCCGCGTGCGGCCGGGTGCCCGTCCTCCAGGTAGCGCCAGAACATGTGCTGGATGCGGTCGGTACCGTCGAAGACGCAGACCAGGCTCCCCTGGCGCAGGCGCTCGAGCGAGGCGAAGAACATGTCCTGGCGCTCGCGGTCGATGTCGTAGGCCATCTGGAGGAACGTGCCGTCGTCGATCACGTCCTCGTTGAGCGCCCAGGTGTCCTCGGCCAGGCCCAGGGTCGAGAAGGGGCCGATCCGCTTCGCCAGGTAGGTCGAGTAGTAGGTCGGGTGCGAGATCGGCATCGCCGGCTTCTCGGGGTCGATCGAGAGCGGCGCCACGTAGAGGGAGAAGTGGCCGTTCATCTCGGTGACCATCATGCGCGCGATGCCCTTGACCTTGATGCCGGGGGCCGCCTTGAACGAGAGGGGGACCCAGTCGGAGAGCTTCATCGGCTCGAGCTCGACCGACTCGTCGCCGATCGTCAGGCGCGTCGTGCCGGCGGCGCGGTCGAGCTCGGCGGTCATCGGCACGGCGAGCGGCGGGTCGCCCTCGATGAACATGTTGGGCGGGCCTTCGAGCGTGGTCTCCACCCGGTCGCCGTCGAGCTCCACCGGCACCCGTACGCCGCCCTCCTTGAACTTCCCCGTCGACGGGCGGGTGGTGAAGAGGAGGAAGGTGCCCTGGGTGCCGAGGAGGTCGGGCGCCGCCATGGCGGAGAGCTCGGCGCCGTAGAACTCGTCCGGCGGGAAGGTGATCGGCACCCGCAGCACGGTCGACCAGATGTTGTGCTCGCCCAGGATCGACCAGAACGGCTTCGACTTGCGAAGCAACCGGAGCTCCGGCTTGTGGAGCGGAATGCGGTACTTGCCGATCTTCAGGAACCGGTCGACCGAGCCGATCTTGGCCGAGGAGATGCGGGGCAGGTAGGTCTTGGGGTCCCGGTCGAGGAAGTCGAAGATGTTGTGCTTGGCCGGCGAGGTGCCGGTCGAGAAGGACGACCAGGCGACCGGCGAGATCGACGGGTAGGTGGTGGTCAGGCGCCGGTACGAGCCCTGCTCGGCCAGCTTCTGGAAGTTGGGGAGCTTGCCCTCCGCCATCAGCCGGTCGGTGATCTTCGGGTCCTGGCCGTCGAGCCCGACCACGATCAGCCGCTTGATCTTGGGCTTGATGCGGCGCCGGCGCCGGATCATCCGCCACGCCGTCCGGAACGGCCAGATGAGGAGCGACAGGATCGCCAGCACGATGGTGGTGAACAGCACCAGGAACGAGGAGAGCAGCGCGAAGCCCGCTCCCGGTCCCACGTAGGCGGCGGCCGGTGTGGCGGCACCGAGCAGCCCCAACAGCAGGAGCGCCACGATCGTTGGCAGGGTGCGCAGCCGGCTCGGGCGCGGTCGGGTCCTCGAATTCGGAATCAGATCACTCATGGGCCTGGTCTGAGAGGTCGTGCGACTCGTGGGACAGCTCGGGCGTCGATATAGTGTAGCGGGCCGCCGGGAACGAGCTCCGGGAATCAACGACGTTCCACTGGCGGTTGCGGTGTTCGGTGCCGCTCCGGAAATGCGTCAACAGAATCGGGGGGCCGGGTCTTCCCCAGGTAGGCGCTGAGTAGGCCCTGACAGGTCCTGATCGGCCGAGGAGCGCACCCGCGGGAACTTCGATCCTACCCGAATCCTCACCCTGGAGGCGAAGCAGTGAACTTAGTGCACCAGATCTACCGACGCGCCCGGTACGGCCGCCCCGTGGTCGTAGTCTCGGGCCTGCCCCGGTCCGGAACCTCGATGGCGATGAAGATGCTCGAGGCCGGCGGCCTGCCCCTCGTCACCGACCGCCAGCGCGAGGCGGACATCGACAACCCGAAGGGCTACTTCGAGGACGAGCGGGTCAAGGACCTGGGCGACATGGACGACCGGAGCTGGATCACCGAGAGCCGGGGCAAGGGGATCAAGGTGGTCTCGTCGCTCCTCCAGCACCTGCCCCGGGACCTCAACTACAAGATCCTTTTCATGCGCCGGAACCTGCTCGAGGTGATCGCCTCCCAGAACAAGATGCTCGAGCGCCGGGGCGAGGGCTCGGAGACCGAGGACGAGCGCATGATCGAGCTCTACGAGTCCCACCTGCGGCGGGTCAAGGCGATGCTGCGCCACGGCCCCCACTTGAGCGCCCTCGACGTCCACTACACCGCGGTGCTCGAGAGCCCGCGGCAGGAGGCGGAGCGGATGGTCGGCTTCCTCGGCTTCGACCTGGACGTCGCCAAGATGACCGCGGTGGTCGATGATCGCCTGTACCGGAACCGGGCCGAGACGGTGCGGGCGGCCGAGCGGACGGGGTGAGCCCTCCGATGGGGTGAGCGAGCGCCAGCACCGGCCGGAGCGACCGCGGATGATCGCCGACGCCATGCTCGGCGGCCTCGCCCGGTGGCTCCGGGTGCTGGGGCTCGACACCGCCTACGACCCTTCGCTGGACGACGCGGCTCTGGTCGACCGCTCGGTCGACGAGGGGCGCACCATCCTGACCCGCGACTCCCGCCTCATCCTTCGGCGCCGGGCCTGGAACCACCTCTTCATCCTCTCCGAGGTCGTCGACCGGCAGGTCGAGCAGGTGCTGGGCGAGCTCGCCATCGCCCCGCGGCCGGAGGAGCTCTTCAGCCGCTGCCTTCGGTGCAACGCGCCGCTGGTCGAGGTCGATCCCGTGGAGGCCGCCCGCGAGGTGCCGCCGTACGTGGCCCGGACCCAGACGCACTTCCGCCGCTGCCCGGGGTGCCGGCGGATCTTCTGGCGCGCCACCCACGCGGAGCGCATGCGCCGACGCCTTCGGCAGATGGGGCTGGAGATAGACTGACCCATGGCCACCCCCTTTCCCAAGCCCCGTCTCGTTCTCTCGAAATGCCTCGAGCTCGAGGCCTGCCGCTACAACGGTGTGGCGATCCGGACGCCGCTCGTCACGCGCCTCGCGCCCCACGTGGAGCTCGTGCCGGTCTGCCCGGAGGTCGAGATCGGCCTCGGCGTGCCGCGGGACCCGGTGCGGTTGGTCCGGCTGTCGGGGTCGGGTGGTGCTCCGGACGAAGCGCCCCACATGGTCCAGCCGTCGACCGGCAAGGACCTGACGGAGGCCATGACCTCGTTCTCGGACCGGTTCCTCGGGGCGGCGGGAGAGGTCGAGGGCTTCCTGCTCAAGAGCCGCTCACCCTCCTGCGGCATCAAGGACACCAAGGTCTTCACCCCGGCCTCCGGGGAGCACAAGGGCATGCCGGTCGACAAGGGCGCAGGGCTCTTCGCCCGGGCGGTGCTCGACCGGTTCCCCGACGCCGCGATCGAGGACGAGGGGCGGCTGACTAACTTTCGCATCCGCCACCACTTCCTGGTGAAGCTGTTCACGCTGGCCCGGCTCCGCGCCGTTCGTGAGAGCGGCCGTATGGCGGAGCTGGTACGCTTTCACGCGGAGCACAAGCACCTGTTCATGGCCTACCACCAGACGGCCATGCGCGGCATGGGGCGGCTGGTGGCCAACCCGGACAAGCGCCCCGTCGACGCCGTGCTCGCCGAGTATCGAGATCTGCTCGTGCGCGCGCTCGCGCGGCCGGCCCGCTACACGGCCCACGTCAACGTGCTGATGCACGC
>Ga0210062_1000501_pt1 | contig 11950 bp, 6 predicted proteins | sample Muzzi_CordA_D2_FD_185528 | JGI IMG/M metagenome (GOLD analysis project Ga0210062, IMG submission 185528) | Wetland microbial communities from San Francisco Bay, California, USA, that impact long-term carbon sequestration - Muzzi_CordA_D2 (SPAdes) | ecosystem: Environmental > Aquatic > Marine >...
CGCCGACGTTGCCGGCCACGTGGGGTCCCAGCGGATGTCCGAAGCTCGCGGTGTTGAATCCGAGCAGCGCCACCAGGGGCGGCAACGCTCCGAGAGCCAGCCACCAGAGCAGCCCCGGCCGGCGCCGCGTGACGAGCAGCGCCGCGGCCAGCGCAAGCCCGAAGAGCAGCAGCTCTTCGCGCAGCCAGCACGCCAGGCCGATCACCAGGCCGGCGCCGAGCAAACGCGTCCGGTCGGGCCGGGCCACCAGCAGCTGGGCGAGAAGCGCCAGCGCCACCGTGAGCGAGTGCTCCCAGATCGTGACGCCGTAGAACGCGAGCGGGGTCGCCACCGCGACGCCCACGCCCGCGACCAGCGACCAGCCCAATCCAAGCGCCGGCGCCACCCAGGCAGCCATCAGGCCGGCACATGCCGCGAGACCGACGGCGGCGGGAACCCGCAGCCCGCCGGGGCCCAGCGCCGCGAGGAAGGGCGCGGCCAGCGCCGCGTAGGCCACGGGATACTGGGCGTAGAAGCGCCCGGCCCGGGGCACGGCGTAGGGCGGCGGGACCGCGAACCAGCGCCCCGACGGATCGAGCGCGCGGGCGCTGGAATCCAGGTCGAAGGCGCGGTAGCCGGTGTCGAGGAGCCGCTGCGCCTGCAGGGCCTTGCTGCCGCAGTCGACGGTGAAGACCGTCTCGCGCGGAGTGCCGAAGATCACCGACAGCGCCGCGAGCAGCGCGACCGCCGCGCAGATCCACGGCGCGGCACGGCGGCCGCCTGCACCGTCGGTTCTCATGGCGGCATTGTAGTGGCGCCGCGGTGCGGAAGGTATCGCCGGTCGGCACGGGAGGCGCGGTTGCGCTAACGATCGAAGCTCCATGAGGCGCCCGCGACATCGGAAGCCCGGCTGCGCCGCGGCGGTTGGCGCCGTCCTCGTCACTGCCGCCGCTCTGGGCTGCACGCCTGGCGGCGCCGGCGCACCCGACGTCGTGCTGGTGTCGATCGACACCCTGCGCGCCGACCGCATCGGCAGCTACGGCGCGGGTCGTGACACATCGCCGAACATCGATCGGCTCGCGGCCGAAGGGGCCCGTTTTGCCGCCGCGTTCGCGCCCACGTCCTGGACGCTCCCGAGCCACATGACGCTCCTCACGGGGATGGGAATCTTCGCCCACCGCGTGAGCGCGGTCGCGCAGCGCCTCGACCCCCAGCGCCGCACCATCGCCCAGGAGCTTTCCGACCGCGGCTACCGCACTGCGGCGTTCGTGTCGGCCCCCCTGCTCCACCGCGCCTACGGCTTCGACCGGGGCTTCGGGATCTACCGGAACTTCGGGGTGCCCGAGGCGGCGCCGGCGTTCCCGCCGACACGCTCCCAACAGCGCGCGTCGCACCACGACGAGACGGCCGAGCAGGTGATCGGCGCGGCGATCGCCTGGCTCGACTCCGAACCCGTCCGCGCCGGGCAGCCGGTCTTCCTGTTCGTTCACCTCTGGGATCCGCACTACGACTACGTTCCGCCGGAGCCCTACGACCGGCTCTTCGACCCGGGCTATCGGGGCGACCTCGACGTGCGCGACTACGAGGAGCGCATCGAGATCAACGCACTGATGTCGCCGCGTGACCTCAACCACCTGCGCGCGCTCTACGACGGCGAGATCCGCTGGACCGACAGCCAGCTCGGCCGCTTCGTCGAGGCCCTGCGTCGGCGCGGCCGCTTCGACGAGACGGTCTTCGCGCTGGTGTCGGACCACGGCGAGGAGTTCTTCGAGCACGGACGGCGCGGCCACAAGCAAACCGTCTACGACGAATCGGTGCACGTGCCGTGGATCCTGCGCTTTCCGCCGCGCATTGCCGCGGGCACCGTGGTGCGGAGCACGGCTTCGCTCGCGGACGTCGCGCCGACGCTCCTCGATCTCGCGGGGCTGCCGCCGCTGGCCGATTCGACCGGGCGCAGTCAGCTCCCCGAGCTGGCGGGCCGGCAGCGCCCGGAAGTCCCTGTGCTGCTCAGCGTGGAGCAGACCACGGCGCTCCGTGGCTCCGGCTGGAAGGTGGCGCAGCAGGGCGACCGGGCCGTCTACTTCGACCTGCGCGCGGACCCGGCTGAGCGCGACGGCCGGCCGGCCGCCGACGCGGCTCCCGAACGCCTCGCGCAGCTCGAGCGCCGGCTCGCGGCCGAACGGGAATTCGCTGCGCGCCTGAGCTGGGACGGAGCCGAGCCCGTGAAGCTCGACGCCGCCACGCAGGCGCGGCTGCGGGAGCTGGGCTACGTGGAAGGCGAAGGGCCGCTCCGATGAGCGGGAGGGTCCCGCCCACTTCGCGCGGGCCGCGGCTGCTCCGGTCGCCGCCGCCTTCGCCCGGGGCGGGAGCGGGTGGAAGCGCAGCCCCCCTTCCGGGCCCGGTGCGGAGACGCCGTCGAGCAGCAACGAGTGGAAGTGGACGTTCAGGTTCATCGCCGAGCCGAAGCGCTGTACGAAGCTGACCGCCCCCCACTCCTTCGATCGCGCGTGACACACCGGCGTGCCTCGAGCCGGGGCGCCGCGCCCCGGCCGGCCCCGTCCCCGAGCCGCGCGGACACCACAGCCGATCGCCCGGCGCGATCCGAAAACCCATCGCGAGAGTGCTGGCTGGTGCGATCGAAAAGATTCCCCCCGGATCCGGCGCTGTGACAGAATGCGGGGTACCCCGATTTCCACGTGAATTCGGAGCTGCCTGTGCGGACTGCATCGAGCCAGAGGACGGGAAGCAGGTCCGTCGGGATCGCTCTGGTGGCGATGGCGGTCGCTGCGAGCGGCTCCGCGCACGCGGCCGCGCTGCTGCCGGTGCCGAGCACGCCCCGGTCTGGCTCGGACCCCATCCAGATCGAGCTGTCGGACATCGAGCCGGACGCCGCGCTGTTCGTCCTGCTCGACGGCCAGGATGTCACCGGCTTCGGCGCCATCGACGGAGTGATCCTCACGGTCGCGCTCGCGGTGCCGCTCGCGGGCGGCGACCACGAGGTCAGTCTCTTGCGGCAGCTGCCCGGCGGGCAGCTCGCGGTTGCGGGTGCGTGGACCGTCGAGGTCCGCCAGTCCGAACGCTTCGAGACGGCGGGCTTCGGGCTCGACGCCAGCCACAACCTGTGGGTGCGCGCCGACGAGGGCGACACCTCGGGCCTGCCCCACCGCGTGACCTCCGACGGCGCGGCCGAGCTGCGCGGGATCGCGGAAGGCCGGGATCTGCGGGTCAGCGGCACCGCACCGCTGCTGTGGGACACACTCGAAGAGAGCTTCGGGGGCGACAACGCGACGGTCGGTGACTGGCTGCTCGAGGCCAGCACGGCGCCGGTCGATGCGCGCGTCGGTCACCAGGAGGCGGCCACGTCGACGCTGGCGCTCGACGCGTTCAACCGCCGCGGGCTGTCGCTGGCGCTGCGGTCGGAACGACTGCGCTCCGAGCTCACCGGCTTCTCGGTCCGCGGCACGCCGGTGGTCGGCTATCACGACGGCTTCGGGGTCCACGAAGAATCGAACCGGGTCAACGGCCTGCAACTCTACACGCGGCTCGCCGAGTCCGAGTCGCTCGAGCTGGCGGTCACGGGCGTCTGGCTCACCGGCGAGTCGCCCGACGGTGGCAGCGTGCTCTCCGGAACGGTGGGCGACGACTCGGGGATGGACGGGACCTCCTGGGGCATGCAGGGCGCGGGCTCGCTCTTCGGGCGCCGGGTCCAGGCCAGCGGCGGCTACGCCTCGACCTGGGCCGACTACGGCGAGGGCGACCGGGAGGACGACGCCGGGCGTGCCAACCCGCCGGAGGGCAACGGCGACGACATCCTCGGCCTCTCCGCCTCGATCAACCTCCCCATCTGGAGCCAGCGGATCGACGCGGGGATCGAAGAGGCCGTCGAGCGCCGCCGCGCCGCCGAGGCGTCCCGCCGCGGGGTGGTGGCCGAGATCGAGCGCTCCCTCGGCGAGCTGACCGAGCGCCTGGAGCTCACCTGGCGCCAGCTCCGGCTGCTCGACGACGTGCTGGCGATCCAGGCCGAGGAGTCGCTGTCATCGGCGGAGGCGGCCTACGGCGCGGGAAACCTCAACGCCCTCGACCTGCTCGACGCCGAGCGGGTGCTGCTCGACGTGAGGACGTCGACGGCACGCACCCGGGCCGACTGGGCGGTCGCCCTCGCGCGGCTCGAAGGAGCGGTCGGCCGGCCGGTCGACCTGACCCCGTCGGAGCCCGCCGAGATGGAGCTTCCCGAGGTGGCGCCCGATACCCGGATGAGTCCGGACGAGATGGACGACGGAAAGAAGAAGGACGAGATGGATGGGATGGAAGGAGTCGCGCAATGAGCGACGAGAGAACGGCTGACACTCCGAAGAAGAGCCGGCTGGCACCGGTTGCCTGGCTGATCGTGGGCTTCGTGCTGGCGGGCGTCGTGTTCGTGGATCCCTTCGGGGTCCTGCCCTTCGACGACTGGCTGAGGGAACGGGTGGCGATGGCCGGAAGCTCCATGGAGGAGGTTCCCGAAGGCACCCTCTGGACCTGTGGCATGCACCCGAACGTGATCCAGGAGGAGCCCGGGGCCTGCCCGATCTGCGGCATGGACCTCGTTCCCCTGCGAGACGGAACGGGCGCCTCCGCGGCGGACCACGCCGGCCACGACCACGGGATGGCGGCCGACGGGTCGAGGGCGATGGCGGCAGTGACGAAGTGGGTGTGCGCGGACTTCCCGGACCAGGTGTTCGACGAGCCGGGCGACTGCCCGATCGACGGTACGCCCCTGGTCGAGAAGGAGCAGGAGGGTGGGATGGCCGGGACCATGAGCGGCGAGCGGGAGATCCTCTTCTACCGGAACCCCATGGACCCGAACATCACCTCCCCCGAGCCGCGGCAGGACGAGATGGGCATGGCCTACGTGCCGGTCTACTCGGACGAGGTGGACGGAGAGTCCATGGGGGCCCCGGGCAGCATGTCCTCCGGGCCGGTGGTCTCGATCGACCCGGTCACCGTCCAGAACATGAACGTCCAGACGGCGATGGTGGAGCGCCGCAACGTGGCCCGGGAGATCCGCACCGTCGGCTACCTCGAGTACGACCAGCAGAAGATGGTCTCGGTCACCACCAAGTACTCCGGGTTCGTCGAGAAGGTCCACGTCAACTACGTCGGCGAGCCGGTCCGCAAGGGTCAACCTCTCTTCGAGATCTACTCGCCGGAGCTCGTCCAGACCGAGCAAGAGCTGCTTTCCGCCCTCGACTACGCGCGGCGCATGGAGAACGCCTCCCCCGACGCGCGGCGCCGCGCCCAGTCTCTGGTCGAGGCGGCGCGCCAGCGGCTTTCCTACTGGGACATCATGCCCGAGCAGGTGGCGCACCTCGAGGAGACGGGTCAGGTGAATCGCACCCTGGCGGTCACGGCCCCGTCCTCCGGCGTCGTGATGATGCGCATGAGCGGTCTCGAAGGTATGGCCGCCAAGCCGGGGATGGAGCTCTTCCACATCGCCGACCTCTCCAGCCTCTGGCTGTCGGTCGAGGTGTTCGAGGACCAGCTCGCCTGGGTGCGCGAGGGCTCGGAGGCGGACGTGACCTTCTCCTACTTCCCGGGCGAGCACTTCACCGGCAAGGTCCGCTACATCGAGCCCGAGGTCTCGGAAAAGACCCGCACCGTCTCGCTCCGGCTCGAGGTGCCGAATCGGAGCCGCAAGCTCAAGAGCGGCATGTACGCGACGGTCGTCTTCCGGCCGATGGCGGCCGAGGCCGCGGTCGCGGTGCCGAATCAGGCGGTGCTCCGGACGGGCGAGCGCAACGTGGTGATCGTCGCCCTGGGCGAGGGCCGGTTCGCGCCCCGCGAGGTCACCCTGGGCGCCTCCGGCGAGGGCTACGTCCAGGTGCTCGACGGTCTCCGGGCCGGCGAGCGGATCGTCACCTCGTCCCAGTTCCTGATCGACTCCGAGTCGAACCTGAAGGCCGCCATCCAGAAGATGGTCGAGGAGCGGCGCCGGAGACGGGGCGACGGGGCCTCGTCCATGCCAGGTCCCATGTCTGGCGAGCCGCCCGACGAGATGGATGACGACGGCGCGGCCGAGTCCATGGGCCACCAGGGCACGATCGAAGCTTCGCCTCGAGACGACGAGAGTGCTTCCCACCAGGGGGTGGGGGCGTCCCCTTCCCACCTTGAGGGGGGGAAGGGGATCGAGGGGATGGGGGGTGATCCAGTGGATCGTCAAGGTCGAACGGAGCGGCGCCACCGACGGATCGGGAATCCTCGCTCAGTCGGCACGAAGTCGGGCTTGCCAGGTGTTCATGAGGCGAGACCATGCTGAGCAAGATCATCGAATGGTCGCTGCGCAACCAGTTCGTGGTCGTGGTGGTGCTGATCGCCGCCATCGTCGGCGGCATCTGGGCGGTCAAGGAGATCCGTCTCGACGCGATCCCCGACCTCTCGGACGTCCAGGTGATCATCTACACCGACTTCCCGGGCCAGGCGCCCGAGGTGGTCGAGGACCAGGTCACCTACCCGATCACGTCGAAGATGCTGGCGGTCCCCTACGCCAAGGTGGTCCGCGGCTACTCGTTCTTCGGCTACTCGTTCGTCTACGTCATCTTCGAGGACGGGACCGACCTCTACTGGGCCCGCTCCCGGGTGCTCGAGTACCTCTCCGGCCTGGCGAGCGACCTGCCGCCCGGGGTCTCGCCGCAGCTCGGCCCGGACGCCACCGGCGTCGGCTGGGCGTTCATGTACGTCCTGAACTCCGAGGAGCGCTCCCTGGCGGACCTCCGGAGCTACCAGGACTGGTACCTGAAGTACGCCCTGTCCGGGGTCGAAGGGGTCTCCGAGGTGGCGTCGATCGGCGGCTTCGTCCGCCAGTACCAGGTCGAGGTCGACCCGGTGAAGCTCCGCGCCTACGACGTGCCGCTCAACCGGGTCAAGATGGCGATCCAGAGCTCGAACAACGACGTCGGCGGCCGGGTGGTCGAGATGGGGGAGCGGGAGTACATGGTCCGCGGGCTGGGCTACGTCCGGGACATCGAGGATCTCGAAACCGTGGTTCTCGGCACCGGGCCGGGCGGCACGCCGATCCTGCTGCGCGACGTCGCCAACGTGACCATCGGCCCGGAGATCCGGCGCGGCCTGGCGGACTGGAACGGCACGGGCGAGACCGTGGGCGGGATCGTCGTGGTGCGGGCCGGGGCCGACACCTTGGAGACCATCGGCCGGGTGAAGGAGAAGCTCGCCGAGCTCCGGCACGGCCTGCCCGAGGACGTCGAGATCTCGGTCGCCTACGACCGCACCGGCCTGATCGAGGAATCGGTGGCGACGCTCACCCACACGCTGCTCGAGGAGTCGATCATCGTCGCCCTCGTCTGCATCCTCTTCCTCTTCCACTTCCGCTCGGCCCTGGTGGCGATCTTCTCGATTCCGGTGTCGATCCTCCTCGCCATGGTGGTGATGAAGCTCCAGGGCCTGGGCGCCAACATCATGTCCCTCGGGGGCATCGCCATCTCGATCGGTGTCTTGGTCGACGCGGCGATCATCATGGTGGAAAACGCCCACAAGCACTACGAGGAGTGGAAGGGGGAGCGCTCCCACTTCGAGATCATCCTGCGCTCCGCCCAGGAGGTGGGGCCGACCCTCTTCTTCACCCTGCTGGTGATCACCGTCAGCTTCATGCCGGTCTTCACGCTCCAGGCCCAGGAGGGGCGCCTCTTCAAGCCGCTCGCCTTCACCAAGACCTACGCCATGGCGGCCTCGTCGATCCTGGCGGTGACGGTCATTCCGGTGCTCATGTACTGGTTCGTGCGGGGCAAGATCCACAGCGAGGAGCGCCATCCGGTGTCGCGGATCCTGCGGCGCCTGTACACGCCGGTGCTCCGAGCCGCGCTTCGCTGGCGCTGGGCGGTGGTCTTGGTAGGCGGCCTGCTCGTCCTCTCGATCCTGATCCCGATGGCGCACATCGGCTCGGAGTTCATGCCGCCGCTCTGGGAGGGCGATCTCCTCTACATGCCGACCACCTTCCCCGGCATCTCGGTGACCAAGGCGAAGGAGATCCTCCAGCAGACCGACAAGATCATCGCGACCTTCCCGGAGGTGGAGTCGGTCTTCGGCAAGATCGGCCGCGCCAGGACGGCGACCGACCCGGCGCCGCTGTCGATGATCGAGACCACGATCATCCTCAAGGACAAGTCCGAATGGCGCCCCGGCATGACGCGGGAAAAGCTCGTCGACGAGCTCGACCGGGCGATCCAGTTCCCCGGCCTGACCAACGCCTGGACCATGCCGATCAAGACCCGGATCGACATGCTCTCGACCGGTATCAAGACGCCGGTGGGGATCAAGATCGCCGGTCCCGACCTGGCCACGCTCGAGCAGCTCGGCAAGGACGTTGAGGCGGTGGTCTCCGGGTTGCCCGGCACCCTCTCCGCCTACGCCGAGCGGGTCATGGGCGGTAACTACCTCGACTTCGACATCAACCGTGAGGCCGCGGCCCGCTACGGTCTCGCCGTGGGCGACGTCCAGGACATCATCCAGTCGGCCATCGGGGGCTTGAACGTCTCGTACACGGTCGAGGGCTTGGAGCGCTACCCGATCAACGTGCGCTACCCGCGGGAGCTCCGCGACGACGTGGACGCGCTCCGGGAGACCGTCGTGCCGACTCCGGCGGGGCCCCAGGTGCCGCTCTCCCAGCTCGCCACGATCACCGTCCGCCAGGGCCCGCCCGGCATCAAGTCCGAGAACGCCCGGCCCAACGCCTGGGTGTTTGTCGACTTGAGGACGAGCGACATCGGAGGTTGGGTGGCGCGGGCGAAGGAGGCCGTGGCCGACCAGGTGCAGACTCCGGACGGCTACTCGATCTCCTGGTCCGGCCAGTACGAGTACATCGAGCGGGCGAAGGAACGGCTGTTCTTCATCGTGCCGATCACGCTCTTCGTCATCTTCATCATCCTGTACCTGAACACCAAGTCGCTGATCAAGACGGCGATCGTCTTGATCGCCGTGCCGTTCTCGCTCATCGGCGCCGTCTGGCTCATGTACTTCCTGGGCTACAACTGGTCGATCGCCGTCTGGGTGGGGTTGATCGCACTGGCCGGCCTCGACGCCGAGACCGGGGTGGTGATGCTCCTCTACCTCGACCTCGCCTACGAGCGCTGGCGCGAGAAGGGGAAGATGGCCGACTACGGCGACCTGGCCGAGGCCGTCTACCACGGGGCGGTGCAGAGGATCCGCCCGAAGATGATGACCGTGGCGACCACGTTCACCGCCCTGGTGCCGATCCTCTGGGCGACGGGCACCGGCGCCGACGTCATGCGCCGGATCGCCGCCCCGATGGTCGGCGGCATCGTGACCTCCTTCGTCGGAGAGCTGGTGGTCTACCCGGCGATCTTCTTCCTCTGGCGCTCGGTGAAGCTCGAGAAGACGCGACTCTTCGCGGAGGACCGCACGATCCAGGAGGCGGCGGAGTAACCGGATGAAGAAACGACGAGCCCTCTATCTGAAGCGGCCGGTCTCCGCGCCGGCCGAACCGCGAGCGGAGCGAGCAGCCTCACCGGTCTCCGCGCCGTCCGGGTCGCACCCACCCCCCAGGTCGAAGCGGCCGGCCCCGACGCCGGCCGGGTGGCATCCACCCCCCAGGTTGAAGCGGCCGGTCTCCGCGCCGGCCGAACCGCGAGCGAAGCGAGCGACCTCATCCTCATCCTCAACGCCCGCGAACCCCGACCCAACAACAACCGGGCCCCACGCCGGCCCAGAAAGACACCTCCGGCCATGACGACCATCCACCGACCCATCCACGCCCTCGCCCTGGCCGTCGCCCTCATCGCCGGCCTCCTGGCGTCCCCGGCCGCCCGCGCCGCGGACGAGACCCCGTTCACCGAGATGGCCGAGCACTACGAGGCGATCTGGCGTAGTCTCGCCGGCGACACCGTCGACGACGTGGCGGAGCACGCCCGCGCGATCGCCCAGATCGCCCAAGAGGCCAACCACCCGGCCGCGGCCCGCGGGGCCGTGCCCGAGATCATCGAGCACGCCCGGGCTCTCACCCAGAAAGCGGCGGCGGCCGACCTCGACGCCGCCCGCGAGGCCTTCGGCGAGCTCACCAAGCCGCTCGTTCGCTACCGCAAAGCGGTCGGCGCCGAGCGCCTCAAAGTCGCCTACTGCCCGATGGCCAACAAAGCCTGGCTCCAGCCGGAGGGCGAGATCGGAAACCCCTACTACGGCAGTGAGATGTTGACCTGCGGTAGCTTCATCGGAAGCTGACCGTTTCGAATCCGCCGGCCACGACCGGCGACTTCAACGACTGAAACGAGGAGGGACGGACCATGAAAACCCCGAGCAAGACCAAGCCGATGCTGTTGTTCTCCCTGAGCCTGCTGGCTCTCCTGGCCCTGGTGGCCGTGGGCGTGCCGTACGCCGCCGCCCAGGACGACGCCCCCATGCAGGAGGACATGCAGGCAAAGATGGAGCAGCACCACCAGCAGATGATGGAGCACCACCAGCAGATGCAGGAGGAGATGAAGGCCGAAATGGCCTCCCTCGACGCCCTGGTCGAGCAGATGAAGGCGGCCGGAGACCACGGCGAGAAGATCGACGCCATCGCGGCCGTCGTCGAAGAGCTCGTCTCCCAGCACAAGAAGCACATGGGCCAGCGCGCCGAGATGATGGGAGCGATGGGCGGCCACGCCATGGGCGGCATGCCGATGGGCCACCACGACATGAAGGGCCACCACGGCGACAAGCCCTGCCCCCACTGCCAGGCCGGCGACTGCCCCCACGCCAAAGCCGGCGAAGCCTGCCCCCATTGCGAAGCCGGCAAAGCCTGTCCGCATGCCGAGGCTGGCAAGGCCTGCCCCCACGCCGAAACCGGCAAGGCCTGCCCGCACTGTCACGCCGGCAAAGCCTGCCCGCACTGCAAGGCTGGCGGCGAGTGCAAGCACCACGGTGGTGACTGCCCCATGGGCAAAGACTGCCCCATGAAGGACAAGTCCATGGAGCAAGAAGAGGGCGCCATGGCCTCCGAGGGCCGCTGAGCCCAGCCTGCACCACGGCCGGGCCCGCCGACCACGGGGGCCCGGCCGCCTTCCCCGACGGGACCCACCTCTCAGACCAACCGGCTACCCTCCGCGCCGAAGCTCCACCTCTCAGACGAACCGGCCACTCCCCGCACCGAAGCTCCACCTCTCAGACCAACCGGCCACCCTCCGCCGCGGAGCTCCACCTCTCAGACTGAAGCGGCCGGACCTGTGCCGGCCGAAGTGCGAGCGAAGCGAGCGACCCTCCTCTCTCGCCCGAACCCCACGGCCTGTACGTCCCCCGCATGAACTGTCCGCTGGAGAGGGCAAACCAACCATCCTGGCGATGGACGGGCACCCGAGCCACCCCGACCTGCCGGCCCATCGGCAAAATGAACGCCCCGTCACGTCAAGCAGACACCTCATCGCGTAAACGTACAACTCGTCGCTCGCTACCCGGCCAAGCTCCCTCCACCCAGCGCCACACCGAGTGCCTCCCAACCCACCGACCACCTCCCGAGCGCCACCCCAGAACCGATCACGCCGACCCCCAGTCCACCAAAGCGAACGATGTCGCCCTGATATTACGTCTCAATTCCGCTCTCATTGACAGGAGCCAGTGCCCTTGCCAGATCCCAGAAAACACAGTCTTTCAATAACTTGCAGGGCACCAGTACCACCGCCCATGCCGACTACCCGAACCAACTCAGACCGCAGAACTGGATCGGGAGTTCGGTGACTCATTGGTCGGCGGCGCATGGCCGGGGAGTGTTTGGGGTATGAAAGAGTCGCCGACCGAGAAGTTCACTCGCCAGCGTCTCCAGTATCCGTTGGAGGTTGCCCACAAGACGCGGTATTCTCTTTGCGTCGGAACTGAAGATGTTCGGTTCAGAGCATTGGATGCGGCCCTCGAACTCGCGAATCTCCCCGAAAACCAGTTGCCGAGCGATCTGAGGGAGGAGCGAAGAGCCATACTGGAGCTAGCCCGCATG
>Ga0210062_1000503_pt1 | contig 11925 bp, 8 predicted proteins | sample Muzzi_CordA_D2_FD_185528 | JGI IMG/M metagenome (GOLD analysis project Ga0210062, IMG submission 185528) | Wetland microbial communities from San Francisco Bay, California, USA, that impact long-term carbon sequestration - Muzzi_CordA_D2 (SPAdes) | ecosystem: Environmental > Aquatic > Marine >...
GAGCCACTGGCCCCGCCAGCCGAGCCGGAGCGTGTCCGTGGCCTGGTAGAAGCCGTCGACCTCGACGCCTTCGATGGTGCCCGAGGTCAGGTTGACGAAGGTGCGCACGCCGGGCTCGACGTCGATCCGCTCGATGTAGTCGTCGATCTCGTTGCGGAAGACGTACGCGGTAGCGTACAGGCGGTCGCCGAAGTAGCGCAGCCCGAGGTCGCCCGAGACCGAGCGCTCCGGATCGAGGCCGGTGTTCGAGATCACCTCGCCCCGGCCGGTGACGCCGGTGAAGAAACGCTCCGAGAGCGTCGGGAAGCGGAGGCCGGTGCCGACGTTACCGGCGAGCTCGAAGCCGCCGGCGAGCGGCACCGTGGCACCGACGAAGCCGGACCAGGCGGTGTCGTCCAGGGTGTCGAAGCCGACGTTGTCCTGCTGGATCCAGGAGAGGCGGCTGCCGGCCTGGAGGTTGACCGGCCCGAGGGCCCGGCGCACCGAGCCGTAGGCGGCGACCTGGTCCTCGGTGCCGTCGAGGGTGATCGAGCGCTCGAGGATGCCGCCACCCGTCGTGCTCACCACGTCCTCGGTGGCGGTCACGTCCCGGCGCCCGAAGTACTCGATGCCGAGGCGACCTTCGAGCTGGGCGGGGAGGCTCAGCTCCCACTGGGCGTTGGCACCGAAGTCGAACGCCTCGTTCTCCACCCGCTCGAAGCGGCCAGGCCGGTCCACGCGGCTCACCCGGGTTTCGAGGTCGTTGGGATGGGCCCACAGGTCGAACTGGAAGGCGCCCGGCTTGCGCGCGCCGACCTTGAAGATCAGGTGGTTCTCCTCCGGATAGACGGTCATCCGCTCGGGATACTGGGAATTCGGCTTGCCGATGTCGCGGCCGGCGGTCGGGATGGCGAGCAGCTCCCACTCGGTGCCGCCCTCGGTCTGCCAGCGCTTCTGGAGCACCCCGGAGTACTGCTCGAACGCGCTCGGCAGCGGATCGCCGTCCGGCGTCTGGGAGTCGTCGGCGCTCCGGTACGCGGCGGCCAGCGACCAGCTTTCGCCGCCGGTGCCGGCCACGGCGTAGCGCTCGTCGCCCGCACCCTTATAGCCCACGTCGAACCGCAACTGACCGTAGCGCTCGGGGAATGCCTGCACCACCCCGCCCAGGGCCCCCGAGCCGTAGTAGGAGGACGAGGGCCCCCGCACCACGTCGACCGCGCCGAGGAGGAGCGGCTCGACGAACGAGAGGGAGACTCCCGCCCGCCGGTCGGTGATGATCCGTGCTCCGGAGACCAGGGTCAGCACCCGCTGGCCGGCGATGCCCCGGACCGAAAAGGTCTGGAAGTAGCCGCCCTGGCCGTTCTCGGCGACGCTCGGCACCCCTTCGATCACATCCATCACCGTCGACGGCGGCGCCGGCTTCTCCGTGGGTTGAACCGTGGTGGCCGCCACGGACACCGGCTGGAAGCCGCCGCCGGAGTCGCGAGCGGCCGAGACGACGATCTCGTCGTAGACCTCCTGGCGCGGCTGGAGGACGATCCGGAGCGCCTCGTCGCCGGCCTCTACCTGGACCGCCCGCTCGTCGAACCGGGGGTGGGTGACCAGGAGCAGGACCGGGGCCTCGAGATCGGGAAGGGAGAACTCCCCGCGCCGGCCGGTGGTGACCCGGTGGGTGCCGTCGGCGGGGCCGACGCGGGCGCCCTCGACGGGCACTCCATCCGGGGTGGCCACGGTACCGGACACGGCGGCGAATGCGGGGGCGGTGAGGGAGAAGAAGGCGCAGAGCGTGAGCAGTGTCTTCCGGAGCATCGTCTTTCTGGGCTGGGTCGTGGCTCGCCGACGTCGGGGGTCGCCGGCCGATTGCAGAACGGGGACCGTCATCGGCCCCGCACCGCGGCAAGAGTCTCCCTATGGTACGGGAGGACACGGGGAGAGTTCACACTCTCCAACGATTTGGGTGCGGAAGCCGGCCGCCGCCGAGACAGGGAGGGCACCACCGCGGCTATGATGAGCGGAACTTTCGCGACGACGATCCGTAGCCTAAAGGCGTCGGCTGCCACCGGACACCGGCTCACCCTCCGGCCGAGCTGCTCCGATCGCGTAGAAGGGAGAGAGACGAGCGATGAACCAGGCGAGCCTCGAGCTCAGAGACGTGCGGAAGACCTTCGGCGACTTCGCGGCCGTCGACGGGGTGTCGATGGCGGTGCCGCCGGGGACCATCTTCGGACTGCTCGGCCCCAACGGCGCGGGCAAGACGACGACCATCCGGATGGTGATGGACATCATCGCCCCGGACTCGGGCGAGATCCTGCTCTTCGGCGAGCCCCGCCAGCGCAAGGACCTGGAGCGGATCGGCTACCTGCCGGAGGAGCGGGGGCTCTACCGGAAGATGACGGTGGTCGAGCACCTGGCCTTCCTCGGCGAGCTCCACGGCCTCGGCCGTCGGGATGCCACCGAGCGCGCCGGACGCTGGCTCGAACGCCTGGAGCTCGCCGACCGGGCCAAGGCCAAGGTCGAGGAGCTGTCGAAGGGCATGCAGCAGAAGATCCAGCTCGCCGGCACGGTGCTCCACGAGCCGGAGGTGGTGATCCTCGACGAGCCGTTCTCCGGCCTCGACCCGATCAACCAGGGGCTGTTCAAGGACGTGCTCGCCGAGTTCAAGGCCGAGGGGCGGACGATCCTCTTCTCCACCCACGTCATGGAGCAGGCGGAGAAGCTCTGCGACCACATCTGCCTGATCTCGAAAGGCCGCGTGGTGCTGCAGGGGCAGCTTGCCCAGATCAAGCGCGAGCGGGGCGGCAATTCCTACCACCTGGTGGCGAGCGGGGACCTGTCGGCGATCGAGGCGCTCCCGGGGATCGCCGCGGTGCTGCCGACCGACCCGACCGACGAGCCGGGCGAGGCGCGCCTCGTCCTCGAGCCGGACGCCGACGGCGCCGCGGTGCTCCGCGAGCTCACGCGGGCCCTCGACGTCACCGAGTTCCGCTCCCAGGAGCCGGACCTCGAGCAGATCTTCATCCAGGCGGTGCGCGATGCGGCTTGACAAGGTTCGAGTGCTCGTCAAACGGGAGTACGTCTCCCGCATCAAGACCAAGGGCTTCTGGCTGTCGACGCTGTTGGTGCCACTGCTCTTCGCCAGCCTGGCGATCCTGCCGGCGCTGGTGATGTCGAGGACCACCACCCAACACACGCTGGTGGTGGTCGACACCACCGGCCGTCTCGCCCCGGCCCTCGCCGAACGGCTCGGGAGCGCGGAGGGCGAGAGCGCCCAGAGTGAGCTCGGACAGGTACGGTTCGACCTGTCGGTCGAGCAGCCGGCGCGCCCCGGTGCCGAGCGCGAGCGCCAGCGCGCCGAGCTCGACCGGCGGGTGCTGGCCGAGGAGATCGACTCCTGGCTCTGGATCGGCGACGAGGGCCTGGCCGAGGACCGGGTGGAGTACCACGCCGAGAGCGTGTCGAACTTCCTCACCCAGGAGGTCCTGGAGGACGCGCTCTCGCGGGAGCTCCAGCGCCTGCGGCTGACCGACGCCGGCATCGACCCCGACCGGGTCGCCGAGCTCACCCGCTCCGTCGACCTCGACACGGTGAAGGTCACGGAGGCGGGCTCGCGCGCCGAGATGGGCGCGGCCGGGGTGATCCTCGCCTACGTGCTCTTCTTCCTCCTCTACATGATCATCATCATCTACGGCCAGCAGGTGATGAACGGGGTGCTGGAGGAGAAGACCTCCCGCGCGGTCGAGGTGTTGATCTCATCGGTCACCCCGTTCGAGCTGATGATGGGCAAGCTCACCGGCATCTGCCTGGTCGGCCTGACCCAGCTCGCGGTCTGGCTCGGCTCGATCGCGGCGCTCACCGCGCCGGCCATCGTCTCGGCGCTCGCCCTCGTGCCCGAGGACTTCCCGCTCCCCCAGCTCGGGCTCGACCTGACCTTCCACTTCGCCTTCTGCTTCCTGCTCGGCTACTTCCTCTACGCCTCGTTCTACGCCGCGATCGGCTCGGCCTTCAACAACATCCAGGAGGCCCAGCAGTTCGCCACCGTAGCGGTGGTCTTCCTGGTCGCGCCGCTGGCGCTGTTCATGCCGGTGATCAACGACCCCAACGCACCCTGGGCGGTGATCGCCTCGCTCATCCCGGTGTTCACGCCGCTCCTGATGATGCTCCGGATCGCGGTCCAGACGCCGCCGCTCTGGCAGATCGCGCTGGGCTACGGCCTGACCGCCGTCTTCGTCGCCCTCATGGTCTGGGTGACCAGCCGCATCTACCGCGTGGGCATCCTGATGGTCGGCAAGAAGCCGAGCCTGAAAGAGCTCTGGCGCTGGGTCCGCTACGCCTGAGGAGGGCAGGACGGCAACCGCCAGAGGGGGTGGCCGGTGGCGTCCCCACTCCCCCTAGAGGGGGAGAGGGGATCGAGGGGTTGAGGGGGTGATCACTGAAACCCTTCCCGGTCGAACAACCCCGGCAGCTCGTCGAACCCCGGCCGCGCGCCCTCCAGCAGGTAGTACTCCACCTCCCCGGTGGCGAGCTGCTCGATCCAGACCTCCACCTGGGAGGTCGTGAACTTGACCAGGATCGGCCACAGGCGGCCGTTGGGCCTCGGCCCGACCACCCGGACGAAGACCTCCGAGCGGCCCGGAAGCGCCCCCGACACGCACAGGGTCTCCGGGATGCAGACCGGCTCCCGCGCGCCGAGGAGCGGCGGGGAGCTCTGGGCCGTGATCCGCACCTTCACCCGGAAGCCGACCAGCGAGTCGCTGGTGAGCCAGGGACCGGCCGGCGGAGGCGGATCGGTTCCCGGCGGCCCGCCGCCGTCGACGTCGAGGGCCCAGAGCTCGCGCCCCAGGGCTCCGTCGTCGGCCCCGAACAGCAGGCTCCCGCCGAGCAGGAGCGCCCGGGACGGCGAGGACGAGCCGGCGCCCGGGATCAGGTCGAGGAGGGGAACGGTGCCGCCGGCGGTGCCGTCGGTCATCCACAGCTCCCGCCCCAGCTCCGGGGTCGACGCGGTGAACACCAGCCGATCACCCACCGCCTCCAGGTGCTCGGGCTCGGAGCCGGCGCGCCCGGGCCAGAGGTCGATCACCCGCCGGGTGCCGCCCTCCGTGCCGTCGCTCACCCAGAGCTCATGCCCGAAGACGGGATCGTCCGGCACGAAGGCGAGGCGGCCGCCGAAGGCCGCGACCTGCCGGAGGACCGCCGACGAGCCCTCCCTCGGCACGGGGCCGACGATCCGCGTCCCGGCCGGCGTCCCGTCGCTCACCCAGAGCTCCCGGCTCCCCAGCGAGCGGCTGGCGGTGAAGAAGACCCGGGAGCCGACCGCCGTCAGCTCGCGCGGGCGCGAGAGCGGGGCGTCCAGCCTGCCGGTGCCCTGGGCGGTGCCGTCGGTGGCCCAGAGCTCGAAGCCGCCGGCACCACCCCGGGTGCCGAACAGGACCCTCCCACCTGCGGCGGTGAGCTGCTGCGGAAGGAAGTCCTCCTCCCCCTCGCCGGAGACGATCAGCCGGGTTCCGGCCTCGGTGCCGTCGGTGATCCAGAGGCTCGCGGGGATTCCCTGCCCCTCGCTCCGCGCGGCGAGAACCACCCGGTCGCCGAGGCTGGCGAAGAACGGCCCGACCGGGTTGCCCAGAGCGGACTGGAGCGGTGCGATCGGACCGGTCCCCTCGGGGGTGGCATCGCTCACCCAGAGGTCGCTCCCCAGGAAGAACACGGACCGACCCGCCAGGTGCCCGGCCGCCTTGGCGACGGCAAACTCCGCATCCGCCTCCAGGGCCCCCGCGCTCTCGGACCGGGAGGCCGAGCTGCCCGCGACCGGCACGTCGGCGATGACGCGGGTTCCGCCAGGGGTCCCGTCACTCGCCCACAGCCGCCCCTCGGAGAAGAGGAGCGACTCGCTTCCGACCGTCGTCACGAACGACACCGGCCCACCGGTCGCCACCAGGTCGCTCGCGGGACGGGTGCCCGGAAAGGTTCCGTCGGTGACCCAGAGCGCCCCCGAGAGGTCCGGCTCGTCGACGGTGAAGAAGGCGTGGGGACCCACGGCGGCGACCGGAGCGGGGTTCGAGCCGAGGGTGGCCTGGGCGGCGAGGTCGGCGAGAAGGCCGGTCCCGGCCGCCGTACCGTCGCTCACCCAAAGCTCGGTACCCGTCGCCGGCTCGTGGGCGACGAACAGATAGGCACCCCCAGCGAAGCCGGAGTCGTCCGGGCCACCCTGGAGACCGATGGCGTCGGCAGCGAAGTCGGTCAGCCGCTCGGTCCCGGAGGACGTGCCGTCCGTCACCCAGAGCTGGCGCTGGCTTCCCGGATCATCCACCGCGACGAAGAAGACGCGCTGGCCGTCGCTCCGGAAGCCGAAGGCGCTCCCCGGACAGGGCCCGGAACAGGAGGTGACCAGGGGCCGGGTGCCGGCGGCGGTGCCGTCCGTCACCCACGGCCGGCGTCCGGAGCCGTCGTCCGCCGTGAACAGGACGGACCCCGGCACATGACCCAGAGCGAGCCGTGGGTCCGACGCGCAGGGACCGGGGCACAGGTCGGCCACGCGGCGTGTCCCCAGAAGGGTGCCGTCCGAGGTCCAGAGCTCCAGGCCGCTGAAGCCGTCGTCGGCGACGAAGTAGAGCCGGGACTCGATCACCTGAATGCGCTCGGCGCGGCCCCGTTCGCTCCGGATCAGATCCTGCCGATCGCCGAACGGCTCCGGGCTGGCGAACGCGCTCAGGGCACGGGTGCCGCCCCCGGTGCCGTCGGTCACCCAGAGCTGGAGGGAGCTCCCGTCGGAGGGGAGGGGCTCGGCGAGGAAGAACGCCCGGTCGCCGTCCACGATGGGCGGGAACAGGACGTTGGTCGAGCCGGAGCCGGGGTTGAGGTCGGCCACCCGCCGCGTGCCGGCCGCCGTGCCGTCACTCCGCCAGAGCTCCCGGCCGGCGGTGGGACCGGTGGCCTCGAACAGCACCAGCCCCGAACCCAGGGAGGCGATCTGGCGCGGGGATGACGAGCCGTCTCCCGGAAGAATGTCCGCCAAGAGCCGGGTGCCGCCCGCGGTGCCGTCGGTCACCCAGAGCTCGGCGCCGGTGCTGGACGTCTCGTGGACGAACAACAGACTGCCGCCGAGGCCCGCGCCCGGCAAGGGATCGCGCGACGGGCTGCCCAACTGAAAGAACGGCCGTGTGCCCGCCGGCGTGCCGTCGGTGACCCAGAGAGCCCGGTCGGTCAACCGCGCGGGATCGCTTCCCGGTCCGGGATAGACCAGCCGTGGCGGTCCGAGGAGCTCACCCAGGACGGAGTCGGCCGCCTCGGCGGACGGCTCGACCCCGGGCAGCCGAACCGTGCCCTCAGAGGTCCCGTCGGTCGACCAGACCCCTCCGAGAGCGGTCCACACAAGGCGGCCTCCTTCGGCCCAAAGGGGCGTGAAGTCTGAGTCGCACGCTCCGGGGCAGAGATCCGCCAGCAGCCGCGTCCCCTCCGCGGTGCCGTCGCTCGCCCACAGCTCGAACCCGTCCGCCGGATCGCTCGCGTGGAACAGCACCTGATCGCCGAGCGCGACGAACGAGCGCGGGGACGAAAAGGGCGGCATCGGCGGCGCATCGGTGCGCAGATCCCGCACCAGACGAGGAGCCTGGGCCACGACGGGCCCCGGAGCCCAGACGACGGATGCCAAGGAGACGAGGAAGAGGGCGACGGTCAGGCTTCGGAGAAAAGACGGCATCTCGACCTCTCGTTTCGAAAATCAGTGGCTTCGGCCGATATATGCTATCACAGCATCAAGACAAACAAGCAAGCACCGGTCGTTCAGATCGGGACGAGCCCGAAGGATCTGGGCGCGCTCGTGCGGTCACCGAACGGCCGGCACAGGTCCGGCCGCTTCAAGCGTTTCGTTCGAGGAGGGTCTGTGGCGGTGTAGGAGACGGGTGGCCCGCGGGCCCCCTGAAGAAAGGACTTCTGGAGAAGCCGGGCCGGGCGGGGGCGTCCCCTGCCTCCCGGAGGGAGGAAGGGGAACGAGGGGTTTGGAGGGAGATCCAGACGGCCGGCCCCCGATCCCGGTCGCTGCCGGGCTCGGGGGCGGATCAGACTGCGGGTAGTCGATGCGGGGCTAGTCCAGGCTAGGAGACGACCAGCACCTCCTCGATCGGTCGCCGAGGAGAGGGTCGCCGGTGGGAATCGCCGAATCCGAGTCGGAACGGCTGGAGGGGCAGGGCGGCGCCCAGGCCGAGAACGTCGGCGACGACGTCTCGGGGGGCGTCGAGCTCGAGAATCTGGCTCACCGGCTGGATGCTGAGCCCCATGGCGGTGGCGGTCAGGTAGATCCGTTCCAGAACCTGCCCGGTACGCACCCGGGAGGCGGGATCGTCCTCGAGACTGACGATCACTCCGAAGAGCGGAGCGCTGTCGAACGCTTCTGTGTCACAACGGAAGGCGGAGGCGCCCTCCTCGATCGTTCCGAGCGCCCGCAGGCGCTCCTCCTCCTGCTGCCACGCCGGGTCGGCGAGCTGGCGCTCGTCGGTCTCGACGATCACCTGACCGATCCAGGCCTTGGCCTCCGGGTCGTCGATCAGCAGCAGCCGGATGCCGTCCGCCCTGGAGCAGGCCTGGAACCGCGCGAGCCCGTCCGCCGGCACCTCGCGGTTTTCGAAGGCCATCCGGGTGGTGCGCCGCTCGAGGATCGCGTCGAACAGCTCGCTCGGCCGCTCGGGCGACGGCTCGCCGGCCGCCTCGAGGTGAATCCGCGCCAGCAGGTCGGGATCGTGGCGATCGGGCTGCAGCTCGACCTGGTGACCGAGGCCGAAGTGCTCTGCGGCGATCAGGAAGTTCTCGAGCGCACAGCCGACCGAAATGTGGAGCTCACGCCGGTCCGGATCGGCCACGGGAAGGTGGCGCTCCGGGTCGGCGAAGAAGTCGACCGTCGGACCGCGGACGGAGAACCGCCAGGGCTGAGTGTTCTGGTTCGACGGAGCGAGGACGGCGTAACGCAAGAGAAACAGCGCCTTGTCGTCCATCGCGCCGGAGGCCGGGTACCTCCGCTCGTCGATGGTCCATGGGGAGTGCGTGGTCATGTGTTCAGGCTCTCGCGCGGGCACCGCAGGAGCAACACGCGTCGAGGCGGGCACTTCCTACCCGGAGAGGGGGTGGCCGACAGGGGTCGGTGGGAGCGGTTAGAGTTGTGCCGCCGGATGGCTTTCGACGAGTCACCATCCGTCTCGACACGCCCCGACGTCTCGTGGACCGACCACAGGAGATCACCCCGATGCACGCCACGCACCCGATGCGTCCGATCCGCCGTCTTTCGCCGAGCCTCGCGGCTGTCATGGTTCTCGCCCTGCTGGCGGGCTGTCGCTCCGTGCCGGCACCCCAGCCCGCCGGAGCCGCCGCCGCCGCGCCCGAGCTGTCCAACGCCGTCCGGTGGGTGGGCGACTCGGCCGAGTACCAGGCGATCTTCTACCAGACCTATCGCCTTGCCGAGGAGCGGCTGCTGACGCTGGTGGAGGGCCGCGAGGCCGGAACCTGGGCGGTGGCTCTCGACGGCGACGAGACGGTGATCAGCAACCTACCCTACGAGCAGATGCTGGAGGAGGACGGGGTGTCGCACTCCAAGGAGCTCTGGGTGAAGTGGGTGAACGAGCGCTCGGCGCCGCCGCTGCCGGGAGCGGTGGCGTTTCTGGAGCGGGTGCATGAGCTGGGCGGCCGGGTGGCGATCGTCACCAATCGGGACGAGGCGCTCTGCCCGGCAACGGAGGACAATTTGCGCTCGGAGGGTGTGCCGGTGGACGTGGTGCTCTGTCGCCCGCCGGGCGAGAGCGAGAAGGAGCCGCGCTGGCACAGCATCGAGATCGGGACCGCGGCCCCCGGTCTGCCGGCATTGGAGATCGTGATGTGGGTGGGGGACAACATCAAGGACTTCCCCTGGCTGGATCAGGATCTGCGGGAGGAGGGGGCGGAGGCGTACGAGGACTTCGGCGGGAAGTTCTTCATCTTGCCGAACCCGATGTACGGGAGCTGGTAGGGCGGGGGAGGGTAACGCCGGTCGGCGGGCGGTGGTGCCCTCTTCTCCCCGCGCGGGGAGGAGAGGGTCAGGGTGAGGAGGGGCGATCCGGGCACCACCCGGGTCGGTCCGGGGGCATCCCGAGAAAATGTGTCGGCGCCGGTCGTGAGAAGAAGAGAGGAGGAGGCCACGAGGTCCTGCTCAGGCCTTGGTCAGCAGGTCGTACCGGAACTGGTGGCGGTGGTTGAAGAGCCTCTTGTAGGAGAGGAGGACGACGCCGACGGTGCCGAGGGCGGTGCCGGAGGCGATGAGGAACATGATCACCACCTGGTACTTGACCGCCTGGGCGGGGTCGACTCCGGCGAGGAGCTGGCCGGTCATCATGCCGGGGAGCGAGACGATCCCCACCACCATCATGGTGTTGACGATCGGGATCATGCCGGTGCGCACGGCGCGGCTGAGGGGGGTGCGGGCCGCTTCCCAGCGGGTGGCGCCCAAGGCCAGGAGGCCTTCGACGTCCGAGCGCCGGCCGGTGAGCTCTTCGCCCAGGCGGTCGAGGCCGAGGGAGATGCCGTTCAAGGTGTTGCCCAGGATCATGCCCAGGAGCGGGATGGCGTATTGGGGCTTGAACCAGGGGTCGACGTCGACGATGCCGAAGAGCGCCGCCGCCGTGATGACCCAGGAGCTCAGCCAGACGGACAGAATGGCGTTGAGCCAGATCCCCGGGTAACGCCGGTCGGTGCGGCGCACGGCCGCCACCCCGGCGACCAGGGCCATCACCACCATCATCGCCACCACCACGTACCAGCGGGCATGGCTGAAGACCCACTGGAGGACGAGCCCGATCAGCAGGAGCTGGATGACGGTCCGGACCGCCGCCGTCACGAGCCGTTTCTCGAGCCCGAGCTTCAGCACCATCGAGATGGCGCCGTTCACCAGGATGAGGAGCGCCGCCGCGCCGACCTGCCAGTACGAGAGCTCGATGTAGTTGGTGGCCTCCACCGCTCACTCCTCCCCGCCGTTTCGCCCCCGGTCGTCCGCGGGGGCCAGCCGGCCGCCGGCCAAGCGCATCCACCGCGTCGCCACCCGGTCCGCCTGGGCGGGGTCGTGGGTCACCCAGACGGCGGCCCGCTCCCCGGCCTCGACCCAGCGGACGATGAGCTCCTCCGCCAGGGCGGTCGAGCCCGGGTCGAGGGCGGCGGTCGGCTCGTCCAGGAGGAGGACCTCCGGCGCGAGCTGGAGGAGGCGGACCAGGGCCGTCACCTGGCGCTCGCCGCCGGAAAGATCTCCCTTCTGCTTGGCGAGAAACGAGGGCTCCTGACCCAGAGCCCCGAGAAGCTCCACCACCCGCTCCCGGTCGAAGGACCGGTCGCGATAGATGCGGAGCGCGAACGGCAGGCGGAGGTTCTCCTCCACCGTGCCTTCGACCAGCGCCGGGCTCTGGTGGAGATAGGCAACGCGGCTCCGGTAAGCGGGCACGTCGCCGTCGGCCAGGGGAGACCCTCGAAACTCGAGAGCCCCGCCCTCGATCGGATCCAAAAGCGAGAGGGCCCGCAGAAGCAGGCTCTTGCCGGCTCCCGTCGGGCCCTCGATGCCGACGCGTTCGCCCGCGGCCACCGTGAGGGAGACATCCGCGAGGAGCGTCTCCCCCTCCGGAGTCCGCCGGGTGATCCGTTCGGCTTCCAGCAGGGTCGGTCCGGGCACGCCGGGCATGATGGCGAGCTTACCGTGGAAGGCCGCGCCCTGACGGGCGCACTCGGCCGCCACGGAGGGCGGGAAGGTCGCACCCTCGAGGGTGCACTTCGGCCGGCACGGGGACCGGGTGAGGTCGGGGCCTTCGGCCCCACTCGGCCGGCACGGAGACCGGCCGCTTCGATCACAGATTGCCGTTCGGAAACACCTTCCTGAACGAAGCGGCCGGTCTCCGTGCCGGCCGAGTGTGAGCGCAGCGAACGACCCTACCCGGTCTCCGTGCCGGCCGA
>Ga0210062_1000505_pt1 | contig 11914 bp, 10 predicted proteins | sample Muzzi_CordA_D2_FD_185528 | JGI IMG/M metagenome (GOLD analysis project Ga0210062, IMG submission 185528) | Wetland microbial communities from San Francisco Bay, California, USA, that impact long-term carbon sequestration - Muzzi_CordA_D2 (SPAdes) | ecosystem: Environmental > Aquatic > Marine >...
TTAAAAAAGTTGCCGTTTGCAGCGGCAGCGGGGCAAGTCTGCTTGCTGACTTTTTTGCTTCCGGTGCCCAGGTTTTTGTCAGCGGCGATTTGCGCTATCATGATGCACGGGATGCGGAGTTCGCTGGATTAGGGCTTATCGATATCGGCCATTTCCATTCAGAACATTTCATCGTCGAGGATTTGGCCAAACGACTTGCCGGCATATTCGCGGATTCGGAAATGAATCTCACGGTTAAAGCCTGTGACCTTGAAAAAGATCCCTTTACCGTATTATAGACTGAATTCTGCACCTAAAATGATCTATGGTGTGAGCATGAAATTAATCGCGAAACTGTGTATAAGGGGAATTTAATGTCTGCTGTCACAAAAGAACAGATCGACACGCTGGTTAAGGTTCAGCAAATCGAAACCGAGGCCGCAGTCCTCAAAGCATATTTGAAAGATGTACCGGCGCGGATCCACAGCTTAGAACAGCAGCTTGAGGAGTTTATTCACAGCGTTGAAAATGATGAAGCCGTAATTGAAGAATTAAACAAGCAATATCGTGTACTTGAATCTGATGTCCAATCGAACCTTGGCAAGATTCAAAAAAGCCAGGAAAAGCTGCGATCCGTTAAAACCAACAAAGAATATCAGTCATCCTTAAAGGAGATAGACGACATCGAAGCCGTCAACTCCAGATTGGAAGATGAAATGTTGGCGATTTTGGAGAAAATTGATACCGCTGAGGCGGCGCTCAAGAATCGGAAACAACACTACAACGAGATAGTGGATGAATCCAACGAGGAAAGAGCATCCATTAAAAGAGAAGCTGAACAACGAGAAGTAAAACTTGGGCAACTGGAGTCTAGTCTCGCCGCAGTTGCCGCCGGAGTGGATGCCGGGTTAATCGATATATTTAACCGGGTGAAGGCAAAACAGGCAGACGAGGTGGCCATTGTCGCCGTTAAAGGTGCAGTCTGTCAGGGATGCAATATGAATATTCCGCCCCAGGTTTACAATGAACTTCAGCGCTGCGACAGTTTGAGATATTGTCCCAGCTGTTTCAGAATCATTTACTGGCAAGATCAGGATGAACGGTCGGAGTAACCCAAACGATCGCTGGATCTCAGGCAGATCCGGAGGAAAGTCCGAACACCATAGGGCAGGGTGCTTCATAACGTGAAGTCGCGGTGACGCGAAGGAAAGTGCAACAGAAAGTATACCGCCCGACATCGAACCGTCCGGTTGGATGCCGGGTAAGGGTGAAATGGTGCGGTAAGAGCGCACCAGTTCCCCGGGTGACCGGGGAAGCTCGGCAAACCCCACCCGGTGCAAGACCAAATAGGGAAGCGTTTGAGGGTAGCCCGCCCAAGCTTCCGGGTAGGTCGCAAGAGGTGTCGGGCAACCGGCATCCATAGATGAATGATCGTTGCCCGGTTCCGGGTAACCGGATCCGGGAACAGAATTCGGCTTACGGGTTGCTGCGACCGTTTTTTCCTGGATGCCGGCTGCCGGTTACTGGCTGCTCGTTGCTGGACCTTGGATGCGTGGACGGGAGATACGCAGCCGGCAACCATTGACAAGAGACCAGGACCCGGCAACCAGTGACCAGATCTTTGAACCACTGAATCCTCAGCCTCTGAACAGTTGCAATCTATGGAAAATTTACATACCAACGACGTAAGTTCGTTTGATAAAAAAGTCCGTCTTTTCTCTCACGATTATCTGAAGTGCTGCCTTTATATATCCTGTGCGGATGATCCTAAAAACACGTTCACCAAAATGCTGTATTCGAAACTGATTTCAACCTCGATGCTGCTTGAGGATTTGCTGGATTATCATGGCGCCAAAAATAACAAGGACTGGTATTATTATCGAGAATTGTCGGCGGCAATCCGACATTTGAGTCTGGGGGCTAACTTCCAAAAACATTTATCCAATCGCCTTTTATTTTATGACCTTCCGGGATACGGCGATTTTCAAAAAGAAGCGGATGTGACCCTTGATTTTTTAACGAAGACCCTGATTAACATGGCGCCTGTCATAGTGGAAGAGGCGCGGCTTCACAACATACCGATTCCGGATGACCATTTTCAGGCAAACGATTTTCCAAGTATAACCACCCAGGATCTTCTTGACTATGATATTGATGACCAAGACAAGGATCTCCAAAAAAAGAATATTGTTAAAATTGCCAGTGATTTTCTCAACCTCACCAAAGATTTCGATCAGCTTAAATTCTATGAATCCTATGATGACGGGGAGCTTGTGACCATCGTGCCCGATAAAGTCAACGAAGTGGAAATCAGGCGCTATGAAATGTTGCTTCACAACCTTCAGTCCTCTTTCGACACTTATGTCATTCATGGCGGATTTCGTTATGGCAATCGTAAATTAAAACAGCTGCGCGGATTTTTATCGGTTGTGTTCCATTTGCTGCAGATGGTCGGACGATTACTTCACTTTTATGAGCGTCATCTTTACCAAGCCGGTTACAAAAACACATATAAAATGGTCCAAGAGCGATTATCCTCTCTGATCAATCCGTCAATGCTCCTTGATCGTACCATTAATTTCGGCCTATTCTATGCCTGCCAGTTTCTGACGATTGGCCAGGAACTGGCCGGTGAAATACTCAATGAAAACATCGAGCGGGCCAGGATCAAAGTCGGCATTCCGGAAAAACTGGGTTTTCACGCCCGGCCCAGTTTGCTGGTTGCCAAGATCGTGCAACATTACGGCGGTCAGGTGGAGTTGTGTATTGGCGAGGACCGCTTCGATGCCAGCAGTGTGCTGGATATTCAGTGGGCAGGCGGAAAAATCCAAAAGGAAAACCACAAAGAAGTCGTTTTCGAAGGTGACGCCAGAACGTTAAAAGATATTGGAATTCTAGCCGGGGTTAATTACGGCGAAGATACCATGGGCAAGGGCGTACCGTTGCCGGTGGAGTTGAGGTACTTAATGTAGGCCCGTATCATTTCAGAAAATCCAGCTAACTGAAAGGTGTCAGCATGGTTGCTGCCGTTATTGTGGCCGGCGGAAAAAGTGTCCGGATGCAGGGCCCGTTGCGCAAACAATATTTGCCCCTGGCGGGTCTTCCAATACTGGCTCACACGTTAACTGTTTTTGATGACTGTGATCGGGTCGATCAGATATATCTAGTAATTCCGCAAGCTGATATGGATTATTGCCGGGAGAACATTGTCGACCGGATAAAACCGGTCCGTAAGGTCAATCTGGTTGCCGGTGGTGTGCGACGTCAGGATTCAGTGTATAACGGCTTGCAGCGAATCGATGCGGGGTGCAGTATTGTCATTATCCATGATGGCGTGCGTCCGTTTGTAAAGCCGGATCAACTTGTGGCCTGCGTAAACGGCGCCAGAGAATTTGGGGCCTGTATCCTGGGGATTCCGGCCTATGACACGTTAAAAAAGGTCGACGAGTCCGGCAACATTATTGACACCATCGCGCGGGATGCGATCTGGCTGGCCCAAACGCCCCAGGCATTCCAATATGATTTGATCAAAATGGCCCACGAGCGGGCCAAATTTGATGGTTATCAAGGCACCGATGATGCATCTGTGGTTGAACGCATGGGCAAAGCGGTTAAAATACTTCGCGGGAGCCGCAACAACATTAAAATTACCAGTAAAGAAGATCTTAATATCGCCCGTGCTCTGCTTGAAACGGGTGGGATATAATATTTGGCAATTTTGACTCATCCTGCATAATATCGCACCTCGCAGTCAATAACCCCGCAGCCCACAACACGTAACCCGCACTCAGTTTCCGGCAACCAGCCTCCGGTATTTAGTCACCAGCATTCTGCTTCGGCGATTAACCCCGGCTAAATTGTAACCAATTAGGTCCATTAAGCTCTTACCTGAACAATACGCTGACAACGTGAGTTGACACATGGTGATCCCGGACTTAAAGTATTTGATTAAATTATATGACATCCGTTAAAAACGGCTATGGGATAACGCCATAGAATCTTAATAGAAGGAGTTATAAAGATGCAAGATACAGTGGAAACCGAGGCCCCCCAGAGTGATATGGCCAGTCAAGCATACCTGAATCAGCTAAAGGCGACGTTTGAACAGCTCCCGAATGATATCCCGCTTATGCTTTTTACGGCCAAGGGGCATGAAGATGCTTTCACCCATGCCAATCGCCAGGTTATCAGGGCCTTTAGAGAGATTAGTCCCCGAATAACCATGCGGGAGTATGGTTTGGACCATGAACTGGCCAAAAAATACAACATCACCAGTTCTCCCACCTTGCTGATCGCACCGGAGCGCTATTCCATTCGATGGCTCGGTGCACCCATGGGGGAAGAGGCGCGCACACTACTGGAAACTCTGATCCTGGTCGGGCTCGGCCAAAGCCACCTCAGTGACCAGTCCCTGAATGTTATCAAGAAAATTGATGCTCCGAGAAACATTAAGGTCTTTGTCAGCCCGACATGTCCCTATTGTCCGCAGCAGGCTGTGAACGCCGTGAAAGCGGCTATCGCGATGCCGGAATATGTTTCCCTGGAAATTATCGATATTCAGTGCGAACCGGAGTTGGCTAACCAATATGCCGCCCAGAGCGTGCCCCAGGCATACGCCAATGACGTTCTAATCGGACAGGGCGCCCAACCCGAAGAGGTTTTTATTTTGTCCCTGCAAAAATTAGAGCCCCAGACGATTTTTATTCCGGACAGCGACGCCGAAGTGGTGGAAACCGACCTGGTCATCATCGGAGGGGGCCCGGCTGGATTGACGGCCGGCATTTACTCGGTTCGCAGCGGGTTGCGAACGGCCGTGGTGGAACGCGAAGCCCTCGGCGGGCAGGTGGCAACAACGCCGATTGTTGAAAATTACCCTGGTTTCACCTCGGTCGGCGGCAAAACCCTGGTGGATATCATGGTGAGTCATGCCCTGCAATACGTCCAGATTTTTCAGGGAGAGGCTGTGGTCGATGTACAGCCGGGCAATCCAATCACCGTGTTGACCAATCGTCGAAAATTCTTGACCAAGTCCGTCCTTTTATCAACCGGGGCTACCCACCGTCATCTGGGCGTTCCCGGGGAAAAACGGCTTTCCGGCAGGGGCGTGAGCTATTGCAGTACCTGTGATGGACCGCTTTTTAAAGGGAAAAAAGTGGTGATGGTGGGCGGCGGAAACAGCGCCGTAACCGAGGCTTTGCATTTGTTTCACATGGGTGTTGATGTCACCTTGATCCATCGCCGGGATAAATTAAGAGCCCAGGATTTTCTGGCCAAACAGCTTGCCGACAACAACATCCCGGTGCTCTGGAATACAGAGATAAAGGAAATCAACGGAGAGCAACGCGTTGAGGACATTTTGATCGTCAACAATAATACAGGTGAAACATCCACATTCAAAACCGACGGCGTGTTTATCGCCATCGGATATACACCGGCCATCGGTCTGGCTGAAATGATGGGCCTGGAAATAAATGAGGACGGATACATCAAACATGACGGCAAACATCGTACCAATGTGCCGGGTATTTATTCAGCCGGCGATGTAGAAGGCGGCTACAAACAGATCGTCACCGCTTCCGGCCAGGGTGCTGAAGCTGCCATGACTATATTTGAAGATACGATAAATCCCTACTGGTTGAATTAAAAGAATGTCAGTTGTTTGTTGTCCGTGGCAGAATACTATACCGGCAGTTTGCGAGTATACTTTCCTGCGGGCTTGAATTTATTCGGCAAACTTCATTAACGCAGAGCCTCTGAGTTGTCTGCTTAAGACATACAACATACAACTCCCAACCGGCAACTGACATTAAGCCTATCAGACATTTGATTTCTCTATGCAGCTAAGCGTTACCTGATGCAAAATCCCGCCTTGATCCGGCTTTACACCCGGCTCAATTTTTCCGCCGCCCGCTCCAGGGTCTCATCTTTTTTGGCAAAACAGAACCGCAGCACCTTATAATCATTTCTGCGGTGGTAAAAAACTGACGGTGGAATGGCCGCTACGCCGAAATCAGTGGTCAGACGTCTGGCAAAATCGAGGTCGGGTTCGTCGGTGATATCGGAGTAATCCAGCATCTGAAAGTAAGTACCTTTACAGGGCAGCGCTCTAAAACGAGATTCTTTTAAAGAATCCAAGAACTTGTCGCGTTTTAGCTGATAGAATTCAGACAATCGCAGGTAAACTTCTTTTTTTTGCATGAATTCGGCCAGGGCATGCTGAACGGGTGTATTGGAGGAAAAAGTGAGATACTGGTGTATTTTCCGGATCTCATTGGATAGAGCGGCCGGTGCCAGGCAGTAGCCGATCTTCCAGCCGGTGGCATGATAGGTCTTGCCGAATGAGCTGATGACGAAGCTTCTTTCTGCCAGCTGCGGATAGTGGGCCATACTCTGATGGGTGCACCCGTCGAAGATAATATGCTCATAGACTTCATCGCTGATAATGACGATGTTCGAATCCTGGACAATCTGGATCAGACTGGATATGTCATGCCGGGTTAACACAGCGCCGGTGGGATTGTGGGGGGAGTTTAATATAATCGCCCTGGTTTTTTCAGATATGGCATGCCGGACTTCATCCCAGGCAATCCGATAGCCCGGAAATTTCAATTGAATATAAACCGGTATGCCGCCGCAGAGCGAAATGACCGGAGTGTATGAATCGAAAGCCGGTTCCAGGACAACGACTTCATCGCCTTTACGCACGACAGCCGTGATGGCTGCAAATAACGCCTCGGTGGCACCGGATGTAATGGTAATTTCCCTTGCAGGATCATATTTGGCACCGTATAGTTGCCACACTTTGGCGGAAATTTGGTCCCGCAGCTGCGGCACACCCGGCATCGGTGCATACTGGTTGCAGCCCTGCTGCATGTATTTTGCGACCAGGGCGGTGAGCTCCGCAGGAACGGCATAATCCGGAAATCCCTGGGATAAGTTAATCGCCCCATGTGCATCTGCAAGCTGAGTCATTTCGGAGAATATGGTAACACTGAGATTGGGTAGCTTTGATGTCAGTTTCATATTAAGATCCTAAGCCGGATTCACCTGAGGAGGAAAACCAAAATGAAATCAAATTTTAGAATCGGACAATACGGCAAACCATGATAGGTGTCAAGCGCTGACAATAGGCACTTAACGGCGCTGTGATGACAAATTGTTGCCGATTCAGAATCACTTGGGTGGTATCAATTAGTCCGGTACGGACACCTCCAGATTAAGGAGTCATATTTCAAATGAAAATTGCAGAATTTCGTCATTATAGAGCGATTCTTATTGCATTCTTCCTGTTTTCCTTTGCGGCTTCCTGCCATGCTGCCGGTGACATGCGGGGTATTCATCTGGAACTTATTGAGCTGCCGCCGGGGTTTAAAATAAGGCTTTATGCGCAAGATGTGCCGAATGCCAGATCAATGGTTATGAGTCCCAATGGAGTCCTTTTTGTTGGGACCCGACAGGCAGGCAAGGTCTATGCGGTTATAGATATCAATGGGGATTATGTCGCTGACGAGGTCATTACGATTGCCGAAGGATTGACTATGCCCAATGGCGTGGCTTTTCGCAACGGTGCGTTATATGTTGCTGAAGTGAATCGCATCTTGCGTTATGACAATATTGAAAAAACGTTGCAAAACCCTCCCCAACCGGTAGTTGTTAATGATTCCTTTCCCAGAGATCAGCATCACGGATGGAAATATATTGCCTTTGGGCCTGATGACAAATTGTATGTCCCGGTAGGGGCGCCATGCAATGTGTGCGAGCGGAAAGATCGGCGATATGCATCGATTATGCGGATGAATCCGGATGGCAGCCATTTGGAAATTTATGCGCATGGTATTCGAAATACAGTCGGATTTGACTGGCACCCAACATCAGGTGATCTCTGGTTTACCAATAACGGCCGTGACTGGATGGGAGATGATCTTCCTCCGGATACCCTGCATCATGCTCCGGTAAAAGGCTTGAATTTCGGATTTCCATACTGCCATGGCGGGGATGTGCCGGACCCTGAATACGGAAAGAATCGCAGATGCAATGAGTTTACCCCACCGGCGATAAAACTGGATCCCCATGTGGCCCCGCTGGGAATGAAGTTTTATACCGGAAGGCAATTTCCTGCCCGATATCAAAATCAAATTTTTATTGCCGAACATGGATCCTGGAATCGCAGTATTCCCATCGGCTATCGCATCACCCTGGTAAACCTTGATAAAAACAAGCCCCTAAAGTATGAGGTGTTTGCCGAAGGCTGGCTGCAGGGTGATAAGGCCTGGGGCAGGCCGGTGGATGTACTTGTGATGCCGGACGGCGGCTTGCTGGTGTCCGATGATCGCGCTGGAGTTGTCTACCGCATAACCTATGGAGAGTGATTTGAAGTCAGAAATCGGAATGCGGAATGTGGAAAGGATGATTTGGGGATTCGAGAGTCTGGCTGCGAAGTTCGAAAAAAGGATCGCAGAAGAAAGAAAGCTCGTAGCTCAAAGTTCAAAGTAAATATAAGGAATAAGTCCTATTTGCTATCAGTTTTCAGATATCGGCTTCCAATGAAAGCGCATTATTATCAGATGCTATCTTTAACTTTAAGTGCAGCGCTCCTTCAAACGTTTTTTATTTTGGGAGGTTATACAAGACATTGCAAAAATTAACACCCGGATTCGATGGCTCTTATCCCGCTCAACCCCGTGTTGCCGTCGGTGCAATAGTATTCAAAGATCACAAAGTTCTCTTGGTTCGGCGGGGCAAGCCGCCGGCAGAAAACCTGTGGGCGATTCCAGGGGGCAGGGTGGAAATCGGTGAAACACTGCAGGAAGCCGCAGAGCGGGAGATTCTGGAAGAAACCGGGGTTACCATTCGGGCCCTGGAACCGGTTTATACTTTCGACGTTATCGATCAGGATGCACGGGGCCGCACCCGTTTTCATTATGTTATTATCGATCTAACAGCCGATTATGTCCGGGGAGAACCCAGGGCAGGGGATGATGCCTCCGCGGCTCGCTGGGTGTCATCTGATGAACTGGCGGCTCTGAAAGTCAGCTCAAAAACTCGACAGCTACTGAAAGCACAATTTGATTTTGGTAATTAATCCGCCCTTGAAAAATATTAGATGCAGGCTGTAGATTGCTCTTGGAAATCTGAATAAATCTCGTAGGCCTAATCACAGGCGGCTTAATTTTTTTCCGGTTTCATCCGGAAACCGGAACCGGAAATATCTAATATATCCTGTAAATCCTGTCTATTTCAAAGATTAAAATTGAATCCAATCATCTTTTATTTACCTAAAGGATTTCGAAACCACTTCTAATCGATTTTAAGCTCAAGCTCAACTCTGCGATTCTTGCGCCGGCCTTCCTCGGTTTTATTGGTGGCAATCGGATTTTCAGGCCCTAATCCAACGGTTTTGATTTTGGAAGGATCTATGCCTTTGCCGATCAGAAAGATTTTAATTGTATTGGCCCGGAACTCGGAAACACTCACATTATAGCTGTAACTGCCAGTTGAATCCGTATAGCCCTTAATATCGATGGTGGCCGATGGACTGTTTTGCATGAAGTCAGCAATTCGATTCAGCGTTGCATAGGATTGATCCGGCAATTCGTTGGAATTGTGTTTGAAATAGATGATAAATTCTCGTTCCGCTAAGGGGACCACCTCTTGGGTTTCACTTGAGGCGACCTTTTTGGGGTCCTCGTCGGTTGCAGCCGGCTGTCGGAGACGTTTAGTCGAACCTTCATCAATCGGCTGCAGGGCTTTGGCATTGGAGGAGTTTTGAATTTCGGGTGACGGGATTTGCTTCCTGACCGATTGATCGCTTATCGGTGATTCTTTGATCGGGGCTATATCTTTTAACTCGCTTACTTGAACATTGGTGCTTTGTTCAGCTTTCAATTCTTCCGGCAATGGGCCCTTATATTTCTGAGGGGCGATTTCGTCCATAGACCAGCGGGGTTCATCATCGAATTTTTGACTGCTGAAAAAATAAATTCCGAAGACTATCAGCATTAATACAGCGGCAATAAGTCCTGTTCGTTTTATGACGGAAAATTTATGCGGTTGGGAGGCCGTGCCTGGGTTCGCCTGTGCTGCATTTTCTTTACCACCGTTGCCGTTTTCAGGTTCGACCGCTATAGGTATTTGGAGTTCTCGTTCACATTCCCGGATAACTTTTTTGTCGATTGATTTCAAACCGGAAGCATAACCGGTCAGCAAGGCATGATCGCAAATAATATTGATCAGGCGCGGATATCCTGCGGAGAAAGAGAAGATTTCGCGTACCGCATCTTTGGAAAAGATTTCGCGAGTCGCGCCGGCGATTTTAAGCCGGTGTTTGATGTAGAAACGGGCTTCGGCTTCGGTTAACGGTTCAATATGATAGCTAACGGAAATTCGCTGCCTGACGGCTCTATTTCTATCCTCCATCAACATTTCATTGAATTCGGTTTGTCCGACAAAGAAGATGTTGATTAATTTTCTGTTTTGCAGTTCAATGTTCGATAGGAGGCGTATCTGTTCGAGAAGTTCGTGATTCAACCGCTGCGCTTCATCAATGATCAGCAGCACTTTTTTGCGGTCAGAGTAAGCCTTGTGCAAAAAGTGCTTCAGGTGGATAAGAAACGCCCCTTTGCTGTCGAATCTTTTATTCATTTTAAATTCGACTGATAAAAAATTGAAGAAATCCAGACTGCTTAATCCCGGGTCCGGTATCTTGGCAACAATTGCGGCGACGTCAATCATTTTTACCAGGCGATTTATCAAGGCCGTTTTTCCCGTACCGACATCACCGGTCAGCAGCAAAAACCCTTTGTTTTCCAGTATGCCGTATTTCAGTGTAGCCAGAGCTTCGGAATGCTTCTCGCCGAGCCAGAGAAAACGTGGATCTGAAGTGATCTGAAACGGCATGGCCCTTAAGTTATAGTAGTTTTCATACATGCGCTGTTATCTCAATATACCGCGACCATAATAAAAGTAGGTTACCAGCCAGAGAACAAAAAACAGCACAATGTATGCGGTTCGCTGGCGCACGAGCTTTTGGCGTTTTTTAGCAATCAGGTTGGCTGAATTTTTTAGTTCGCGTTTCACGATTTCCAGTTCATCGAGCAGGCTTTTCAGATCACCTGTCTCTGAATAGCTTACCAGACGTCTGGATTTGGCCTCAAAATCCCGAACATTAAATGAATCAAACGCAATTTTCTGTTTTTCGGTGATGTAAGAGATTTCGTGGAGTTCTTTGGCATACTCGGCGCAGTAAAACCTGCGGTAGGGGTTTACTTCCGGTACTTCACCGAGTTGCCTGATTCTCATCTCGATACCCCCGTCCAATTCTGTGGATATTTCGGTTAGAAGTCTATCCAGATCGGCAATCGATTTCTGATTTTTGTATAAATCCTCCCCGCTGATGGCTGAAATGAAAAATATTAAAAACGCGGCAGTTACACAGCTGGTCACAAATTTAATCACCACAACCACATCCCGATTCAAAATGGACATGAACTTACTTCCTTTCCGTAATCACTCAAGGCCCTAAATGATTGAATATGTATAATAAAATTTCTCTTTTTATATCAGGTCACTCAAATGCGGTAAGTTGACCTCAAACTTCACCACGGGTTGTTTGCGGGTCAAAAGCAGGTATAAATAGTTTATATTACAATACAATCGCAATCTATTGTACGAGATAAAGCCGGGTTTGTCAATTAAGGGAAAAACTCATTTTCCAGATTCAGCTGATTGCCGGGCGCTGAGGTTCTGGTGAATTTCCGCAAGATCATTGGTCTGACCCATATGTTGCTGAATCCATTCCGGCGGCCGGTCGTATTTTATAGCCAAGGCCTGAATTGCTTCTTTGTAAGTTTTGTATTTGGTGGCCTTGTCAGTCCAATATTTATAGGGCCTTCTCGGGTCATAGAAAACAAGGCCTCCTAATTTAGCGGCGGGGGGT